>Ga0187889_10002689_pt1 | contig 16805 bp, 15 predicted proteins | sample June2016WEW_7_10_2_FD_132992 | JGI IMG/M metagenome (GOLD analysis project Ga0187889, IMG submission 132992) | Peatland microbial communities from SPRUCE experiment site at the Marcell Experimental Forest, Minnesota, USA - June2016WEW_7_100 | ecosystem: Environmental > Terrestrial > Soil >... | reverse complement strand
CTGTCCGGTCTGCTTCTCATACGAAATTATCCCAACCGAGCACTGTACAAACTGCGGTTCGACGAACATCTCTAGAGGGAGGATCATAGAACACTTTGCCTGCGGATACAAGAACCTGGAAAGCCTCTTCTTGACAAATGGCGGACTTGAATGTCCAAGATGCCATAGTTCACTATTAGTTGAAAACGAAGATCACTCTAGAGGAAAATTGATGTACAGGTGCCATGCCTGTGGAAACCTGTATGATGAACCAGTGATAGACTACCATTGCCAGAAATGTGGGGAATACTTCCCAATAAAAGAACTGGGGGAAACCGTGGTGTTCCAGTATGAAATTACTGACCATAAGATGGAGTTGATAAAGAGTTCTCTTAAGGCACTTGAATCACTTGGAAGAAGTCTTCAAGAAAACAACTATTCTGTAAAGCGCAGTACAGGGGTTACAGGGACATCAGGAATAACGTATGATGTAGATCTGTACGCGACTAATTCTGACAAAGGAAACAATATTCTGGCAGAAACATACCTCCTGGAGGATAAGTTAACAGTTAACGAAATACTAAGGCTGCAGGCCCTAGGATATGACTTGAACGCAAACAAGATCGTCATCATCACACACGTTTCATTCGATCAAAAAGCGGAATCCTTGGCAGACTACTATAACTTACAGAGAGTCTTGCCAGAGAAGACAGGAGAAATCACAAAAGAGCAAGTAACAAAACTACTCTAGTGCAAAGCATACATGGCTTTTGAATTTATTGTTTTTTTCTTATATTCTTTAATCTACCATTCTGTTTTCTTTTGGTAATAGGTGCAAACTGACAATCCTAATTGGCATCTACATCTTTACAGATTTTTATCTTAAATTATGAAGTGTCAAAGTGGGAAAATCTGCAAGAACATAATGCTAGAATTCATGATTCCCAGCTTGAACACTTCACGTAAAAATTCGAGAAACAAGAATGCTCTGCTCCCTTCTGAATTTGCCCGCATCCACCTAATATTACAAGCCACATCCTTCAAGATGGGGTAGTTGACGATAAATGCTACGATAATAGGAATGTTCCAACGTAATGGACTCCTGACGATGTTTGAACACTAATTTCAACCGTCTGTCCAGACGAGAAAGCTCTTACTCCATTGTTATCAGGAAACATAACTAAGATCTCACACTTTTGGCCGGGGTTGATTGAAATTGAGCTAAAAGAGCTTCCATTGACCGTAGCGGCGCTCCAAAAACTATTTAGAGGTTCACCGTTTACAAATATGTCCTGTATGACGATTTCTGAAGGGCCTGCGTTCTCCATGTTGATTGTAAAAATGTAATCACCTGAATTCCTTGTTGCATAATAATTAATTATATCCATTTTTTCGAAGCGTGTAAAAGACCCAACTAATCCAGATGCCCAAAAAGCGACTGCTATCGCAATAGCGACCGCGACAGCGATCAGTATAACCGTTGCAATTACCGGACTAATACCTTTTTTCTTCATCTTCTATTTCCTAGAAAGCCTTGCCTTCAATGTCTCGTATGAGCTGCTTCCACGTTCTGTTAGATTAAAGAATGTTGAGAACTTGTCACCTTCCTTCTTCTCAACAATCTGAACATGCCCGAATCCTTTGAGTATGTTCAGGTATCTCCATAGAGTGACATCGTCCATACCCGTGTCTTTTGCGAGGGTTTCCAAAGATGCGGTTCCACCAAGAGCTACGAGAATATCGTATATCTTTATCAGCGATTCTTCTATGAATCTGACCGGTGTCTCTACTTCTGCCGGTGCTTCAGGAACCACGGTTGATGAATCCGGTAATGCAGGTGCCACTGCGAAGATCGGCTGTAGCACTTCCTCCTTTATCGTAGCTTCTTCTTCAATCTTGCTTATCAACGTGTCAGGGTTAGCATAATATTGGTAGACGATACGGGCAACATCCTTGACATTGTGTATGCCCTTGTCTGTCATCCACCTTATTACTATCTTCCTGCGTTCGAGTTCGTTGATGACCCACCTTCGGCTTTTACCAATTCTTTCCGCGAGACGCATGAGTATAACGCTGTCCTTCGCTCTCGAAAGGAATACGTCATCTTGAGGGATCCAACTGAAAATGTTAGAATACTTCTCGAAGTCTTCAACCTCCCAAACCATGCGTGCCCTCCTGCCTATGCTCATTTCCATCCTCGGGGCAGGCAAGGCCACACGCTCGATTAGAATGACAAGGTTGATCAGAGGAATATACGTTTCAGAAACGTTCATCGGCGGACTTACAAGTCTCCTTATGGCATATTCTATGTTCTCCGCGTGAAGCGTGGATAGACCACCGTGTCCAGTAGCCATAGCTTGGAACATGACGTAAGCTTCCTCCCCCCTAACTTCGCCTACGATAAGATAGTCAGGCCTATATCTTAATGACGTCTTAACTAGATCCATAAGGTTGATCTGTCCGATCTTCGCGCCAGTAAGTCCATAGCTTTCTCTGCTGACGAACTGCACCCAGTTCTCATGAGGAAGGTTGAGCTCAGCGGTTTCTTCGACGGTCACCAGCTTCATTCCTGGTTTAATCAAAGACGCCAGGGCGTTTAGTACTGTGGTTTTACCACTGCCGGTGCCTCCGATAACCATTATCGTAGCCCTGTTTTCGATGAGCATCCACAAATAAGCGGCCATCTCATCATTTATTGTGCCCATCTGTACAAGGTCAACGATGCTGAACGGTTCTTCCCTGAACTTTCTAATCGTAAAAGTTGATCCTTTCGGTGAAACCTCGTCCCTGAAACTGGCGGCAAGCCTGTGTTTTCCAAAGAGCATGGCGTCAACGATTGGAAACGCTGAACTCACATGTTTACCAGACTTGTGAGCTAACTTAACAATATAATCATCTAAATCCTCCTTGTTCAAGAACCTTATGTTTGTAGGTATGCTCTCAAATTTCCTGTGCCACACAAAAATCGGGACGTTCACACCATCACAGCTGAGGTCTTCTATTCTATAGTCCAACATGATACTGTTTAAGGGCCCAAAACCTAAGAGATCCCTCTCAAGAAAGTAGTTTATCCTATTCCATCCTTCGGCCTTAATCGCCTTGAACGCCATGCGATATTTTTGGCCTAGTCTTTTCGCTTCACCTAGAAGTTCCTTGCGGACGTCTTCTTCCTTTCCAATTTCAGCTGGATTAAGCTCCTTCGCGATTATATCAAAAATTTTGATATAGGCTGCCTTTTCTTCGACTTTTAGTTTAACTTCATCTACATAATAATTTATGTTAGATCCTTCTGGAAGTCTACCGACGACGACACGCGAAAATTTTTCCTTAACCCAATATTCATCTAATATATTTAGATCTTCAGGAATCGGGTCTGTTTGAGCCTCCTCAACAGCCAATGGAACAGCCTTAGCTTTGACTCTTTTATTAGACAATGAAGGAAGTTTTAAGAATGACATAAGCTAAAGGAATAGCTTTATTGCCTGCTCTTCGTTTATTTCGCCCGTATTCTCTGGAACAACCATCTTAATATTGTAGTAGTTTGCTAGAAACTCTGCCTTCTGATCGAAGGTGGAATATGTGACCATGATTATCTTCTTTGAGTTTAGATCGTATCCCAACGCCTGTAATCGTAATATTTCATCCACAGTTATATTGCTTTCTAACAGATACGTTGCTGCGAGGATGTTATCCTGTTTTTCCGAATTTGTCGCATAAAGGTCAACATCAAATGCAATCCCTGACGTTCCAGTTACCTGAGCAGCGCGTTTTACCAGATAGTTTTTCTCTTTAAGTGTTTTTTCAAGGTTTTCGAGTGTTTTAAGAGAGTTCTTTATCATTTCCATCTTGTGGTTAACAACTTCGTATTGGTATACTACGGTTTCTCCTAGCTCCTCTATTGGGAAATATTCTCCGCACTTTTGGCAATGGTAGTCGATTACCGGTGATTCATATAGGTTGCCACATGCGTGGCACTTATACATCAGCTTTCCTCTCAGGTAGTCTTTGCCTTCGGCAATAAGTGCCTTGTGGCATCTTGGACATTCAAGCCCACCGTTTGATAGGAACAGACTCTCTAGATTCTTGTATCCGCAGGCAAAGTGTTCTATGATCCTCCCTCTAGAGATGTTCGTCGAACCGCAGTTTGTACAGTGCTCGGTTGGGATAATTTCGTATGAGAAGCAGACCGGACAGAACTTCAGGATTTCAAACTGCTTCTTTGCTAGAAATTGTTTTGAGACAATGAAATCTAAAATATCAAGAATTTTATCAATCTTCATGTAAAGCATTTTGTCTAGTGGCGGGTAAAGGAACTTTTCCCCTGTGTTTTTTTGTATTATAAGCCTGATTACGTTATCTTCTTGTGTAAAAATACTTTTAAGCACTTCTATTAATTCAGAATGCACTATTTTTGTATGTTCTAATGACATCTTATCACTATATAGTTAAGATGGCTTTATATTATAGATATTTAAATTTTACTAAACATTTTCACAAATCTCTTCCCTTATTATTGTGAAAATATCTTTGCAGTAAATTAATAGAATATCATAATTTATAAACATTATAAATTTTTTAATGAAAAATTTATATAATAAAAAGTTTTAATACATCTATTTTATAGAAAATATTTATTAAAGGAAAAAAATTTATCCCTGTCCTTTCATTAATAGAGCCAGATAAACATGACTCGAGAAGATAAGATAAAGTTGGCCTTGGTCTTGATTGCTATTTCATCATATGCTGTAGGATTTACTCCTCTAGGACATGAAATAGTGAAACTTGTTCCGCTAGGACAGAAAATCGGTGGATCAGAAGTATTGTAGACCTCCCCCCTTTTTTCTATTGTTATATTTTATCATCTTTTGATTCAATATTTATTGATGTCATTTTCCGACATAGTCTGTTATGTGAGCTTTTGATGTAGCTTGGATTCTCGCTCGAAACATTTCCATTAGGCCGTCTATGTCAGCAGACCATCCGACGTCATCGCTAAATGATTCAAATGGCAACGTATAAGATCCAGCGCTGTAGAAGTCGATGTTGTATAGGTTGTATTTTTCCTTGTATATGTTTAGTTTGTTGGATAAGTAGACGAGCGAGTCATGGTAAAAGGCTATCGGTATTGATATCTGTGTAATAAGCTTCATTCGGTCAACAGAAAGCGCGATCATCCAAGTGAAAGGTAGAGTTTCAATCACTTTATGGATGTATGGGACATCTGATACTGTCAGATCTGAGAATTCAAGAAAACATGATAGTATGTACTTGTTTGTGAGATGATACCTATCTCCTTGCCATCTTACAACATAACCGTCAATGATATTGGTGTTTAAAAGATGTGACTTATAGTGGTATCTGACCTGCTTTTCCGCCACATTTATCTTCTTTGAAATTGAAGCCAGAGATTGTAAAGCGTTAATCTGGAGCTCCTTAAGTATTAAAAGATCTATCTTATCTATGGGAGCCCTTGAGTAGTCCACTATTATCGGCTTCGAATCCCTCTTTAAATCCGCGTCGATGACGTTCCACGGCACATTCCACGTCTTCGTTGAGAAGTCGTAGAACTCCGGCCTGAGAGAGAGGTGTTTAAGGTACTGTAGGTCGATCATCCTGTACTCCTTCAAAATGTCCAATCTTACAAGTTCGTCTAAAAGCTCTCTATATTTAGTTATAGCAGAGTACGGTAAGGTTGAAATGGAAATATAGTAACCATAAGGTATGACCTTGGCGAAATAGGTCAGATACCCCCTCTTTGAGAGCAGGTCAAGAATATCTGGAGCTTGCTTAAGGTTCTGTATTGAGAAGTCCAAAAGTATCCAGGACCGTATTAGTCCAAGTTTAAGATAGTTTATGCTCACATGGTATCTTATCCCCACGTCCTTTAACTGATTCTTTATCCTATACCTCACGGTTTCTGTCGGAAGGTTTGTTTCCCTCGCAATTTCTGAGACATTCTTTGGACCAAACTTTTTTATGGACTCCACTATAAGCTTCATTTCCTCATCGTAAGATAGGATCCTTCGGGACCCCACATTGTCCTTTTGCAATCTTCCATCCTGACGGGTATTGGTCTTTTACACAAGCTTATTAAAAAACTTTTATTAGAAAAACCAATATTTTCTCCATTAACAACATGCGACAACGGTCTAAAGTCCATAATTTGTTAACATAAAGCCAGTTAAACTGTACCCGAGTAACTTATATTATTATCGGCTTTCATCCTTAGCCAAAAGCTCTAGGGACTTCCCGCCGAATAAGTTAAATAGGCGAATCTTAGACGCATTAAGACGTAATTGAGAAAAATACTGTTCATTCCCGGCCCTTCAGAGGCCGACCCGGACATCTTAGCTGAACTTTCTAAACCCGTTATGGCGCATTACGGTCAAGAGTGGGGTGAACTATATAACAGTGCATGTGAAGATGCTAAGAAGATTTTTGGTACAAAATCTTTTGTTACGATCGTCCCCGTTCCAGGCACCCTTGCCGTGGAGATGTCTATACCAAACGTTTTGGAAGGCGATAACGATAAGGTCATCAATATAACAAATGGCTTTTTTGGTGACTGTCAAGGAAATATGCTGAGAGACTGTGGCGCCAACGTTATTGAAGTGAGAAGCAGGCATGGTGCAAAAATTGACCTGGAGAAGATTAAGGAAATACTCGATACACAGCCAGATGTTAAAGCGGTTTACGCGCTACAAAACGATACGGGCTCAGGGATACTAAATAATATCAGGGACATTGGAAAGGTTGTCAAGAAATATGATAAACTGTTTCTTGTCGACGCAGTCTCGTCTTTTGGTGGAATCGAAATCGATTTCGATGGCTGGGATGTCGACTACGCGGTAGGTTATGCAAGCAAATGCCTTTCAAGTGTAAACGGTGTTTGCCCGATTGCGATAAGCGAAAGATTTATTGAGTTTGCTAAAAAAAGGAAGAACCCCATTAGATCCTATTTCTTCAGTATTCCAACCTACATTAGTGAAGTCGAAGATTGGAGTAGTTTGGGACACCCTCATCCCACTTCGGTTCCGACATCCGTTATACGGGCCTTTTTTTTGGCAGAGCAGAAGGCACTTAAAGAAGGCCTTAGAAAGCGGTATGAGAGACATTTTAGGGTAGGAAAAGCCTATCGGGCGGCGGTTAGGGCTTTGGGTCTTGATGTTTTACCAGAGGAAGAAGGTGCATCACCAGTGCTGACGGCAGTTAAGGTTCCTGATGGCATGGATAAGAAGATAATATCGCTTCTGATAGATAGATTCGGTCTTATGATAAGCTCAGGCTATGGTGAAGTTGAGGGAAAGATTATTCGCATCGGACACATGGGTGAAACCGCTAGCCCACAATTCCTTATACAACTTGTTCCAGCCTTAGAGCTGATATTAAAGGAGTTGAAGATAACTGAAAAAGTTGGGTTAGGTACTGAGGCAGCTTACAAGGTATTGCAAAGTTAATACGATCGAGACATTACAAAATTTAAATAAGATAATGTAAGTGTAACTATAATGCAGAAGAAGAAGATGGTTCTTTTTATATGTGTTGGTAACTCTGGAAGAAGTCAAATGGCCGAAGGTTTCTTCAACTCTATGTCTCCTGAAAGCTATTATGCTGTAAGTGCTGGTACAAAACCAGCTAGGGAAGTAAATTCACTAGTTGTAGAGGTGATGAGAGAAAGGGGAATAGACATTTCCGGCAACAAACCGAAGGCTTTGGAGAGTTGGATGTACACGGACGCAGAAAAAATAATTTTGATGGGTTGTGATGAAGATGCATGCCCAGCTCCAGTTAGGGGGAAGGTGGAAAAATGGCAGGTCGATGACGTAAGAGGTAAACCAATTGAAGATATCAGAAGAGTCAGGGATAACGTTGAAGGCAAAGTCAAAATTTTATTAAATCAACTTAAAGCTTTGAGATAAAATATGGGCAGCTGTCAAAAGATATTCAAGAAATTAGGACTAAACTTTCGCGTACATCATCAACGCTGCAATGGGTGTCTATTGTATCCCGTCAAAATTGACGGTTTTTAACGGCTTGTTGTTTCTTTGGCTAACCGCCACATGACGAAACCGATGGCGCTAACTATGAAGGATAAAATTGTGAAAGTATCCGTTCTCATCCATGGGAAAAGATGAGACACGGGCATAGGCAGCCACTCTGGATGAGTAAACGCCACGAATACCCCATAAAACCAACCGATAAAACCGTACAGAAATAAGACCTCTCCGATGACCCTGAAAATAGTAAGGCGATCGGTATAAACTTTCATGTTTTTAATTGGTTTCAGCTAAGATATAAATTTTTTATGCATAATAAATAACGATTTTTCGGGAGCCTTTTTCTTTCCAACTTAATTTTGCACAATTCAGAATGTTTGTCCTTGGTGCACCAGAATTTATTGCAATGTCCTTGATCTTGCGTTGGCCGAGCCTTGAACAAGGTGACATAGACCCTCCCTTGATACGTATTCGCTGAGGCCGAACTCCTTTTCTCTAAGGCTGTGTTTTCGTCGCCTATGCCGATCATTGTCACCGTCATACCTGTCACCTTGGATACAATGTTATGGGTGACATAGGAGAGTAATAGTTGATCATATCGACTTAAGGTTGAGGGGTAAAAATGTCAAAGTTTGGAGAAAAGTGGGTTAAAGAACAGAAGCCTTCTATGGGTGAAAGGGTTAAGGAAGCTATTAGGCCTCCTGGCCCGCTGAAGCCCAAGCTTGAGGATGCTGCTCGTGCGATACAGGCTCAGGTTGCGAAGTTGGAGGCTACTTCCACGAGGCAGAGGGAGAAGGATGCTGTAATATTCAACAAGGTCATCACCGCCATTCAGAAGCATGATACACAGCGTGCTAGCGTCTACGCGAACGAGCTTGCAGAAACAAGAAAAATGAATATGACCTTTAACTCGTCAAAGGTCGCCCTAGAACAGATTGCACTAAGACTAAATACTGTAACAGAGCTTGGAGACGTTGTAGTAACGTTGGCTCCAGCAATGTCTGTCCTAAGAAGTGTGAAGAGCGGAATAATAAGCGTAATGCCTGAAGCTGAAAAAGAGATTAATGAGATCAGTGGCATGCTCAGTAGTATTCTAGTGGACGCTGGAACCGCAAGTGGTGCAACGCTCAACTTTGAGGTAGCAAACGAAGACGCTGAAAGAATACTCGCAGAAGCATCGTCAGTAGCAGAGCAGAGAATGAAAGAAAAGTTTCCAGAACTTCCAACAGGAGTGCCGTCGGAAGAAGCAACCCAAACCTTTACCTAAATTCAAAAGAGAAGACGGCTTGCTCGAACAAAAGGGTTCGGGAAAAGTCTTCTCATCCCGTTTTTGTTTTAGGCTACATTATACGAATATTGCTGCAGGTTGGCAAGACAGGCCTAAGCGTAGATAACCTCCCACCATAGATTCATGCAACAAACTAATAATAATATTATTTTATGAATGAGGGGAAATTAAAAAGAGAAGGCTCAAAAGGTTATTGGAAGAAACGTTGTAATCACATTTTTAACATTCTGTCCACGTGATTTTGAAAAAAGTTCATTCAGTGTTTGATTAAAAAAATTAGGCATGCCTAAATGTTTATTAGGGTCCATAAGTTAGGCATACCTAATAAGGTGATGTGGGATGACACCGAAAAGCACTGCAGATTACCTCAAAGTTATAGGCGCACTGTCTAAAAACGGGGATTTAGTAGGTACCACCGAAATATCGCATAAACTAGACGTAGCTCCAGCGAGCGTAACCGAAATGCTCAAGAAACTCGCCGAAGACGGCTACGTAAATTATTCACCATACCAAGGAAGCACACTCACGGAGAAAGGCCTCCAAGAAGCCCAAAAAATAATGAGAAAGCACAGATTGCTCGAAACATTTCTGTTTAACAAATTAAAAATTGGAAAAGACAAAGTCCACGAAGAAGCATGCGAAATGGAACACGCCCTCTCTGACGAAGCAGAAGAATCCCTGTGTCGCTTCCTAAACCACCCAGACAAATGCCCAGACGACGGCAAAATCATCCCCGCATGCAACCTACCTTTCGCCACCTGCGAAGAATGCATACAAATGCACAATAAAGGCTTGGAACAAGTAGGACAACGCGAGGCGAATTTGGTTTCAATATGCACGCTCAAAGTAGGTGCATGTGGAAAGGTCTCATTCATAAGGGGAGAACACAGAGTCCTACAAAGACTTTTGGATATTGGACTAACGCCTGGAACTTCCATAAAAGTAGAAAAAATTGCACCTTTAAAAGGTCCGGTTGAAGTGTGCGTGAGAGGCTCCAAAGTTGCACTCGGACAAGATATTGCTGCAAATGTCTTTGTAGATTGCACACAGAAAACTTAGTAGGGCGGATGATAGTTATGTCAGGTCATTCTAGTTCAACTTCAAGTTCGAAAAAAACTCAAAAGAACATAACCATCGCATTAGCTGGCAACGCTAACGTTGGAAAAAGCGTGCTGTTTAACCAGCTTACAGGTTCAAGCCAAATAATCGGCAACTGGCCAGGAAAAACCGTCGAAAAAGCTGAGGGCACGCTTAACTTTGAAGGACAACAAATAACCATAATCGACCTGCCAGGCATCTATTCATTTTCCACTTTCGGCATGGAGGAAATCGTCTCAAGAGAATACATAGCCACAGAAAATCCGGACGTCGTCATAAACGTTGTAGATGCTGCTGTTCTTGAACGCAATTTGTTTTTCACGTTGCAACTTATCGAAATGGGAGCCCCGTTGGTAATCTGCCTAAACCAAGTTGACATCGCTAAGAACAAAGGAATAGTAATTGACACAAAAAAGTTGGGGCAAGCTTTGGGAGTGCCTGTTGTTCCCACAGTGGCTATTAGAGGCGAAGGAATGTACGAACTGACAAAAACGGCTTTAAGCGTTGCACGGAACGCCAGCAGCAATGGAAAAACGCACGTTAGATATGGGGCTGAAATAGAAGAACGAATAGCCAAGCTTGACCAAGCGATTCAGACAGGAAATCTTAGGTTAACGTATCCGTCTAGATGGGTTGCCATAAAACTTTTGGAAAATGACCCTGAAATCAAGAAATTAGTCGCTTCTAAATCCGAAGATGTCATCAAAATGTCTGAGGCTCTGGCGGCAGAGATCTCTTCTATACATAAGGAGCCATGCTTTGCTGTTATCGCTTCTGAGAGATATTTTCTTGCCAATAAAATTGCAGGCGAGTCGCAGCGACAGAGTGAAATTAGAACGACGTTTTCAGATAAGCTGGATTGGATAGCCACGCACAGGGTATATGGCTATTTAATGTCCGCTGCGGTAGTGGGTGGTTTGCTTCTTTGGACGTTTTTCGTGGGCAATTTTCTTTCTAAATTAATTTCAACTTATGTGACAAGTCGTGTTCAACCTTTAGACCCTAAAGTGAGTGGGTCAATCTTGGCCATCGTCTGGAATGGTATCTGGGGAGGAGTAGATGCTGGAATAACATTAATCGTACCGTTTGTCATCCCCTTCTACCTCTTATTAGCGATGATTGAAGATTCAGGTCTGCTGACGAGGGTTGCGTTTATGATGGACAGTGCCATGCATAAAATAGGGTTGCATGGAAAGGCGCTCATTCCAATTATCTTAGGCTATGGCTGTGGCGTACCCGCGATTGCATCCTGCAAAATCATGGAAACAAGACGAGAGCGACTTTTAGCATCGTTTGCCATCACCTTTGCGCCATGCGCGGCAAGGACAATCGTGATTTTTGGAATGGTCGGCTTATTCCTTGGCGTGCAGTGGGCGCTTGCATTGTATGTGGTTGATGTGGCGATAATCTTTGTTATGGGCAGAATTGCGATGAAGGCGGTTCCGGGAAAATCTACAGGTCTGATAATGGAGATGCACAGCTTTAAGGTTCCATCGTTTTCCGTGGTTCGCAAGCAGACTTGGATAAGAACCAAGTCGATATTCTACTTTGTTTTTCCCATTTATATGCTTGGCAGCGCGTTGGTCCAAGTTCTGTTTGCTCTGAACCTTCTAGCGCCTATTGGAAATGTCATGTCTCCGTTAACGGTGACGGTGCTCGGGTTGCCCGTTATCACCGGCATATTGCTCATATTCGGAGTGGTTAGAAAGGAGCTTGTGCTTCTTGGGGCGGTTGCAATCTTTGGAACAGCAAATCTTGCCTTGTTCATGACACCTGTTCAGCTTACAACCCTGGCCTTGGTGTCGCTGATCTACTTCCCATGCATATCTGTTTTCACAATCTTAGCAAAGGAGTTCGGCTGGAAAGCTGCTACGACGATTTCGGTGGCCAACATAATCTCGGCAATACTGATCGGAGGCTTAGCGTTTAGACTTCTTACTCTTTTCCTCTGATTGGAGAAACCGTTATGAAAATGTTTGGCCCCCCATCACATTATTTTCTGTAGAAAACGTAAACACCCAGAATCATCAGCAATCCAAACCCACATTTTGAATAGCAACAATTACAGCATTAGTCATATAGAACATTCAGTTTAAATAACGCGTTGGGACGGATTCGATGTTACGTACTGAAGAGAGTTTTTCTTTCAAGTTTACTAAAAACGCTTTAAAACATCTAAAAGAAACTTAATTTAATTGCATTTTTAACGTCTGTAGGCAATACGAATATGCAGCAGCTTCGGAGCAATAACACATCCTGGTATCTTTCCTTAATACCCCTGAACATGGCTATCGGCGCCATCACCGTTATTTCAACCCTACTCATTCTGTCACTTGGCGGAACTGTCACAGAAGTTGGGCTGATGATTTCTTCAGGAGTCGTAGCCACCATAATATTCTCCACTTTATGGGGGGAGCTTTCTGACAGAACGGGGTTGCGGAAGAGGTACCTTCTTCTGGTCTTCATTTTACTTGCGCCAACATTTTTCTTATTGAGTACAGCTAGCTCTGTACCTCAAGTTGTGCTCTATTACACGCTTTTATCCGTATTTACAAGTGGAGTTGCGTCAATTGCCGTGATGTACACTGTTGGGACATGTATCGGGAAGAACTGGCAGAAGGAGGTCGCCACGTACAATTCTATCTCAAGTCTCGGTACCATACTTGGATTCGCTATGAATTCACTGCTTGCACTGTTCTTACAGTTAAAGTGGCTCTTTATAATCTCTGCAGCCCTATGTCTCATTTCAGCCGCAATGCTTTGGAAGATAGGTCGGGAATCTTATATGACGTTAGAGAGACACGCCTTCCATATCAGAAGCTTAAGGGACGCGGAGCGGCTCTTCTCTCCTATCTTGCACCGTTTAGATCTAAGACATCTCCGTATACCTACGAGCCTAAAAAAGTTTAAACCTCTACAACTATTATTCTTAGCCTGCTTCATACAGTGGACGGGCGTAAACTTTTATGGAGTCGGTCTAACCCCTCTGATGGGAGACCTTGGATTATCCAATAGTGCAATTTTAGCGATCAACACGTCTATATATGCAGTTTGGACTCTATCGTTCGCCAAGATCGCACCATCTCTAAAGCAAGACAAAAAGAAGCTTATGAACAAAGCTATCTATGGGCGTGCTTTGTTGATAGTAGGCTGGGGAATACTTTCCTTATTCGTTACACGTTCTTTCCCATATGCCTTAATTTTCTTTTTACCTCTAATTCTCACCTCAACCTTCAACCTTCTATATACTATACTATGGCTTCCCATCGTAACGTTCACTGTATCATCAGCTCCAGAGCATAGTAAGGGATCATCACAGGGAGAACTTCTTTCAGTGCTAGCATTGTCGAATGCTTTCGGATCGGCGTTAGGAGGCCTCGTTATGGGTTCTATGGGCTATGCGATAGGATTTTTTACCGCTGCGATTATATCTGTTCTAGCGGTCCCCATAATATCACGCATAGAAATGAACTAGTAATAACATCTTTCATCATAAATTCTTGAAATTTTCTTGCAAAGCGAATATTTAGACTTCATTGCTCTGCAAGGACCAACAGGCTTTTGATTTGTATCCCTTCCCCTTCCCTTATTAGCCTCGCTATGTCTTGAAGATGCTTTATGATTTCCTCATTTTTAATGTCCCTTATTAAGCCGTTGGATTCTGCCAAGTTCACATGGAGCTGAAGGTTCATCTCGTAGTGAGTTTCCCCCTTAAAGTTGAAACTCCCTATAAGACCAAGTTTGATCATTGACTTAAGGTTACCAAGCACTGTGGAGCGACTTACGTTTGGTTGTTTAGCTTTGACGGCTCTGTAGATCTCATTGAATGAGGGATGTCTATAGCCTAATTCCCTGATTACTTTGGCCAATTCCAACCTTTGTGGGGTAAGCCTCATACCATGCTCCTGTAACTTTTTCTCCATGGTATATAATTCAGCGAGAACGTATAAAAGACTATCTAGAAGTAAGTCTTAAATAGAACTTAGTTCTATCATCCTTCAAAGTGAAAATTAATGAGTAAAGATACCATAAAAGTAAAACACCTAACAACTAATCAAGGAGTTCCAGTTTCAGATAACCAAAATTCGCTGACCGTCGGTGAGCGAGGGCCTGTCTTACTGCAGGACGTACATCTCATCGAGAAGCTCGCGAACTTTGACCGTGAGCGCATCCCGGAGCGCGTAGTACACGCCAAGGGTGCTGGCGCCCATGGATACTTCCAAGTATACAAGAGTATGGCAACGTACACCTGCGCAAAATTTCTTCAAGACCCGAAGAAAAAGACGCCTGTCTTCGTTCGTTTCTCCACCGTAGTTGGCGCACGTGGATCCGCAGATACAGCACGCGATCCAAGAGGTTTTGCCGTAAAGTTTTACACTGAAGATGGGAACTACGATCTCGTAGGAAACAACCTGCCCGTCTTCTTCATCCGAGACGCCATCAAGTTTCCTGATATGGTACATTCCTTCAAACCAGCACCTGATACGAACATACCAACAAGCTCTTCCGCGAACAGTCGTTTTTGGGATTTCATATCCTTGACCCCAGAATCAACGCACATGATCACATGGCTGTTTTCCGACCGGGGAACAGTCAAGAGCTATAGGACGATGGAAGGATTCGGCGTTAATACGTATAAGTGGGTTAACGCGGAAGGCAAGGCAGTTTACGTCAAGTATCACTGGAAACCTTCGGCAGGAGTAAAGACGATCGACCGTCATGAAGCCACCCGTCTTGCAGGGGAGGACCCTGACATTGCCACCAGAGATCTGCATGATACCATCGCAGCGGGTAATACGGTCGAGTTTGAAATGAATGTACAGATAATGGAAATCGCCGATGAGCTGAAGCAGGACTTTGATCCCTTGGATGCCACTAAGACTTGGCCCGAGGACAAATTTCCACTGATGCCCGTGGGCAAGATGGTACTGGATCGCAACCCGGAAAACTTCTTTGCCGAAGTGGAGCAGGCTGCTTTCTGCCCGGCATCAATCGTGCCTGGAATAGAACTCTCAGCCGACAAGCTTTTGCAGGGGAGGGTCTTCTCGTATGCAGATACTCAGAGGCACCGATTAGGAGCCAATTACCTGCAGCTTCCAGTCAATCGGCCGGTAGTGCCAGTCAACAACAATCAGCGTGATGCTTCCATGCAATACGCGCCTTATGGTGGTGGGACGGTCAACTATGAACCTAACACTCTAGCAGAGGGAATGCCAAGTGAGGCGCCAGCCATCCCGACCGGTTACCCCCATGTTGCAGGAGATATAACGCGTAGGAAGATCAGTGTAACCAATGATTACAAGCAGGCAGGTGAACGCTACCGCTCACTTGGCAAGCTGGACCAAGACCACCTCGTTGACAACATCGTTGACTCGCTGGGAAAAGCAAATACTTCGATCCAAAAGCGTATGGTTAAAAATCTAGCCGCAGCCGACCCACAGCTCGGCAATCGTGTAGCCAAAGGCCTGAAACTCTAACTGCTAGCCAATCTACGGCGAAAGCTTGGCAATATTAATAAGCGTTAAATAATGACCGGATAAAAACAATGGTGCTTGAGTTAAGATTTTAGATGCCAATGGAAGGGATAATGCTCGAATCTGTGAAGAAATCTTTTGGCGATAAGGTTGCAGTAAGAGACCTGACACTCTCCGTGGCACCTGGGGAAATACGTGGTCTTCTAGGTCCAAATGGATCAGGGAAGAGCACAACCATGAAGATGGTGATGGGCATAGTCAGGCCCGACAGCGGTAAGATAAGCCTTTGTGGCGTAGATGTGCTGCGGGAACCCATCGAGGCTAAGAAGCTTGTGGGCTACGTTCCAGAATTCCCCTATCTCTACGAATACCTAACGGCTTCGGAATACCTTGACTTCGTGGCCACCGCCTATCGCATCGACCTTAAGAGTAGGCGGGAAAGAGTTGATGAGCTTCTTCGGGCGCTGCAGATGAACGAGCACATCAACGAAGTCATGAGCGGCTTCTCCCAAGGGATGAGGCAGAAGATTGCCTTTACGGCAGCACTGCTTCATCGACCCAGAGCCTTAATCTTGGACGAACCGCTGAACGGCCTAGACCCCCGATCGGCTAGGATCGTCAAGGATATCCTTCAGCGCCTTGCTGGGGAGGGAGTCTCAATCATCTTCAGCACTCATGTCCTAGAAATCGCTGAGGTCGTATGCGGCAAGATTACCATATTAAATGAAGGAAGCACCATAGCTGAGGGGACAGCGCAGGAACTGAGGTCAAAAATGGGAATGCCCGGTTCGACATTGGAGGACATATTCCTGAAACTCACCGGTAGCGAAGACACCGAGAAGATCGTTGAGGCCTTACAGCTTTGAACTGGCCAATGGTCGAAAGCCTTGCAACTGTTCTCTACAAATCATATTTCAGAGCGAATCGCTTTGGACGTAGGAGCTTCCTATCCAAGCCCATCGCACTCGT
>Ga0187889_10002687_pt1 | contig 16812 bp, 13 predicted proteins | sample June2016WEW_7_10_2_FD_132992 | JGI IMG/M metagenome (GOLD analysis project Ga0187889, IMG submission 132992) | Peatland microbial communities from SPRUCE experiment site at the Marcell Experimental Forest, Minnesota, USA - June2016WEW_7_100 | ecosystem: Environmental > Terrestrial > Soil >... | reverse complement strand
GTTGGTCGGGGGATGGCCCTGCCAGGGGATTCCCTTGACCCACACATCGTCGAAGCCGTTGGCCTCGATCTCCGTGATGCGCGGATCTTCGAACAAGCCCAGGAGTGGTAAGAGCGCGGTGCGCAGAGCATCACTCCACCCCGCCGTGCGGCGTACAGGAGGATCCTCTGCCCGCGCGACGCTGCTCTCGCTCTCACTCTCACTCTCGCTCTCGCTCATCGAAGTCGCGGCCACTGGTCCCTCGCTACCACAGCCTCCGGAACAGGATCAGCGCTCCCGCAATCCAGACCATGAGCAGCAGCCAGGCCCCGATAGGGGCCTGGGCCAGCCGGCGCTTCGCCCAGCTCGGGCCCCAGCGCTCCACCACCACCGTGGCCGCCCGCACGAACCTTTGCCCAAACCACCTGGCCGAAGGATGCTCGAGCCCGCCCCCCACCCTGCGCCAAAGCCTGAGCGCGGTGCCCACGCCGCTCGCCTCTTGCAGAAAGCCCACCGTTCGCGTCCCCATAGCCAAGTTATCGGCAAAGAACGCTTGCGGGATGCTTCCCGCCTCACCCTCCTGCCGCCTACTGCGTGACCCCTCGTGATCAGCCCCGAATTAATCACGATAGTTTCTGATTTTCTGAGCTAGCCTTGCCGCTCCCATGCTTAATCTCTTGCGCGATGTGACCCTGCTGGCCGCCCACCGTGCCCTGCGCACTTGGCCGGTGGCGATCTCGTTCTTGGTCTATGCGGCGATCCTGGTGGCCGCGGCCACCGCGCTCGCGCCGCTCGGCATGATCGGCGGCATGGTGCTGGGCCTCGTGATGGCGGCCTGCTGGTCGAGCTATCTCGAGCTCGCCGCGCAAGCCGTGGCGGGTAGCCGCATCCGGCTGAGCTGGCCGGAATTCCGCCGCACCTTCGCCGCGCGCATCTGGGACGTGGTCAGTGTCATGTTTGCATTCTGGATCATCTCCCTGCTGATGGGACCCGCGCTCAGGGGACCCGATGGCGAGCGCGTGGCCGCCGTGTTCGGTCTGGCGGTCGCTTTCTTCTTCAACGCCGTGCCCGAGCTCCTGTACCAAGGGCATTCCCGCTCCTTCGCGCTGCTCTTGGACTCGGGGCGCTTCATGATCGCCCACCCCGTGGTCTGGTTGCTGCCCAACCTCGTATTCGCCGCGCTGCTCCTTCTGCCCACCGGCCGGCTGGCCGTCGCCCGGCCCGCCGAGCTCTTGCTGGTCTTCGCCAACACCTTTTCCTCGCCGCTCGGGCTGGTCGGTATGGTCACCGCCTGGCCCATCTGGACCTGGCCGCTGATTCTCTTCGGCCTGCACTACGCCATGGTGTTTCGCGGCCTGCTCTTCCAGCAGCTCACGTCGGGCACGGGCAGCGCGCGCATGCGCGCCTTCCGGGCCAAAATGCAAGGATAAGGCAGCAGGCGAGGCAACAGGCGAGGTAGAGCGACGCGGCAGGCGGGGTCGCCGGGCAACCGAGGCCGCGTCCGTGCTGGCAAAGCGCCCGCTCGGGCGCGCGCATCATTGGGGCTGTGCTTGCGCCCCGCAGGTCGCGCCCGCGGACGGGCAGCTAGAGAAGCCGCAGGTCGCGCCTATCGGGCTCACCGCATTGGTGTTGCCCAGGGACAGGACGCCGCTGCCGCTGATCGCTCCCGAGCAAGTCAGGCCGCCGCCGTCATTGGTGGAGATGGTCACCAGGTCGAGGGTGGTCGGGCCGCTCGCGGGCAAGCCGCTCACCAGGACGCCGCCCCAGGAGATCGCCCCCAGGATTCCCGGACCATTGCCGGTCACCGTCACGTTGGCGAGGGTGAAGGCCGCGCCGTTGAGCAGAATTCCGCCGCCGGGGTTACCCTCGACCGCGCAGGTATCGAGGTGCAGTGTGACCGCGGAGCCCGCCGTGGGCGCGGCGCTGATACCGATGCCAGTGGAGCTGCTGGCGCTGCCCTGCACGCTCAGGTTGCGCAGATAGACGGTGCCGCTGGTGATGTCGATGCCGTCGCCTCCGGTGGCCGGGGTGAGGGTAGCGGAGGACTTGCCGACTATGGTGAGCGGGGCGGTCAAAGATAGGACTGTCGAGGCGGCAGCCAGAGTCCCGGTTATCACCACCAAAGGCTTGCCGCTGGACTTGGCGGCGCCGATGCCCGCCTGCGCGGCGCAGAAGGGGGCGGCGGCGGTGCCGCCAGCGGCGGTGCTCGAGCAGTCGGTGCTGTTCTGCACGTAGACCGTTTCGGCGTCGGTGGCGCAGTGGCCGTCAATGTTGTCGAGGCAGACCCCGGGGTTGCCGGTGGAACCGAGCTTGGCGGCGCACTGGCTGTCGGCCGAGCAGGCTCCGCAGGCGTTGGCGGCGCAGATGGGCTTGCTCGCCACCGTGCAGTCGGCCGAGGCGTTGCACTCCACGCACTGGCCGAGGGCGGTTCCCGCCTGGCCGCAGACGGGAGTAGCCGCCGAGCGCTTGCTGCAGGCGCTCGCCGCGGCGGCCTGGCAGCCGGCACAGGCATTGGCCACGCAGAAGCTCTGGGCCGGGCTGGTGCAATCGCTGTCCGCCCCGCAGGCCACGCACTGGCCCGCCGTGGCGCCGCTCGCGGAGCACACCGGGGTGGCCGCCGCGCGCGTGCGGCAGGCCGTGGCAGCGGCTTTCTGGCATCCGACGCAGGCATTGGCCACGCAGAAGCTCTGGGCCGGGCTCACGCAGTCGGAGTCGATCGCGCACGCCACGCACTGGCCGGCGGCATTCCCCGCGGTGGCACAGACGGTTTTTCCGTCCGTCCGCCCGGCACACCCGGTCGCGCCCGCGACGCCGCAGCCCACGCACGCCCCGCCCACGCAGAAGGCCTTCCCCGGATCGGCCGTGCACTGGCTGTCAGCCGTGCAGCCCACGCACCTGCCGGTGCTGGTGTCACAGCTCGGAGTTGGCGCAGCACACGCGCCCGCATCCACCACCGCCTGGCACCCCACGCACACCCCGGCCTGGCAGAAGCCCGTCTCCGGATCGGTGCAATCGATATTCGCGGCGCAGGTTCCCGGAGCATCAGGTGGCCGCGCCTCGCCCGTGGACCCGTCCCCTGACGTGGCAGGGGGCTCGCCGCTGTCGCTCACCATGGGCACGTCGGCCGATCCGTCGCTGGGCTTGGCCGATCCGTCGTTGGGCTTGGCCGACCCATCGCCGCCCGTCTCGGCGACTGCGCCGTCGGCTCCGCCGGCGTACGGGGCGCAGCCCGGTGCGCCCGGACCACTACAGACACAGAGGTGCTGGGTGACGTCGCAGCGCAGACCCGCGCTCACCCCCGCCTGGGCCAGGCACTGACTATCGTTGGTGCAGGTGTAAGGCTGGTACTTGGTCGGGAGACAAGACGCCAGAAGAAGCCCCAAGCCAAAGAGCAAGCCCGGACCTCCCGGTCCTGCGTGACGGCCGTGGGGACCATGGTCGGGGCATCCGAGTAGAGCTTCACGCATGGGCTAGAACCTCCAGTTCAGGGCAACGCGGTCAGGCGCGGCCGCGAGGGTAGTCGAACCGGAGGGGGTGAGAGCCACCCATATAACCCCGGTGACCAGCAGAGCACCTCCGGCTACCAGGGCGCCGATGCCGAGCCCTTTCGCCGAGTAAGTGTCATGACCGTACGAAGCAGCGGAGCCAGGAAAGGGAGCCCCCGAAGACCGCCCGTTCTGGTAGAGCGCCCACCCACCATAGGCCGCCGCCAGCACCCCGATGCCCATCATGGGCCAGGGTATCCAGGAGGCCCGCGACGGCTCTTGCGGCGGCGCGGGGGCGGGGAGCTGGGAGCCCGAGGCGAGGGCCGCCACCTCCGCGGCCGGCGTGGCGCCCTTGGCCTTTTCCCTGGTCTCGGCTTCCTCCTTGGCTGTCTTGGCCAGGAGGTCGGCCGCGGCCCGGCCGGCACCTTCGGACACGCCCTCCGAGCCGCACATATCGCAAGAGAAAACCGCCCCGCGCAGGTGTCCGGTGGCGAGCGAGTAGAGATCGAGGCTCATGTAGTAGCCGAACTCTTGCCTACGCTGGCCCGAGAGGCGCAGGACATAGCCCACGCCGTTATCTCTGGCGATCTTGGCCAGGCATTCGCTTTTGGTGCCGCAATCGGCGATCTCGGGTCCTTGGGCGACCGGCCAACCCTGGCGCTCCAGGGCGTCTTCGACCATCGCCCGCAGGCGCGCGTGCGCTTCCACCACCTTGTCCGAAAAGCTGCAGGCATCGACGATGGCGACCGAGGTGGTCCGGCGCTGCGCCATGGCCTGACGAGCCGGGAGCAAGGCCATCGCCAGGCCGAGAGGGAGGATGAGCAGCGCCTTGAGCACGGGGAGTCTCCAGTTGGTGTTCGCAGTTCAGTAATCGCGTGAGCTCGGGCGGGCCCGACCGAGCTCGCCCGCGGGGGATCTAGAGGACCCTCCTAGGGTTCTTAGTAGGAGGCTAGGATAGAGCAACTTCTCCGAATTCTTTGCATTATTCCCGCTTAGCCAGCGCCGAGTCGGCGCACTATGATGGGGCCTCGGTCGAGTCCCGTAGCGTTATACCCCACGAAATCACGGTTGCCCTTTGCCCGATGACCTGATCCTTGACCCCGGCGGCGAGACCATCGCCGAGCACGGTGGCGTGACGATGGCGGGCCTGATCGCGTCGCTTGCCGCGAACGGCGAGCAGCTGGCGGTAGCCCTCGCCGTCCACATCGCCGCCGAGGTCGCGCGCGCCCTCGCTCATAGCCACGACCGCCACGGCCCCGGCCCGGGCCGCCGCCACCCCAATCTCACGGCCGCCAAGATCATGTTCGCCCGGACGGGCGAGGTCAGACTGATCGACTCCGGCAAGGCCGAGGGCGGGCAGAGCGACCACGGCGCCGATCTGCACGCCCTGGGCCTGCTCTTTTGGTACCTGCTCTCCGGCAGCGATCCGGAGCAGCGCTGCGATGCCACGAGCGCCACGCTCCCGCCCCTCTCGGTTACCAACCCGCAAGTGCCGGCCGCCCTCGACGAGATCGTCGCGCGCGCGCTGCATCCCCAGCCGGAGAAGCGCTTTCATACCGCGCTGGAGTTCATCGCGGCGGTCACGCCTTTCATGCCCATCGGCTACGCCGGCGGCCCGGAGCTCGCCCGCCAGGTTGCGCGTTGCACTGCGATCCCCGCGCAAGACGCCATCGCGCACGACCTCGCCCGCGCTCGGCAAGAGCTCGCATCGCGGGTTCCCGCCAAGCCACCCCGCCAGCGCAAGGCCATCTTGCTCGCGCCTCTGGCGGCGGCCACCGTGATAGTAGCCGGCATATACCTCTGGCCCCGCACCACGGTAGACGCGGCCCGGGAGCGCGGTGATGGGCGTGCCCCGGCTGCTCTTGCGCCCCCCACTTCGGCGACACCATCCCCTCCGGCGACGCCACCTCATCCCCTGGCGCCAGCCCATCCCCTGACTTTATCCTCTCCCCTGGCGCCACCCTCTGCGCTGGCACCCCACCTTGCTGGCCAACCCCAGCCCGCGCGGCCTGCCCGAACGACACCGATCCCCCCGCTGGGCCGCCCCCCAACCGCTTTCCTGCCCTCGTCGCCCGCGGCGACCAGTCACGATCTCATGGCGGCGGCGAAGGACCGTTTCGAAGCCGAGGACTTCGCCCAAGCCCTGCAACTGGCGCGGGCCGCTGCCCGGCAGGGCGCCGGAGCCGACGCCTACATCTTGATTGGCACTTGCCTTGCCATCGGCAAGGATTATGGGGGCGCGCGCGCCGCGCTCGCGCATGCCCTGCGCCTCTCACCCAAGAACCCCGAGGCCACGCGCCTCCTGAGCGAGCTCGGCCGCGATCTCGGAGACGAGGCCCTGTGAGCTCCCGCCGGCTACCGGTTCGCGCGCCGCTGGCGCTAATCCTGGCCCTGCTCGCGGCTCATCTGGCCACCGCGCTGTGGTTCGTCCTCGATCGATCGCCGGGGAGCGCGGCGGCCTGGGTCGGGCTTCCCCTCGATGATGCCTGGATCCACCTAGTCTATTCCCGCAGCATCGCGGCACTGCAAGGCTTTGCCTATAATCCGGGACAGCTCGAAACCGGCTCGACGAGCCCCTTGTGGGCCATCGTACTGGTGCCTGCCAGCTGGCTGGCCCGCCTGTGTCACGCAAGCGTCGTGCTCCCCAGCAAGGTCACTACCCTGGCTGCCGGCGTCGGGGCCAGCCTGGCCGCGGCTCGCCTCGCGCGCGGGCTAGGCTTCGGCGTCGGTGTGGGCGCGGTGGCCGGGCTGGTCATTGCCGTAGATCCCGCCCTCGCCTTTGCCCAGGTCTCGGGCATGGAGGTCATGCTAGCGAGCGCGCTCGCCCTGTGGGCGGTGGGCGAGCTGGCCCACGCACGCTACCACGTGGCTGGCATCGCCGCCGGATTGGCACCCTTGGCCAGACCGGAGATGGCGCTCCTCTCCCTTCCGGTGCTCGCCCTGGCGGAATGGCGCCTGCACGCCGAGGGTGCCTCGGCCAAGCGGCGCGTGCAAGCTCTGCTCCCTGGCTTGCTGGCCGTGGGCGGATGGGCCAGCTACTGCGGCCTGGTGACGGGCTACCTGCTGCCGAGCACCTTCTACGTGAAGGCGGCCATGGGCACCGACCAGCTCGCGCGCAACCTCGTGCTCATCTTCACCGAGATCTTGCCCGCCTCGCCCTGGTTCCGCGGGGGCGCTGGCGTGGTCCTCCTGGCCATCGGCACGGTGATGGCTTGGCGCCGTGGAGCGGTGGGCCAGCTGACAGTGGCGTTCCCCTGGGTCTACTTCTTGGGAGTTGCGGCCTCACGCGAGTTGGCGGACGGCCAGTCCTTCTACTTTCTCCGTTACCTCCTGCCGGCCGAGCCCTTCTTGCTCGCCACCATGGCCATGGGCGGGGTGGGGGTGGTCGCCTGGGCCTGGCGGCACCGCCGCGCCGCCTGGGCCCCGGGTTATGCCCTCGCCGTGGCCGCGCTGCTCATGGTCACGCTGGCCAGGCTACCCTCGTCATTGGCCGCGGAGGCCCACCTTTTTGCCTGGAACTGCCAGAACATCGAGGAGCTGAACGTGGCCATGGCGGTGTGGCTCAAGGACCACGTACCGGCCAGCGACACCATCCTGGTAGGCGATGCCGGGGCGGCCCGCTACTTTGCCCAGCACCGGATCATCGATGCCGTCGGGCTCAACGACCACGCCTGGCTGCACCGCGAGCCCCGGGCCGTCTCCGAGCTGGGCCACGCTCGTTACGCGGCGTTCTTCCCCGCGTTGATCCCCGAGCTCAGCCAGAGCCCGTCCTGGCGGCCGATCCATCGCACCCACACCGAGCACCTCACCATTTGCACCCACTGCCGCCAGTCCGAGATCGTGGCCTACCAGCGCATCCAGCAGCCCGACCGCTGATCACCCTCTCGGCGCCGAGGTGGGGTGCTACTTGAGGCCGAGATCGGTGAATACGTTTTGCAGGGCGGTGGAGAACGATCCGTCGGTGCGGCTGATATCGGATCCGGTGTCCCAGAGCACCGGCACCATGCCGTACGAGAAGGCGGCCTTGGCCACGCTCTCCATCCACAAGGTCCGCGATGCCGGATCGCGGGGATAGCTCTGCCCGACCGTGACGCCAAACTCGCCGATGATGACGGGGATGCTCCTCTGCTTGCTGAACGCCCCGGCCGTGGCGAAGAGGGCCTGCAGGGCGGCCTGGTCGGAAGCCGTGCCCCACGTGGTCTGGGGCGAGCCCCAGCTCGCGACCGAGTCGAGGATGGTGAAGGTGGACGGGGTGTAGTAGTGCAAGGAGAGAAAGAGCTTGCCGCTGCCCGCGGGATCCGTGGGTATGGTGAAGGCGCTGACGCAGGTATTACCGATGTCGGTGCCGAAGCCAGCGATGAGGAGCGCCCGTGTCTGGTTGTAGCCGCCCTGGCCACGCACCGTGGTCACGAACAGTTGATTCATGGTATTGAGCGGCGGGTAGTCGGGCGTCCCATTGGCCGTGCCGTTGACGTAGTACACGCCTTCTTCGTTCATGGCTTCGAAGATGAGCATGTTGTCGACCTGGGCGAACGCCGTCGCGATCTGGGTCCAGTACGAGGCGAACTTGGTCTTGACGTCGTCGGTGAGCGTGTACTCGTTGGCGTTGCCCTGGTTGTCAATCCAGCCGCCATCCCAGTGGATATTGACGATGGCATACATGCCGGCGGCCTCGATCCAGCCGACCACCTGCTTGACTCGATCGAGCTGGGTGGGCTGGATCACGCCGTTTACCGCGTAGGTGTTCCAGGCCACCGGCACGCGCACGCTCTTGATCCCGCGACTCGCCATACCGTTGATGTATTCCTGGGTGACCAGCGGTTCGCCCCACCCGGTTTCCCAGGACGCGGTGTTGTCGAAGGTGTTGCCGATGTTGGCGCCAAAGCCCATGGCAACCGCCATCTGGGCGGCATTCACCTCGGCCCCCGCGTCGCCAGCGCTGCTACCACCGGCCCCGGTTGCCGTCCCGGCATCGGCCAGCCCGCCCGTGACCACGCCCCCAGTCGCACCGCCCGCGGCCACGCCGCCCGCGCCCTTGCCCCCGCCGCTCTGGCCACCCGCACCGCTCATGCCGCCCGCGCTGTTCATGCCGCCCGCGCTGTTCATGCCGCCCGCACCGCTCTGGCCGCCCGCACCGCTCATGCCGCCCACGCCGCTCTGGCCGCCCGCGCCGCTCTGGCCACCCAGCCCGCTCGTGCCCCCGACGTTGCCCCCGCGACTCTGCCCGCCGAGCCCTGTCCCGCCGCCGGCGGCGCCGTGCTCCCCGCCCGCGCCGCCCGCGCCGTTCTGGCCGCCGTTGCCTGGGTGGCCGCCCGATCCGCTTCCCGCCCCACCCCCGCCCCCCGGAGGCGTGGAAGAAGCCCCGCTGCTGCAAGCCGCCAGCGCCAGGGTGATGATGAGGCCGAAGAAGCGAACATTTGCCCTAGATCTCATGATGGCTCCGTGCGAAGGGTGAACCGGGTCGGTGGTCTTGGCGGTTTGGCCGGTCTCGACCGGTCTTGTCTGAGTTAATGCCCTCAGGGTTAAACGTGCGCATGATTATGACGGCTCCCGCTTGCCCCAGCTCATGCGAAAGACCCGCGAACTTTGGTCTATTTGTGCGAGCGGGGGCCGGCAGGCCAGACGTCCCTCGCCCAAGCGGCGTTCAGCGCACGCAGCGCACGTAATGGGTGGTGTCTGCGCACTCCGCACCCGAGCTGCCATCCGCGAATGACACGGACCAGGCGTCGCCGGACGAGCTAGTCGCCGGGCAAGTGCTCGGGCTCACGTCGGCCGTGGCCGTCCAGAACCCGGCGGCCGGAGTGCCCGCGAACGCCGGATCGATGGTCGGCCCCGGGGCGCCCACCGTGAACGCTACGATGGATAGGAGCTCCTTCACGCTGGGCACGCGGAAATTCGTGGCCGCCGTGCCCGCAGCCGCGCAATGGGTCGTGGCAGCGGCCCAGGTCATCGTCGCCGCGCTCGCCTTCCCTTGCCAGACCAGGTTGGTGAGGGTGTCCTTGACCGACCCATCCGCCTGGAGCACGAAGCGCGCGCTGGGGTAGCAGCGCTCGCCGGAGACACAGCGCGCTCTGAAGATGGTTGCGCCGGTAGCTGCCACGGCACTCGCGCTCGCTCGGCCGGTAGCGAAGGACACCGACCAGCCCTCCCCGACCGTGACGCCGGCGTACGGCGTGGAAGTCCAGAACTCGTCCGCGGGAGTGCTCGGGAACGCTGTGGGGTTGATGGCGGGATCATCGGCGGTGAAGTCCACGATGGTGCTCAGCTCCATCACCCCGGGCAAGCGCCAACCTCCGGCCCCCACCCCACCCAGGCTGAGCTGGCTGCAATAGGTTGCCGCATCGCTCTGAGAACAGGCCGCCCCCACGATGATGACGGCGCTGTTGCCGCTACACCCTGTGCCCGAGCCCGAAACCCCGCGCTGCCAGGTGAGGCCGGTGGTGCTATCGGTCACGGTGAGCCCGTCCGCGCTGACCTTGAGCTCCCCCGTGCCCGCCCCGTCTCCCGTGGGTACGCGAACACCGTCACAGCTTTCGCTCGAGCCGTCGCAGCAGGTGTATCCGGTCGGGCAATCCGCGGACAGGGTGCAAGAGAGCCCGCCCGCGGGCGCGCAAGACCCGGCGATACACTCCTGGTCGGCGGTGCAAGCGGGGCTACACCCGTTGGCGCTACTCCCGCCCAACCCGGCGATGCCGCCGCTCCCGCCGACCCCGCCCGCGCCCGGCGCCCCACCGGCCGCCCCACCGGCCGCCCCGCCGTCCGGCGCCCCACCACCTCCCGCCCCTCCCTTGCCCAAAATGACGCCGCCCGCGCCGCCCGCGCCGCCCGCGCCCGTGATCACGCCGCCCCCCGCGCCGCTGCCGCCGGCTCCGCCATCGTCCAAGCGTCCCCCGTCGTGCCCCGGACCGCCATCGCCTGTCCCGCCGTCGCTCACGACGATGGGCACGTCCCCCTCTCGCCCGTCCGCGGCTCGGGCATCCGCCCCCGGGTGATCGCCGCCGCCGTCGCCGCCTGAGCACCCGCCGTCGCAAACCGGAGGCGGGGATACGGAGGCCAAAGTGACGGTGACCGTGACGAAGGAGTTGGCAACGATGGGCGGCGCCTCGGCCGCCCCGCTGGCCACCACGACCTGGCTAGCGTTGAGGGCGTTGACGGTTATGGCGACGGACGTGCCCACGCCGACCCCAGGGAGCGCGATGGAGAAGGACGTCGGGTACGTCACCCGCGGCGGAACATGAACGCCGCCGCCCGGGACGACGGCAGAGCCTCCGCCATCGACCTGACTGGTCAGCGTCACCTGCAGATCGACAATCCCGGTCACGACCGAGGGATTTGCCACCACGACGAGCACGCCTTGCTCGGTCACCTTGCTCTTGCATCCCGCCAACGCGAGCAGGCCGAGGGCCACGCAGGTGAACCACCTCATGGCAGCACGACCTGGTAGTTGCCCAGCGCGGTCCCGGGAACGTTGGAGCCACCGCCCCGCTTGAGCAAGGCAACGGTAGTGACCGCCCCGACCACCACCACCGCGGCCCCGGTCCAGAACCACCACCGCTTGTACACGGGTGGGGACGCGGGCGTGCCCTCGGGGGCCGGCCGCGCAGAGAGATCCAGACCAGGCGCCGCCCCGGCCGGAGTGGGTGGCCCGGCCGCCGGCTCCCCGGAGAGCGCCGTGGGGCCGAGCGCGATCGCCGGCGCCGGAGCACCTTCGGCCGAGCCAGGAGCGGTCGCTGGCGGACCGGGCTCGGGCGGAGCGGCAGTCGCGGAGCTTGCCCCGGGCGCCGCCGCCGTGGGCGCCGGGGGTGGAGGAGACGCAACCGCCGGGACCAGCGCCGCGGGTGCGGTCGGCGCGGGAGCTCCCGTGGCGCCGGGTGCCGCGACGTTGGCCGGCGCCGAGAGCGCCGCGGGCCCGCTCGGCAGAGGAGCTACCGCTGCGCCCGGCGCCGCTGGGTTGGCCGGCGCGGCCGGCAGCGCCGCAAACGGGGCCGGCGCCAGCGGAGCCGCTTCCTGCCCCCGCTTGTCGAGCGTCTCCTTGAGCTCGCGCATCAGGCGCTCGACCTCGACACGGTTGGGCGCATTAGGCGCTTCCCGCAGGTAATTGCCATAGAACTTGACGGCCTCGGCGTACTCGCCCAGTTGCCGGTGACACTGCGCCATATTGTAGAGGAATGACGCGTCCTGCTTGAGCCGGTAGGCCTCTTTGAACTCGACCAGCGCCTCGCGGTACTCGCCCAGCTGGTAATGGGTGCGGCCCACCCGGAAATGCTCCTTGGCGCTCGCCAGGATTCCGGCGGGGTCGTCGGCCGCCTGCACCCGACCGGCCATGCCATTCGCTAGAACGAGAAGCAGCGCCACACCCAGCGCCTTGCCTTGCCAGGTCACGTTTGCATCATAGAGCAAAATCGTAACGGTCGCTACCGTTTAGCTCCCTGCGCTTCCACCCGCCACACTATGCTGCCCTGCTATAGACTATGACCATGCCGGCCTCCTCCACCTTTTCAAGCAATCAAGGCAGTCAAAGCAATCAGGGCAGTCGCAATCAGGGCCATCAAAGCCAGCGCATCCTCGTCACCGGCGGGGCAGGATTTCTGGGCTCGCACCTGTGCGAGCGTCTGATCGCCCTCGGCCACGAGGTGATCTGCCTGGACAACTTCTTCACGGGCCGGCGCGCCAACGTCGAGCACCTGCTGGCCCATCCCCACTTCGAGCTCTTCCGCCACGACGTGGAACGGCCCCTGACCATGGAGGTGGACCAGATCTACCACCTCGCTTGCCCGGCCTCGCCAGTCCACTATCAGCGCAATCCCGTGCGCACCATCCGCACCGCGGTCGAGGGCACCTCGAATCTCCTCGAGACCGCGCGCGAGTCCGGGGCGCGCATCATGATCGCCTCCACCTCCGAGGTCTACGGCGATCCGGCCGAGCATCCCCAGCGGGAAAGCTACTGGGGCCACGTGAACCCCATCGGCCCGCGCGCCTGCTACGACGAGGGTAAGCGCTGCGCCGAGGCCCTGGCCATAAGCTACGCGCGTCAGTACGGCGTCGAAGTCCGCATCGCGCGCATCTTCAACACCTACGGTCCGCGCATGCACGAAAGTGACGGCCGCGTGGTGTCCAACTTCATTGTGCAGGCCCTGGCCGGACAGCCCTTGACCGTCTTCGGCAGCGGTGAGCAGACCCGCTCGTTCTGCTACGTCTCCGATCTGATCGAGGGCTTTCTCCTGCTCATGGCGAGCCCCCACGGCCCAAGTCCCGTCAACCTCGGCAACCCGCGCGAGACCTCGATGGTCGAGCTAGCGACCACGATCTCGTCCCTGGTCGGGGTCGGGGCCGGGCCCAATACCGGGGTGGTGCACGCGCCTTTGCCCAAGGACGATCCGGTGCGCCGCAATCCCGACATCGCCCTGGCGCAAAGCCTGCTCGGCGGCTGGACCCCCAAGGTGGCGCTAGAGCAAGGCCTGCGGGCGACCATCGACTACTTCCGCGCCCGCCTCGCCTGACGGGGCGCGGCCGAAGCACGCACGCAGGGCGTACTGACGCGCGAAATTCGCCCATCTTTTCGCTTGACGATGACCGGTATGCGTTATCAAATGTGCTTTGTTGCGGTATTGGGTTCGACTTCTCTGAGACAACCTCCACCAAGAGATCCATTGCACCCGCCGTTTCCTTGCTTCCTCGCGGAGGGTGCGCGCTGATTCAGGTTCGACGCCGGGTCGCTCAGATAACGCACCAGCACGAGCGGCTCGGCGTCGATTTTTTCAGTCACTGCCCCAACGTGGCCCGATGCCTCCCCTCATGGCATCACCGCCCCGCCGCACCATCATCATCCGGCCTCGTCCGGCCGGCGGCCTGCCCAGCGCTAACGCCGCACTAGCCCGTAATAGGCCATCCCGTAGAGCTCGCGCAGAGCCTGCTCGGTCTTGGACAAACCGTCGGCGCGAGGCAGGAAGTCGAGAATGGTCAGGACGGCGTCGGGATCGACCTGATAATCAACCGGAAAGGGGATGAAGCTAACTCCGGCGCGCCGGAAGAGGCGTGCCGCGCGCGGCATGTGCCAGGCCGAGGTGACCAGGATGATCCGGGTGAGGCCGCGCGCCCGCATCAGGCCGGCCACCGCGTGCGCTTCGTCATCGGTGTTGCCCACCTCGCCGGTGAGGAGGATGCGGTCGCGGGGCACGCCTCGCGCCAGGGCCAGCTGGGCCAACATCTCGCCCTCCGGCTGGGCGGCTCTGGCCCAGGGAATGCGCCCGCCGGTGAACACCAGGTAGGGCGCCTTGTGCTCGCGCCAGAGGTCGATGCCAGCTTCCAGGCGCTCGTTGGCCTCGCCCAGATTGACCACACAGGCGGAGCAACCCGGGGGGCGGGGCGGCCCCAGGATCCCGCCCAAAGGTACTATGGCGTCGGCCTTGCTCACCTGGTCGAGGGCGAGCTGGGGATAGCGGGTTTCGAGCACGCGTATGAGACGGCTCCCGGTATAGGGCAGACTGGCGAGGTAGAGCACCACCAGCGCCGCCAGCACCGGCCCCCACCGCCGCCCGAGAAGGCCGAAGAGCAGGAGCGCGACCACCCACCCGAGCGGCAAGACGAAGATGGGGAGGAGCTTGGCTAGGAACAACATGGCGAGGCCGGGGAGGCTACACGCTCACCGGGGCCCCGTCACGCGCCAGCGACTTTTGCGCGGCTTCCAGGACCCGTACCACCCGCAGCGCCGATTGCCCGTCGGTGAGCGGCCGCTTGCCCTGGGCCACGCACTCGAGAAAGTGGCGATTTTGCCGCTCGAGCGGCTCGGCCATGGGCACGTACGGGATGTGGAGATCGCCGTTGCGTATGGACAGAAACTGCGCGTACTCCGTGAAAGTGGGAGGACGGTCGACGCCCTTGTCGTAGATGCGCAGCTTCTCCACCGGGTGGACGTCGTCGAGCTCGACCATCTTCTGCGCGCCCACGATGGTGAGCCGGCGCTCCTTGCGCGGGTCCAGCCAGGACACGTGGATCTGCGCGCTCACCCCGCTCCTGAAGCGCAGGTTGACGAAGACCACGTCTTCGATGCGCGTCTGTAGATAGATGCCACCCCGCGCGCTCACCGAGTCGGGCTCGTCACCGAGCAGGTGCTCGATCATCGCGACGTCGTGAGGAGCCAGGCTCCACAGGGCGTTTTCATCCTGGCGCACGCGGCCCAGGTTAACGCGCACGGCATAGATGTAGTAGATGCGCCCGAGCTCTCCTCCCTCGATCATGGCCTTGAGCCGCTCGACCGCGGGATGGAACAGCATCAAGTGGCCCACCATGAGCACCCGCGCTTTGGCCTCCGCGGTGGCCACCACCGCCTCCGCGTCGGCGGAGGTGAGGGCCAGGGGCTTTTCCACCAGCACGTGCTTGCCGGCGGCGAGCAGGGCACGCGCCTGCTCGGCATGGTCCTTGGCCGGAGTCGCCAGCACTACCGCGTCGACGTCGGCAGCGGCGAGAGCCTCCTCGAACCCGTGTCCGAGACGGGCCCGCGGCGCCAGGGTAGCGGCCCGGGCGCGCGCGCCTTCGCTGCTGTCGCACACCATCACCAGGTCGGCGTCCTTGGCCCGGCTCATGGCGCGCACGTGGTTCATCCCCCAGGCCCCGGCTCCCACCACCGCGACTCTTACCATGACCCGCTCCCCGTGCTCCTCGGGTTCGCCGTGCTCGCCGTACTCCCCGTGCTCGCCGTGCTCCCCGTGCCCACCGTGCTCCCCGCGCGCCCGGTCCGATAGAAGGCCGCGATAGTCTCGACCACGCAGGCCTGCTCGCTCTCCGCCAGCTCGCCGTAGATGGGCAAGGCCAGCACCTCCCGCGTGGCTCGCTCGGCGTGGGGAAAGGCGCCCGGCCGGTAGCCGAGCCCGGCCAGGCACGGCTGGAGGTGGAGGGCCAGCGGGTAGTAGACCTCGCTGCCGATGCCCGCCCCGCTCAGGTGAGCGCGCAGGGCATCGCGCTCTGGAGCGCGGATCACGAACTGGTTGTAGATGTGGCCGGGGGTATCCGCGGGCAGCAGCAGCTCGGCGGGTATGCCCGCCGTGGCGGCAAAGAGGCGGCGGTAGCGCTCGGCATTGCGGCGCCGGGCCTGGGTGAAGGCAGCGAGGCGGGGGAGCTTCACGCGCAGCAAGGCCGCTTGCAGGGCATCGAGGCGAAAATTGCCGCCCAGGGCGTGGTGCACGTACTTGGGCTTGCTGCCGTGCACGCGCAAGCTGGCCACCTGCTCGGCTAGCGCCTCGTCGTCGGTGATGAGCGCGCCACCGTCGCCCATGCCTCCCAGGTTTTTCGAGGGAAAGAACGAGAGACAGGCGGCGCGGCCGCCCAGCTTGCAAGCGCCGATGGACTGGGCCGCGTCTTCCACCACCGGCACCGTGGTCTGGGGCAAGAGCGCGGGCCGGCCGAAGAGATGCACGGCGATGATCGCCTTGGTCGCCGCCCCGCAAGCAGCGGCCGCCGCACCCGCATCGAGGTTGCAGCTCTCGGGGTCGATATCGGCGAACACTGGTCGGGCGCCGAGGCGCGCGATGCAGCCCACGCTGGCAAAGAAGGAAAATGGGGTGGTGACCACCTCGTCGCCCGGCCCCACCTCGAGCGCCATCAGCGCCGCCAGCAGGGCATCGCTGCCCGACGACAGGCCGACCGCCCGTCGCACGTCCAGCATAGCCGCCAGCTCCCGCTCGAAACCCTCCACCTCGGGACCCAAGATGAACTGGCCGCTGTCCATGACCCGGGCCATGGCCGCCAGCATGGCCTCGCGCATGGGCTGGTTCTGGCGGGCCAGGTCGAGCAGCGCAACCTTCATTGCCCTCTCCCTTGCTCCCCGTCCTTCATGGCTCCCCGTCCGGGTGCAAGGCCAGGCCGGCCCCCGCCGCGCACTGCCGGTAGCCCTTCCCACAGGCCGGACACAGGGGATGATCGCCGGGCGGCAGCCGGGTGGCGCAGCGACACACCCAGCCCACCTGGTGGCCGGGTACCCCCAGCACCAGAGCGTAGGCCGGAACGTCGCTCGTCACCACCGCGCCCGCCCCCACGAAGGCGTACTCGCCAATGCGGTGGCCACAGACCACGGTGGCGTTGGCCCCCAGCGTGGCCCCGCGCCCCACCACGGTCTTGCGGTACTCGTGCTTGCGCGCGATGAAGGCGCGCGGGTTGTACACATTGGTGAAGACGGCCGAGGGCGCGACGAAGACCTCCTCTTCCAGCACCACGTCGTCGTAGAGCGAGACGTTGTTCTGGATCTTGCAGCCGTCCCCCACCACCGCCCGACCGGCCACGAAGACGTTCTGGCCGAGCACGCAGCCACGGCCAACGCGGCCGCCGGCCATGACGTGACAGAAGTGCCAGATCT
>Ga0187889_10002685_pt1 | contig 16821 bp, 9 predicted proteins | sample June2016WEW_7_10_2_FD_132992 | JGI IMG/M metagenome (GOLD analysis project Ga0187889, IMG submission 132992) | Peatland microbial communities from SPRUCE experiment site at the Marcell Experimental Forest, Minnesota, USA - June2016WEW_7_100 | ecosystem: Environmental > Terrestrial > Soil >... | reverse complement strand
TGGTCAGGGTCTTCATGCTGGGCGGATCCACGGGGTCAGACCAGACGTCGCGCACGTGCAGCCTGACCTCGCCCGCCGGACAGGAGAGATTTTCCACCGGCGGGGCCGTGTCCACCGGCTTGGGACCAGCATCCGGCGTGAGGGTAACGGTGGTGGTGAAAGGCGAGCTTCCGGCATCACTCTTGGGTGGGGGTGGGGGGGGGGCTCCTCCTCCTCCTCCTCCGACGGTCGTGGGTTGGCTGATGACCACGACGTTGGGATCGCCCGACGAGAGCAGGAGGTGGGAGTTACACGCGCTCGCCAGGGTGGCAAGCGTCACGGCGATCAAATAGTTGAACTCGTTGGGCTTCATGGCTGGGCTCTATTGTAGAACGTTGCAGGGGCAGAGCATGAGAAGGGGGCAGAGTCCGCATTCTCTTGACTCTAAGCGCCAGCGCATGGCCTGCGCGGGCAACGCGCAGCGGTCATGGCACCGGGTAGGGAAGGGTAGCAGGTCTAGGCCCGGCGACGCTTTCCCGTCCAGGCCAGCAGCAATAGCGCCATGGCCATGGCCACTTCGGCGCGGCGTGGATGAGCAGCCGACCTCTGCCCCAACCTGCAGCTACACCCGCTCGCCGATGCGCCGCCGCTCGCCGAGCCACCCTGGCCCGAGGCGCTACCGCCGCTTGCCGACCCGCCCGAGGCGCTCGCCGCGCTCGCGCCGCCGCTGCTTCCGTTAGCGCCGCCCGCGCTCGTACCACCACTACTAGTGCTGCCGCTACTAGTGCTGCCGCCGCCGTTGCCGAGACTTCCGCCGCTCCCACTCTGGCTCCCCCCGGCGCCCGCTGCGCTTCCCGCCGCGCCCCCTGCGCTGCTGGTGCCACCTCTGCCGCCGGTGTTTGGGCTGCCGCCCGCCCCTGCGCCGCCACCGCTGCCGCCGCTGCCGCCGCTGCCCTCGCTGCTGCCGCCCCCACCGCCCACCGCTCCGTCCGCGCTGGGGGTGCCGGCATCGGTAGTTCCGCACTGGGCAATTTCCGGATCGGTAGCCGCGCTCTTGTCCAGCCCCAAGAAGGGGATCACGTACTGCGCATTGAGGTTGGCGTCGGTGCCGTGCGGGCCATTGGCCTCCAGCCAGGCGTCGAGCACCGTGTAGCCGCAGGCGTTTTGCCAGCTTTGCCGGGTCCAGGAGTGGCTGTTGAGTGACACGCTGGTGGTCGAGGTCGGGTCGCTGCCGAGCCCGAGGACGTTGGTCCACTCCTTGATCGCTTCTGTCTGATTGTTGGGGCTTATGGTGGTGTCGGCCGCGCCGTGCCAAAGCTGGATGCGCGGACGATAGCCGGAATATCCCGGATACATGGCGCGCACCTTGTCACCCCATTGCTGCGCCGTGAACGTGGTCACGCCGGTAGCGCAGTTGCCGCTCCATTGATTGCTCGGGTCGTAGCCGTCGGACCAGCAGCCGGCCGGCACGCCCGAGAACTCGGCGCCGGCTTTGAACACATCGGGGTAGACGGCCAGCAAGGCCTCCGTCATCATGGCCCCGGACGAAGTCCCCGTGGCGTACACCCGGTCGGGATTGGCCTTGTAGGTTGTGATGGTGTATTGCACCATCTCGGCGATGGCCTGGGTGTCGCCCCCGCCATTGTGGGTGAGCGACGCGGTCGAGCCCACATCCCAGCAGTTGCGGGTGGTGCCCGGGAGGTGATTCTGCGGATAGATCATGATGAAGCCGTATTGGTCGGAGGCCGCCACGATGCCGCCGCCCTGGGCCTCGGAGAAAACCCCGGCCGCATCTCCCGAGCAGTAGTGCGAAACCACCAGGATCGGCGGGTTGGTCGCCAGCTTGTCGGGCACATAGATGAACATGGCGATGTAGGTGGGGACGCCGGTGGCCCCCCAGTCCGTCACCTGCTGCAACGAGGCAGCCAGCACGGGCTTGGCCGATAGCGCAGCCACGGCGGCGATCAGCATGGAAACGGTGCGGCGCGGATCTCGAATCATGGCGGAGCCTCCGGCCACGAATCTTACGAGGAACGACGCTGCACGAATAGGTTACTTTTGTGAGGAGCGGTCACGCCGCTTGCGCGCCGCCAGGGCGAAGGCCAAGCCAACCCCCGTGCTGCACCAGTACCAATCCGACCGACCATGGGCCGAGCCCACGGTGCAAGAGCAACCGCTGCTTCCCGCCGTTGCGCTCGAGGTGGCTACCGCGCCTCCGCCGGCAGCGCTCGTCTTGGCCCCGCCGGAGCCGGACACCGCCGTGCCTCCGCTGCCGGGCAAGCTACCTCCCTGTGCTCCGGTTTCCGCTCCCCCTGACCCTCGACCAGCCGCGCCGCCGTTGCCATTCGCGCCGCCGCCGCCCAGGCTGCCACCTGTACCCGATCCAGATGATCCGCCACTCGCGGCGCCGCCGCTGCCCTTTCCGCCCGCGCCCGCCGTGCCAGCGCTGCCCGTCGCTCCGGCGCCTCCGCTTGCCCCGGAACCGCCGCCAGCCCCGGCGGCCCCGCCGTCCACGCCACCTCCGCCACCAGTGCCCCCGGTTCCTCCCGCTCCTGGCGGAGTCAACAGATAGAGCAGGGCGCCAGTGTAGGGAACGCTGGCCGAGATACCGCTGGTCATGCCGGTCACGTCGGCGCGTTGCCACAAATCGCGTACCGCGGGCGTCCCGGTGACCCCAAGCGTGGAGAAAGTGACCGAAACGCTGTCGTCCTGGGAGCTGTCGTGATTGAAGAGGGCGACGGCCACGCGGCCGCCCGACATGGCCTTTTTCCACACCTCGGTGTTGCCCTGCTTGGCGACCTGTACGCCACGGCTGCCCTGGGCGTCTTGATTGACCGCCAGCACTTCCTCGTTGGTGAGCAGAGGCAGGGTCCAGGTGTCATTGGCGAGATCGGTCGGCATGCCACCGAAAATCAGGGGTGACGGCATGATGGCCCACAGGGTCATGACCTGCACCTGTTGGTTGTGGCTGAAGGCGCAGGCACGGGTCCCGATGGTTCCCAGCGGCAGCATATCGGCATCGGGCCAGTGCCCTGGGGTGATGCCGGTTGTGGTCGACCAGCTTAATGACGCGGTAAACTCATCCGAGACCGTGCTGAGACCGTTGGTATCCCAGAAGTCGTTCACCTGACGCCACATATTGGCGTTGACGTTCAGCACGGCCACGTCCGAGGTTTGGATGGGACCGGGCGAGAGGCTGAATACCATGGAGCGGCCAGTGCCCACGATGGAATTATGCACTGCCTCCACCTCGGCGGTGTGCAGGGGATCGCCGGCGGTATAGGGATTCATCATGTCGTCGACCTTGACGAAATCGATGCCCCAATCGGCGTACTGCGAATATATGGAGTTGTACCAGGCAATGCCGGCGTCGGTGGTGGCGTTGACCCCGTACATGTGCTGGTCCCACGCACAGGTGTCGCTGGTGTTGCCCGCCTGCGACGCGGTATAGGTCGAGTTGGCGATAGGGCTGTTGGCGCTGACCGACTTGCGCGGAATGCCGCGCATAAGGTGGATGCCGAAGCTGAGCCCGAGCGCATGTATCTGGGCCGCGAGCGGCTTGAAGCCATTGGCGCCACCGCTGCCCGACGAGGGAAACTTGCTCGGCGAGGGCAGCCAGCGCCCATACTGGTCGATGACGTCCTCCGGATCGTACCAGAGATAGTCGATGACAATCGTGTTCCAGCCGTAGGGCTGGAGCAAGGTCTTGGTGGCCTGGGCCGCGGCCAGCACTTGGCTCTCGGTCACGCTCGAGCCGAAGGAGTCGTAGCTGTTCCAGCCCATGGGCGGGGTCAGGGCGACCGTTGATCCGGCAGTCAGAGTCAGGGTAGCGCTAGCGCTGCCCGAGCCGTTGCTCACGGTCAGGCCGATGGGATAGCTCCCCGCCGCGGGCGTGGTGCCGGAGATGGTGCCCGAGGACGCGTCGAGGGTGAGGCCGCTAGGCAGCCCGGTGGCGGCGAAGGTGAGAGGCGCCTGCCCGGTTGCGGAAACCGTGTACAAGAACGGACTGCCGGCAATCGCGCCGACCACGGAGGAGCCGAGGATTCGTGGTGTCGCGGGTGCGGCGGTGGTCGAGATGGTCATATTGGTCTGCGCGGCGAAGGCGGGAGCGGCGCTGGCGAAAGCCAGGGCACCGATTAGCGCAAACCCATATGTCACCCGCGGCGGGCGCGCTCGGCCACCAGGCTGGTAAGCGAGAGCGCGGCGGATACACACACTGCTAGCGAGGAAACCTCTTGCTGTCATGGAAAATCCTTTGACCCTTAGTGGCCTGACTGGAAATGACCCATGAGCGGGTCGCTTCCCCGGTCCGAAGTCGCCGTGTTGAAGTCGCCCGTATTGGCGATAGGCGTAACCGACATTATTTTGCGCCAAAGCTAACGGCTCGTCTAGTGAGGATAGGGACGCGCGATTCGCGCTGCAATGTCGGGGATGTTAGAAGTATGTTCTATTGATGAGGATCAAGAGCCCTCCCCGATCGCGCGCGGCTCTCTGGCGCCGCCGCTCGGACGAGGTGCTCGCTTCCGAGGTGGTGGCGAGCAGAAATCCGGGTCCGGCGCCGCCACCGGAGTGGGCGAAGGTGCTGCGCCAGCTCTCTGATCTGTCGCGCGCGCCGGTGCGGGCCCCGGTGTGGTGGACGCCAGCTACCGCGTTCTTCGGCAACATCGAGACGCGCACTGATCCCGACAGCTATCGCTGGGATGGCATGCGCCGCTTGGGACCCAGGGACCCACATCTTTTCTTCTTCCAGCTCACCCTGGCCGGGTGGGGACATTTCCAACTCTACGGTAAAGAGCCGCAAAGAGCCGTTCCCGGCACGGGATTTTTCGCCATCGTGCCGTCGCGCCATCGTTACTACCTCCCCGCCGACTCGCCCGGGTGGACGTTTGGCTGGATCGGGGTTTACCACCCCTACCTGCTGGGCAGGGTAGCCAAGCAAGTCGCCGCCGTGGGCTCGCTGGTCGAGACTCCCCCGGACGCGGCCCTCACCGCCATAGCCCTGCGCCTTTTCCGCGGCGCCATCAAGAAGGACTTCCGCGATCGCATCGAGGTGGAGCAAACTCTGTTCGAGCTGGTTTTTGGCTATGAACGCTGGGCGCTCAAGACCAGGCGCCAGTCGGGCGAAGGTGACCGCCTCCTAGACGCCGTGCGTTCGCTCATCGTGACCCGTCTGCCCAAGGCCATCGGGGTCGCTGCCATGGCGGCCGAGCATGGCATGACGCGAAGCCACTTCAGTCACCTCTTCCGGCTGCGAACCGGGTTGACGCCTGCGCGCTTCGCCGCGGAGGTGAGAATTCACGAGGCCGCGCGCATGCTGCTCGACTCGCGCGCCCCGCTCAAGCAAATCGCCACGGCTTGCGGCTTTGCCAACCCGAGCCACTTCTGCCAGTCTTTCCGTCAGTTTCAGCACTTGAGCCCGGCTGCGTACCGTCACGCCATGAGCTAGCGCCTGCCCGCGGTAGCTCTTCCGTAGACTCACAGACGGACCACTGATAGATCGAGTGGACCATTGCCGGCTTCCAGCTGTCGATGGATCATGGCAACTTGCGAAGAGCGCTCGCATACCCGCGCCGAGGAGAAGCCGATGATCGTGAAGTGTAACGCAGCTCTAGGACCTTCCCTGCTCGCCATGTTGCTTGGGTTTTCGGGCTGTTCCTCTGGCGCGGGAGGGAGCGGGCAAGGAGGAAGCGTAAGCGGCGGCGCTTCGGGCCGGGGCGGGGAGACCAGTGGCGGAGCCACCAGCGGCAGTGGCGGAGTGAGCGCCAAGGGTGGGGCAGCCGGCTCAGGCGGCAGCGGCAACGGGGGAGAGAGCGGTGCGGGTGGTAGGAGCGGCAACGGCGGGGCGAGCGGCACGGGCGGCGGGAGCGCCGGCGGCGCCACCGGCAGCGGCGGCGCAAGCGGGGTGGGAGGCACGACCAGTGCGGGTGGGGCGACTGGCAAAGGCGGCGCGGTCGGGACGGGCGGTGCGAACGGGATCGACGGCGCGGCCGGATCCGGCGGCACGTCGGCCATCGATGGCGGCAGCTGCCCAGCCAGCGCTGCCGGGGATGTCACCGCCACCATCAACAACACCGGGTCCTGGAACGACAGCACCGGCACGCATATCCAGGCCCACGGGGGTGGCTTCATCAAGGTCTGCGACACCTGGTATTGGTTCGGCGAGGACAAGACCCTCAACACCAACGGGACGGGCAATTTCCACGCCGTCAGCTGCTATGCCTCGAAGGATCTCACCACCTGGGAGCATCGCAACTCGGTGGTCACCACCCAGACCAATACGGTGCTCAACAACTCGAATTTGATCATAGAGCGGCCCAAGGTCATCTACAACGCCTCTACCAACCTCTACGTGATGTGGGCCCACTGGGACATGGAATCATGCTCCGGGGCCAGCGGTGGCTATTGTGACTCCGAGGCGGTGGTCTTCACCAGCCCCACCATCGACGGGAACTACACCTACGTGGACCACTTCCAGCCCGGCGGCAACGGCTCCCGCGACTGCAACCTGTGGCAGGATCCCGATGGGACGGCCTACTTCGTGTCTACCGGGGGGCCGGGCGGCAACGCGGCAGGAGACTTCAGGGACACAGAGGTTTACCTGCTCTCGAGCGACTATCTGACGGTAAAGAGCACCACCAAGATTTGGGCCAACGACACCCTCGAGGCCTACGCGTTCTGGAAGGCCAACGGCGATTACTACGGCGTCAGCTCGGGCCAGACCGGGTGGGCGCCCAACCAGGCGCGGTACCTGACCTCCACCGGCTCCATCACCGGGCCGTGGAACACCAATTTCACATTCCTCGGGGCGAACGGCTCGACCTGGAACTCGCAGCCCACCTACGTGATCCCCATCGTGGGTAGCCAGACCACGACCTACATCTATGCTTCCGACATCTGGAACTCCAACAACCTGAGCCTCTCCACCTACCTGTGGCTGCCGCTCACCTATAGCAACGGGACCTGGAGCCTGAGCTACTCCGCGCAGTGGTCCATCAACCTCACCACCGGGGTGGTGTCGACCAATTAGCGACCAGCTAGTGCGCCGAAGCGTTCGCCCGCTCGCCAGAGGCCCGAGTCGCTTACTCGACCATTCCCTCCGGTTGCGCACGCGCAGCCGCCCGCTTGGTCAGGAACAGCGCAGGCGCCATACCCAGGAGCACGATGCCCGCGCCCACGAGGAAGGCATCGTCGAAGGCCAATACCTGGGCGGCGCCTGCGGCATGGCCAAGGGCGAGTGCCCGGGCCGCTGCCGTCGCATCGGCCGGCGCTCGACCTAGCGCCAGCACGCGCTCGGCCACCGCGCGCGTGGCCTGCCCGAGCACGGGATTGGCCGCCGCCAGGCCCTGCCCGACCACGGCCAGGTGAAAAGTCGTGCGCCGAACCAGCACGGCGGCTAGTGCGGCGATGCCCAGCGAGCCGGAAACTTGCTGAATCAGGCTGAGCATGGACGAGGCCATGCCCGCCTTGCGGGTGGGAACCGCGTTGATCGCCACGGTCATGACGGGGGTGACGAGCAGACCTAGGCCCACGCCGCGGATCAACGTGGGCCAGAGCACGCTCCAGGTGCTGGTGGTGACGTCCAGCCTGCGATAGGTCCACAAGAACCACGTGGTCATCGCCAAACCGATTAGAGTGGGCACGCGCGTGCCCAAGCGCTCGGCGATGCGTCCTGACACCGGCATGACTGCGGCAATGGCGAGTGCCCCCGGCAACATCAACAATCCCGTGTCGATCTCGCTGCGAGCCATTTGGTTTTGCAGGAACAGCGGCAAGAGGAAGGTGCCGCCATAGAGCGCCACCGAGCGTGCGCAGGTCACCACCATGGCCACGGTGAACTGGCCGCTGCGAAACAGTCCCAGATCCAGGATGCGTTCGCTGGCCACACTCTCCACCGCAAGGAACATAACCAGGGAAATCGCGCTGACCAGCCCGCAGGCCAGCACGTAGCGCGAGGTCCAGCCCTCCTGGTTGCCTTTGGAGAGGCCCAAGAGGGTACTCACCAGAAAGGACGACAAGAGGACGAACCCCGGCAGATCGAAGCCGCGTCGCTTGCCCGGCTGGGGCATGTCTTCGCGCAAAATTCGACCAGCCAACCATAGCCCGACCACGCCGATGGGCAGGTTGACGTTGAAGATGCTGCGCCAGCCAAAGGCATCGGTCAGGTAGCCACCCAAGGTCGGACCTAACGCGGGACCGGCCATCGCGCCCACGCCCCATACTCCCAGGGCGCGCCCGCGCCGCTCGGGGGGAAAGACCTCTGCGATCATGGCCATGCCGGTGGGCGTGATCGCGCCGCCGCCCATGGCCTGAATGACCCTGGCACCCACCAAGACGCCCAGGTTGGGCGCGAGCCCGCATAGCAGCGAGCCCAGGGTGAACACGGCCAGGCTGGCGAGGTAGAGCACGCGGTAGCCCAGGCGATCGCGCAACCATGCCGTGAGCGGCATGGAGGTCGAGAAGGCCAGCATGTATCCGGTTATGACCCACTCGATGTCGTCAACGCTGGCGCCCAGGCTGGCCATCATGTTGGGCAGGGACACGTTGACCACGCTGGCGTCGAGCGCCGACATCACCGTGCCCAGCATGACCACGGCCAGGACCTGGGCAGGATAGCGGGCGTCGTGACCGCCGTGGCGGTTCACCTCGGGCGGGCGCGGGCTCATCGCACGCGAATCCGCACTTCCACCGATTGGCCTACGCGCAGCGCAGGATTGCGCGCGCTGGGCAAGATGGTAAGGCGGACTGGAATGCGCTGCACGACTTTGGTGAAGTTGCCAGCGGCGTTGTCGGCGGGGATCAGCGCGAACTGCGAGGCCGCGGATGGGATGACCGCTTCTACCCGCGCCTCTAGCTCGCCCCCTTCGTCGACATCGACGTGCGCCGGCTGTCCTGGTCGCAGCAGGCCCGACGACGTTTCTTCGACGTTGGCCGCGATCCAGGCGTGGGCGACGTCGACTATGGTGAGCGCGCCCTGTCCCGGCGCCAAGTGGTCGCCCGGCTCGATCGGTACACGCACCACCGCGCCAGCGCTGGTGCTCTTCAAGGTCATGCGCCCAAGGGCCACCTCGGCCAAGGCGAGCTCAGCCCGCGCTTGCGCGGCTTGCGCCCGGGCTGCGTCCAGCTGTCGTGTCCGTAGCAGCACGCGATCTTCGCCGGCGCCGGCCTCGATGGCTTCCGCCTTGGCCTGTAGAACCGCGCCCTGCGAGATGGCAACGTCTTCGGGCCGGCTGCCGCGCTCGAGCAGGGCGAGCGCGGCCTGGTGCGCCGCCAGCGCCTCCCCGGCTGACGCGGCCGCGGTGCGAGCGGCGTCCAGGCCGGCGGCGGGAATGGCACCGCCTTTGGCCAAGACTTCCGCGCGCCCTCGATCGCGCTTGGCCTGGTCGGCGAGGACAGAGGCCTCCCCCACCTGGGCCCGGGCGCGTGCGATGTCCTCGATCCGGGCACCGCGTACGGTCCGATCCCGGGCGGCCTCAGCCGAGCGCACGCCGGCCAAGGCCCGGCGTTGCGAGGCGTCAGCTAGCCGACGGTCCAGGGCCAGTTGTGCCTCCGCCTCTTCGACCTTGGCGTCCGCCACCGCGAGCAGCGCCTTGGCCCGCTCGACGCGCACCCGCTCCTCGGCGGCGTCCAACTCGACCAGGGCTTGGCCGGCCTCGACCTGCTGGCCTTCCTTGACCAGGACGCGCTCGACCCGGCCCCCGTTGCCTTCGGGTGCGACCACGATCACCGGCGCGGCTACCCGCGCGTCGTCGGTGGCGACAAAGGGACGAAAACGCAGCCACCACAGGGCGAGGAGGAGCAGCAGGGCGAACGCGAGCCCGAGGGCAACTCTGCGCACACGACGGTGCGCCATCGCGGCGAACCAGTGCACCGGCTGAGCATTGCCATTGGCGGCCTGCTCGCCTTCGAGGGCTTCAACCGCTTGCATGCTCGTACTCGGGGCGCCGGTCGATGTGGGAGGCCGTGCCATCGAGCGAATGGATCATCCTCTCCGCCAACGCGATGAAGCTGGCTCGTTCGTCAGGGGAAAGCGGTCGCTCCATCGCGTTCGCCAGGCGCTTGTAAGCGGCATCGAGCGGCCGCAAAGCCTTGCGCCCGTCGTCAGTCAGGGTAACTGTCATGACCCGGCGATCGCTCTCGTTGCGGCTGCGCCTGACCAGGCCGGAAGCCTCCAGATCGTCGAGCAGGCGCACGACCAGCGAAGGATCGATAGCAGTGGCGCGCGCGACCCGAATCTGCGCGGCCGGCCCCGAGGCGCGCAGCTCGCGCAGGATAGCAGCATGTCGCGTGCCGAGCTCGGGGCCAAAGCTCGCGCTGGCGGCGCGAGACAGCGCTCGGCGCAGGCGAATAACGGCTTCCAGCAAATTCATTGAACAATCCATCGTAGCATAATCCATGGTGTAGTCGAGGGCTGGGCTGGGCCCGCGGGCCCCTTGGGCCCCGTGGGGTATGCATGCGGCCCTGGGCTACGTGGGCTATGCATGCGGCCCGATCCATGCGAGGGTGACGGGCATGGCAACGTGGACCAGACGTGCTCGCCTGACCCGTGGCTGCAACCTGATGTTGCTGCTCCTCCTGTTCGCGGCCCTCTTGCTCGTGGCCCGGCGGGAGGATTACCTGGCGACTATGGGGTTGCCCTTCGCGGCAATCTTGGCGGGTGGTTTGCTGCTCGGGCTTTGGCTGATGGCGCGCGTGTCGACCGCGCGCCTGCTGGCCCTGTTCTCGACCATCTTCCTGGTCGAGGTCGTCAAGGAGAGCCTGGGCATTTACGCTGGCTTGTGGAGCTATACGGGACGGGAGCGCGAGTATCTCTTCGGGGTTCTCGCCTGGGTGGTGGGCGGCAGCTCGGCCTTCGTCATCGCTTGGGGAGCCATCATCCCGCTTCTTTTCAAGATCCGTCGCCGGGCGCCCCGCTGGCTCAACCTGGCACTCTTGCTGCTGCTCTTCGCCCTTATTCCGCTGACCGTCGATCCAGCTCCTTCCGGGCCGGTGGGCGCTGCGCTCTGGTACTGGTCGTTCTACGCGGCATTGCTGGCCCTGGCTCTGTGGGCGGGACGAGAGCTGCCCTGGCAGGTGCTGGCCGGCCTGGTGCTCGCGGCTTGGATGGTGGGCAATCCCAGCGAATTTGTCGGCTCCGTGGTGAGCCGGTTCTGGATCTTCACCGACCATCCCCGCTATCCGCCCTCTTATCTGCTCGCCGGGTGCTGGCCGCTGGAGATCGTGGCGCAGTATGTCCTGTCGGGTTGGCTGGCTGGTGAACCTCTGAGCGGCGAATCCGCCCCGCCGGCATCCGGCCTCGAACAGGCGCGCCGGGCCTTCCGGCAACTGCGCGTCTTTCTGGTGGGGGGCGGTCTGGTCTATCTCGGGGTGGGCTTGCTCTTCGCTATCGCCCCCGACGGGGTACTCCGCGCTCTCAACTATCTCTCGCGCATCCTCACGCCCGGGCTGGCCTTGGCCGGGCTGCCGCGTGAGCGCTTCTGGGTCGCTCTGGCCTTCTCGATGATGATGACCATCGCGATGCTGAGCTTCTGCGCGGCCAGCGCGCTCCACCGCAATAGGGGTTATGTCGCGGCCTTGCTCATGGCCAAGGCAACCTCGACCCTGTGCTCGCTGTGGTACTTCCTCATGCCGGCCCACCACCAACTGGCCAGCCTGTTCATAGTGCTCGTCGACGGCACGCTCTTTTCCCTCACCCTCTACTTCTTCTTGCGCGCCTTTCTGCGGGCCCAGACGGGCTACTACTACGGCGAGCTCCCGCCCCCGCCCAGCTCCGGTCCGACCACGGTGGCGGCCTACCGAGGCGAAGATAAGGCGGATGATAAGGCGGACGACAAGCTCACGGTGCTCGATCGAGTGCTGGAGGCGACCGGGTTCTTCGCCGTGCTCGAGCGCGAGTTGGCGCGCTCGGGCAAGCAGCGCGGTGACTTCAGCGTCGTCATCAAGCCCAACTTCATGTTCATGCACGCCAAGGCCGACATCTCCACCTATACCGATCCCGAGCTGGTGGAAGCACTCGTCGATCGCATTTACGCCCGTGGCTTCTCCCGCATCACCTTGGTCGAGGCCCAGAGCACTTATGGCAACTACTACGCCAATCGTGACGTGCTCACCGTGGCCGAGCATGTGGGCTACCACTTCGATCGCAATTACCGGGTGGTCGACTTGACCCAGGAGATGGTCGAGCACGACTACGGCGGTCGCCTGGGTCGCCACGTGGTGGGGCGCACCTGGCGGGACGCCGATTTTCGCATCTCGTTCGCCAAGAACAAGACGCACGTGTTCTGCTACTACACCCTAACCCTGAAGAACGTGTACGGGGCGCTGCCGGTGCAGGACAAGCTCAGGGCGTATCACACCAAGCGCGAATACGATTGGCCCACCATCGAATCGCTCCTGCCCAGGAATTTCCCCGTGCACTTCGGTCTCATCGATGCATTCGTGAGTGCCGACGGGCAGTTCGGCGTCATCGCCGATCCCAAGCCGAAGCCGACCCGGACCATCATTGGCGGCGAGAACCTCATGGCGGTGGACTGGGTGGGGGCCAAGAAGATGGGCCTCGACCCCGACCATCCCCGGGTCGGTCGCTTCTATCCCTTGGCGGTGCGGGCGCTCGGCCAGCCCACCGTCGAGTGGCTGGGCGACAAGTCCGTCTACCCCGGCTGGCGCAACGTCAGCCCGGTCTTCATCTATGCTCTCGACCTGATCGAGGAGGCGTATGCCTTCAGCAACTGGTGTTTCTCCGTCCTGACCGCGATGGACGAGCGCTTCCCCTTCATGAGGCGAGGCTTTTTCACGCTCTTGGCACGAAAGGTGCTTGCGCCCGTCAAGCGACTGCTCTATCCCCACGATGTGCTCTAGAACATGATACCGTGGCGGGAGGCGCCTCCTGCCACCGTATGTCTTTTTCGGGCACAGCACGTTTCCGACCTGTTCGCTTACTCGGTACGGGAGGCATGGGCAGCGTGTACCTGGTGCGCGATCAGCAGCTTGGTATCGAGGTTGCGCTCAAGACCATCAATGTCTCGACCGGCCAGGATCTCTACCAGCTAAAGCGCGAATTTCGCACCATGGCCGATCTCAAGCACGAGAACCTGGTCACCCTGCACGAGCTCATCTTCGACGGCGGCGAGTGGTTCTTCACCATGGAATACGTCGCGGGTAAGCCATTCGACCGCTATCTCCTGGCCGTGCCGATCATGGCCGAGGCTGACGCGATGTTCCTGCCAGTGATGCCGGACACTCTGTGCCAGGAGCGCAGCCGCGCGCGCCGCTTGCAGGCGATTCGCCAACTCTGTGTGGGGGTGCACACCTTGCACGAGGCCGGCTTTATCCACCGCGATCTCAAGCCGGCCAACGTGCTGGTGACCAACGAGGGTCGGGTGGTCATCATGGATTTCGGCTTGACCAAGCAGAGCGGCAGCAATTCGCTGTCAGGGGAAGGGATGTCGGGCACCCCGGAGTACATGGCACCCGAGCAGGCCCTGGAGCGGCCAAGCCTGCCGGCCACCGATTGGTACGCGGTGGGTGCCATGATCTACGAGGTCTTGACCGGACGTTGTCCGTTCGAGGGCGCCATGCTCGACATTCTGCTGCGCAAGCAGAGCGAGGATCCCCTGCCCCCGAACCGGATAGCCGGGGAGGTGGACGAGGACTTGAGCGATCTGTGCATGCAGCTCCTGCGGCGCGAGTCGGCTGCGCGCCCCAGCGGGGGCGAGATATTGGCACGCCTGGGCGGCAGCTCGGCCAAGACCGTTCCGGGGCTATCCGGCGCCCCGGCCGGTCGGTCCGTCACCCCGGTGAGCCTTCCGGCGCTTGATGTGCTCGGCCGGGAAACCGAGCTCGCATCCCTGTGCGCAGCTTACGCGCGGGTGCGCGGAGGCCAGTTTGCCGGAGTGATCGTGCGCGGCACCTCGGGCATTGGCAAGACCAGCTTGGTCGACGCCTTTCTTGGCGATCTGATCAGCGCCACGGCCGCCCACCCGCCGCTCGTGTTGCGCGGGCGCTGTCACGAGCGCGAGACTCTTCCCTTCAAGGCCTTCGACAGTGTGATCGATGGCCTGAGCCGTCGTCTGGCGAGTTTGTCCAGCGAGGAGCAGAGCTATGTCCTGCCTGACGGCATCCTCTACCTGTGCGAGATCTTCCCGGTCTTGCGCCGGCTCAAGCTCATGGAGGAGGCGCGCTACTTCTTGCCGCCTCTGCGCGACGCCAAGGAAATCCGCAACAAAGCCTTCCTCGCCTTTGGTGAGTTGATGCTGCGTCTGGCCCGCATCCAGCCCATCGTCATCTTTCTCGACGACATGCAGTGGGCTGACGGCGACAGCTGTGCCCTGCTGCGTGCCCTGCTGCCCGGCCCGCGTGCGCCGTCTCTGCTCCTTATTGTCAGTAGCCGGCCTACCGTGGCTGCCGGACCGGGTAGCGTGGGAGCCCTGCTGGCCGAGATCGAGACCCAGCCGGGGGTGGCCAAGCTGGACTTGAGCCCTCTGTCGGCGGAAGTCACCGCGGTCATTGCCGGCGCGCTCATAGACCAGCATGATATCGAGCCCGCGGAACGTCAACGCATTGCCGTCAGAGTGGCCAGCGAGTCGGGTGGCAACCCCTTCTTCGCGGTCGAGTTGGTGCGGCATTTGCTTTCGTCTTGGGCGCGCAGCGGCGGTGAGGCGGGAGTGGACGACGAGCTCGGCCTCGACAACATGATTCTCAAGCGGGTGGCCGGCTTGCCCGCGGAAGGCCAACGTATGCTGGAGGTCATTGCCGTGGCCAGTGATCCTCTGTCACAGCGTACACTGGCCGGCGCCATCGAGGTGGGCCTAGGCTCGCCGGCATGGGAGCGCGGCATCTCGGCCTTGGTCGGGGAACGGCTGATCACACGGCGCGGGCGCCAGGCGACTGACGCCGTGGAAGTTTATCATGACCGCATTGCCGAGGCGGTGAGCAGCCACCTCGACCAGTCCGCCTTGCTCGAGGTGCACCATTGCCTCGCGCGGGCCATCGAGCAATGGGAGGGCGAGCGCACCGATCTGCTGGCTCGTTACTGGCTCCTGGCCCAGGACAAGGAGCGCGCCAAGCGCTACGCCAAGGTGGCCGCGGACGAGGCCCTGACCAAGCTGGCATTCGACCGTGCGGCCGAGCTCTACCAGGCCGCCATAGCGCTCGAATCCGACCAGGAACAGAGGCTATGGCTCACCCGGGCTCTCGGCGACTGTCGGGCAGCCAATGGCCACTCCAGCCTCGCGGCTTTGGCCTACCAAGAAGCCGCCGCGCTTTGCGACGCCGCCACCTCGGCCCAGCTGCGCCATCTCGCTGCCGAGCAGCTCCTGCGCGGTGGCCAGATTGCCCAGGGTTTGCTGGCGCTCAGGGAGGTGCTCGAGCTCGAAGGACTGCGACTGGCCTCGAGCCCGCGGCGGGCACGTTTCTCGATCTTGTGGCGCTTGGCGCTGCTGCGCCTGCGCGGGGTTAAGTTCGCCGAGCGCTCCGCGAGCAATACCTCGCCGGAGGACCGCCGTTTGCTCGACGTGCTGTGGTCGGTGACTACCGGTTTGGGGGTAGTGGACATGTTGCGCTCCGATGACTTTCTCTTGCGCTTCATCATGCTCGCCCTCAAGGTGGGCGATATTCGCCGGGTGGCCCAGGGCTTGGCCGTACTGGCCGCGCAACTGGTTGCGCTTGGCACATCGCACTACAGCTGGGCCATGCGTCTGCTGTGCGAAGCCGAGGCGCTCGCGCGTCGCTCCGGGCACCACACCACCATAGGCATCGCCTCTCTCAGCAAGGGCGTCATCCGCTACTTCATGGGGGAATGGGACGGGGCTGCGAATCTGCTCATCGCCGCCGAGCAATACCTCTTGAGCCACTGCCACGGGGTTAGCTGGGAGCTCGCCACGGTCCGTTCCTTCATATGCTTCTCTCTGCGCCTGGCCGGCCGCCTGTCCGAGCTCTGCGAACGCTTTGATCGCTACGTTGCCGATGCCGACCGCACCGGGGATCGCTACCTCGCTGCAAACATGCGGACTTACCAATCGCTGCCCTGGATGATCCGCGATGATTGCGCGCGCGCGGTGCGCGACATCGAAGGCATCCTCGCTGGCTGGCCGAGCGATGCCTATCAGGTGCAGCACTTCTTCCACCTCTATGCGCGCTGCGAGCATGCCATCTACCAGGGACGCCCCGCTGACGCGTATCGGGCCATCATGGACGACGGTCCCAAGCTACGACGTTCCGGACTGCTCCGGAGCCGCGGTCTGGGCGTCGAGTATTCCTGGATCAGTGGTCGCGTCGTGGTGGCTATGGCCGAGAGCGTGGCCGATGCCGAGCGGCCGGCCATCCTTCGGCAGGCGCAGCGCAGTGTTCGGTTCCTGCGCGAGGGTGAGCATCAGACCGGCCTGGCCATGGGGGCCGCGATCGAGGCTGCCGCGCAATGGCTCGGTCACGGGCAAACCGGCGGCCTGGCCGCTGCAATCCTGGAAAGGGCGGTAGCGACCGCCGACGCCGCGGGCTCGCCGCTCATCGCGGAGGCCGCGCGTTTGTGGTTGGGCGGTCTGGTCGGGGGGCGTCGTGGTCAGGAGCTGCGGGCGCGGGCAATGGAGTGGCTGGCCGGGCAAGGGGTGAAAAATCCCACCCGCTTCGCCAGCCTGATAGTCCCCGGTTTCAGCGCCGGCTTGTGCACTGCGGTCTGAAGGGCGGCCGGCTGGGTTGGCGATGAGCAGAGGCATAAGCACTCGCGTGAGCGCAGGCGGGCTTTGCCCGACTGCGCTCATCCGCGGGGGATCTAAAGGACCCTTCCAGGGTCCTTTTCAAAATGGGGCTAGCGCAGGCGGGCTTTGCCCGACTGCGCTCATCCGCGGGGGA
>Ga0187889_10002680_pt1 | contig 16859 bp, 15 predicted proteins | sample June2016WEW_7_10_2_FD_132992 | JGI IMG/M metagenome (GOLD analysis project Ga0187889, IMG submission 132992) | Peatland microbial communities from SPRUCE experiment site at the Marcell Experimental Forest, Minnesota, USA - June2016WEW_7_100 | ecosystem: Environmental > Terrestrial > Soil >... | reverse complement strand
GCGTCCGGATAGCAGGCCGGCTGCGACGGGGTTGTACGGGATGACCCCTATGTTCTGGTCCTTGCACAGCGGTATCATCTCCCTTTCCTCCTCCCTATAGAGCAGGTTCCACTTGTCCTGCATGCTCGTGAACTTCTCGAAGCCTCTTATTTCGCTCGTATACATTGCCTTCGAAAGCTGCCATGCCCACATACTCGATGCCCCGATGTACCTGACTATTCCACTTCTCACAAGGTCGTTTAACGTCGACAACGTATCCTCAATTAGCGTTTCGTAGTCCCACCTATGTGTCTGGTAGAGATCGATGTAATCTGTTTGAAGTCGGTTAAGCGAATCCTTCACCTGTTTCATTATGTGCTTACGTGAGAGACCCCTCTGGTTCGGCTTCTCCCCCATCTTACTGTAAACCTTTGTAGCAATTATTACATCTTCTCGGACTTCTTTGAGAAGCTCTCCTATGATCTCCTCAGACCTACCTAATGAGTACATGTTCGCAGTATCAAAGAAATTGACCCCTAGGTCGAGCGCTTTACTTACAACCTTCCTTGCGTCCTCTAATTCGACTTGATATGGCTCAGCATTTCCAAAAGACATACAGCCAATCGCGATCGGAGAAACTTTCAATCCTGACCAGCCTAATCTAACATACTTCATATCGTTCAACAAGCTTGTCAACCGTGTTATTAAAAGGATTTGCTGAACTTTTTCTATGATACAACTGAGAATCCTAAATTTTTGTTTATATGGTCTGTTCTAAAATGTTGTTCAATATATATACATAACAGGCTAGAAACTTGTGAGGGAATGTTTGAACTATGATAAGGGCTGTGATATTTGATTTCGATGGCGTAATAGCTGACAGTGATCGAGCAGAATTCGAATCCTTTAGGCAAGCTTTCCAAAAGTATGGTGTCACCCTGACTCTTACTGAATTTTTGGAGTCAAGGGGTGGCACAAGTCTGGAAATAATAGGAATAATCTTAAAAAAGAAGAGGATAAGATTAAGCGCGACAGAAATCTGCGAGGCTAAGCAAAAAATCTACGAAATAATAATCCCTGGGATTAAACCTTTCGATGAGATAATTGGGCTGATAAACAGACTGGAGAACTATAAGTTGGCGGTTGCTTCCTCAGGTTCAACAAAAAACATTGAAAAAATGATTCTAAAGTTTGGTGTCAGAGACAAATTTGATGCAGTTGTAGGTAGTGAAGACATAAGAAGGGGGAAGCCTGACCCTGAAGTATTCTTGCTTGCTGCAAGGAAACTGAAGACTCTGCCAAAGAACTGCCTTGTCATAGAGGATTCTTTAGTCGGATTTAAAGCTGCCAGAAAGGCTGGAATGGAATGTATTATACTTAGTGGGAAACACTAAAAAAGACTAATTCTCTGTGAGACAACGCATGCTTGAGTATGCTTTCCTCATACGCATCCTTGGGGCCTTTGTCGTTGGTGGTGGATGGGTCGCGTTCGTCGCACGGCTTGGAGACGTTCTAGGAAGTAATCGCGGTGGCATGGTAGCTGGCCTGCCATCAACTGCGGCATTCGGATTCCTGTTTATCGGATGGAATCAGTCGGCTGGAGTTGCAGCAGAGGCCACTACAGAGTTTCCCCTGATCTTTAGTTTCACAGGTGTGTTCCTTCTCTCGTACGCAATCCTCGCCACATACGGATTTTGGAAGGCGTTGGTTTTGTCCCTCTTGATTTGGCTTGGCGGAGTTTCGCTAGTCGTCGCGTCTGACATTCAGGACTTCGGCGTCTCTCTGGCGGTAAGTGCCCTGATTTCGCTCGTAGTCTTCTTTGTCTTCACGTGGAGACTGAAGTTGAAAAAGCGCTCCTCATCGAAGTACAGTGGTTCGTCGCTTGAGGTTCTCCTTCGCTTTATACTCGGCGGAGGAATCGTCGTGCTTGCGGTCGTGGCAAGTCAGATGGCTGGTCCCAGAATCGGTGCGATTCCAACAGCGTTTCCCGCCGTCTCCGTGCCAGTGTTATATGTGCTCCACAAGAGCCAAGGAACAGAGTTCTCCCGGGCGGTCACAATGCCGCTGATGGTGACTGCGATGCTAACGATTATACCTTATAGCGTAGCTGTCAGAATTTTCTTTCCTGTTGTTGGAATCTGGTGGGGAACGGCAGCTTCGTATTTGGTAGCAACTCCTTTTGCAGCTCTTTCGTACTTTGTTCTTAAACCAACAAAAAGAGAAAATTTGTGTATCTGATGTCATACCACAGAATTTGCGTCAATAAATGCCTTTTCCTGAGGCTTTCCACAGAGCCCTCCAAATATGGTATGCTTCTTGATAGCTTTCAAACCGTCAATCTTGGGTGGCATTTACTGCTTGAGCTAATCCTTTCTTTTTTTGCATGGCTATTTTTACACTCACACTTAGCCTTATTAATGACAGTTTTACCTTTCAAAGACAACGAACGAATCCTCTCTTCATTCAGCGATAAAGGAATGGTATACACTTCCTATGGACAAATTTGAGGTGAAGGTAGGTCAATATTTTGCTGATATTGTCCGAGGAGATTTAATAGTTGAAATTCAAACAATGAATTTTTCCGCGATCAGAAAAAAACTGGAAAATCTTGTACAAAAGCATAAGGTAAGACTAGTATACCCAATTGCAGAGAGAAAATGCATTGTTCACATTGACAAATCTGGCGAAGTTGTAAGTAGGAGAAAATCTCCAGGCAAAGGAAAACTAACTGACTTGTTTCGTGAGCTCGTTAGGGTTCCCGAATTGATCAAAGAGGTTAATTTCTCTCTTGAGGTTTTGTTGATTGACGAGGAAGAAATCAGAATTGATGATGGAAGGGGAAGCTGGCGAAGAAGAGGAGCCAGCATCAAAGACAGAAAGTTAGTCGGCGTTAACACGAGAATCCTCTTTGAAAATAGTATAGATTTTCTCAAACTCTTACCTGAAGAACTGCATGAAACATTTACCAACAAGGAATTAGCCAGCTCAAAGAAAGTCTCTGTTAGAACTGCACAACAAATAACCTACTGTTTTAGAAGAAGTGGGATGATCCGAGTAATTGAAAAGAGAGGGAAAGAACTCGTTTTTCAGAAAACGTAACTATCTTCAAATTTACGATAAAGCTGTGTATGATTTTATCTTCCTTATGCTAATTTTCCGAGAAAATCTTCCTTGAATTCTATTCCATTTCCTTCTCTTTCAGGTGCAATGGCATATCCATCTTCTATCGCTAATGGAATCTTGAACAAATGTGTAAGCCATGGCATATGTTCCACTGTTAAACCATTCGAAAATGCGCATGTCAAGTGGACATGTAAGTCCATAACGAAGTGTGGAGCTACCGGTATTCCATAATTCTCTGCATATTCAGCGATCTTTATCCATTCGGTTATTCCTTTTACTCTGCAAACATCCGGTTGGATTATGTCCACGGCCTTCTTCTGAATAAGCTTTTGGAATATATCTAGATGGTAGATCCACTCACCGGTTGCAACCGGCAGGTCGAGTGCAGAAGCGATCTCTGCATAATCGTTGACATCACCATCAACCGTTGGTTCTTCAAACCAATTGATGTTGAATTTTTCATATGCTTTCCCCCTTCTAATTGCCTCAGAGACGCTGAAAGCTTGATTGGCATCGACCATCAACGAAAATTTATCGCCCACCGCTTCCCTAACAGCTCTAATCCTCTCAATATCTTCCTCTAAATTTTTCTTACCAACTTTAATCTTGAATCCTCTGAAACCTAGCTTGACCAGCTCCCTAGCATTTTTAGCAATTTCATTGCATGAGTAATGCAGCCAACCGTAATCAGAATCGTAGATAGGAATTCTATTTCTTTTGCCGCCCAACAGCCTAAAAAGTGGTTTTTTTTCTTCTTTCCCCTTTATATCCCAGAGAGCGATATCGACGGCAGCTATACTATTTGTGGCTGTTCCACCATGAGTTCTCGCGTCAGTTAAGGTACACATATCATTCCAGATTTCTTCGATTTCTAAGGGATTTCTACCTTGAACCTTCTTCTTTAATTCTTTATCAATAATTGCTTTTACCCCCTCACCTCCCCTTAAGGTATAGGTATAGCCTGTTCCTTCAAAATCGTCATCTGTTTGAACCTTTACGACGATTAACTGTATGCTATCAAGTGTCCTTGCAGAATCGGAGATAAGTTTCCCACATGGAACATTTAGAAAATATGTTCTGATATCTTTAACTTTCATATTCTCAACTTCATCAGATTAGTTCTATTTAATATTTATCAATGTTATTTGAATTCTTCTTTTAAATCCTAACATGATCATAGACTAGCGTGCATTACTTTAAACAAACTATAAATAATTACTTCAATATCATTTGCCGATGAAAAATGAGTAAGCCTATTGTTCTAGACTTTACATCAGGTACCTCTTCTGACTACTATTCCGAAAATTTTAGGAACAAGTACGAAATAAGACAAAATCCTTTCAAAAGAGCGGTGAACAAGGAGGAAGAAATGATATCGATAATAAGAAATGTGGACGCTACCATTGCCGCATCTGAACCTTACTCAAAAGAAGTATATGAAGCAGCAAAGAAGCTTAAGATAGTTGCAAGGTACGGCGTCGGATACGATAGCGTAGACGTTAAGGAGGCAACAAAATTTGGAGTATTTGTAACCAACCTTCCGGGTGTAAACTCTGAAACTGTTGCGGAGCATACGGTCGCATTAATATTTTCAGTTACAAGAAATATAGTTAAAACTGCAAGTTCAACAAAACCGGATACATGGCAGAATGTGTCAAGTGAATACTACTCAACTGGCACACCATTTGAGCTTTATGGTAAGACCCTGGGTATAGTGGGCTTTGGTGCTATAGGGTCGAAAGTTGCAAGGATCTGTTCCGGATTAAACATGAAGATAATTGTGTCTGATCCTTATCCTAACCTCCAAAAGATCAAAGAGGCAGAAGCAGAATTGGTAAGTCTTGAAAGGGCTTTGAAAGAGTCAGATGTGATTACCGTACATTCGCCCTTGAATGATGAAACAAGGCATATGATAGGTGAAAAGGAGTTCAAAATGATGAAGAAGACCGCCATATTCATTAATGCTGCCAGAGGTCCGATCGTTGATGAACGAGCGCTCTTTAAGGCTCTAAAAGAAAAATGGATATCCGCTGCAGGACTCGATGTCCTTGAAAAGGAACCGCCAGAACGTGGTAATCCCCTATTCACACTAGATAATGTTATTATTACCCCTCATGTCGCATCATCTAGCATTGAAAATTCTATAAGAACCGATGCGATGATAGAAGAACAGATAGAACAGGCACTTGAAGGAAAGGTACCGAAATTTGCTTTAAACCCTGAAGCAATTAAGTATAGAAAATAATTTGTGTGACATAGGAACATTTTTGTCTTTTTTTGTGTTGAGAGAGAGTTAGTAGTAGAGTAAAAGAAAATTAAAAATGGAACTCCCTAGGATTTTCTAATTTCTACTGATACTTAAGCTCGCCTCTAGTAAATAGATTACCTGTAATCAGCTTTACTTTGACCATATCCTGTACCAGTGCTCGAGTGTGTCGGCTCTCTGAGCTGGCCGATCGGGTTCGTAGAAGCTTGGGTACCCACTGTACCCGACGACCTCTTCCATTGGGACACCCTTCGAAATCATCTCCTTCATCTTGGACCTTACGGCCGTGAACCAGTCAAGCTGCTTTCTGACTTCGCCCTTGTCGGATAGGGACCCGTGGCCTGGCACGATAACCCTGACGTCCATCTTCAGGATCTTCCTGAACCCCGATATCCATGCGTCAGGGTTCGCTGTGGGATCCCCTCCCCAAGGAAAACGTTCCGCGAAAAGCAAGTCCCCTGCGAACAGCACCCTATCGTCGGGCACGTATACGATCGAGGAGCATTCAGAATGGCCTCCCGTATGGATCATCTCCACGCCGTCGACCGTGAAGCGGCCCTCAAAGGTGACGTTCGGAAGCACGACCTCCAGCCCTTCGAGTAGGGGTGCGACTTCAGGCCTGTTCACTCTCGCATCCTCCAACAGCTTCAGAAGGTTCTCCTTCGACCAGACGGTCTTCAAGTTCTCCTCAACCCTCTTCTTCAACAATGAGTGTCCGACGATCTTGCAGTCCTTAAAGGCCCAACTGCCGAAGACATGGTCTTGGTGGTAGTGGGTCAGAAGAAGGTATCTTACAGGCTTGCTGGTGACATTGGATATGCTACGCCTAAATTCCGCGCCTGAAACTGGGTACTGTGAGTCGACCGCAATGACGAAATCATCTAAAACTATGATACCCACGTTTGCACCCGTTTTGCCTTCAGTGTTCACGTAAACTCTCTGAGAGACCTTATCTAGCTTCATAAACATATCACAGATACGTTCAAGCATTTCGCTTCTATTTATCTATTGTTCGATCACTTAGTTCTGATCTATAAAAAAATCAGCAAGAAGTCCTCTCAACTTGTTTAAAAGGAGTCAGGAGGTATAAACTTCAATTATTCTTCATGACCCCGGAGCTGATAGGCAAAAGGTTTAGTTTTCTCTCCATTTCGCCTTCAGTAGCGCAAGCGCCAAGAACGCCACGGTGAAGGCGGGCAGCGCCGCCCAACTGACGATAGTCTGTGTGTAAGAGACAGGGAGGCCAGAAAGTCCCTGAATGAGAACTGAGGCATGAGTAGTGGGTACCAGCTCCGACAGCCACCTCACCTGCGGCGGCAAGAGTTGCATTGGATAGAATACAGGCGGGAGGACAGAAAGGATGATCGATATGAAGGTGACCGTCAGGAACGCAGTCCTCGTGTTCAGCACATACGTCGACAGGAAGAAACCGATGGAGCTAGTTGTCATCCATGTCAATACGGCCACGACCACTATTCCAAGTATTGTCAAAGCCCCTACCTCAGGCGACCTGTAGGCGAGGATGACAAGGAGTATGGCAAGAGGGGGAACCGCGAAAGCCAGTTCGGACGCCGCCACCGAGAACATGTAGGTGAAGGGTGACACAGGCGAAGCCACGACCACGGACTGGAACTTGTGCTCTATCTTGTAGCTCGTCAGGTCAGCTCCCAGGAAGAGCCCCTGCTGTGCTACTGTCATGGTGATCGCCCCCGACAGACCGTAGGAGAATGCCGTGCTTTGGCCGTTGACGAAGAGGATGAAGAGGATGGTGAACGGGGTGGCGAACACGAACGGGAGCAGGGTGGGAATCCGTATCATTGGGACGATTCCAAGGTAGTAGCACAGGGCTCCGATTGTCCTGAGGTTCCTCCACGCCTTGGTAGAGAGACTTTCGCTCATCTATTCATCCTCTCCCGGCCCGTCTGTCCCTCCCTCGCTTCGCCCTCTTCGTCCGCATTCGACCCTACGAGTTCCACGAACACATCATCGAGAGTCACGGGGACGATGGAGATCGTGGCCTTGCGCCTGAGCGCCTCGCTGCTGAGCTCCCTACCTGCGGCTTCATCCAGGAATACCCTGGCGACGTTTCCCACCTTTACCACCTTGCCATAGGCGACCAGCTCCTCGGCGCTGAATCCGCTCACAACGTCCACTCGTATCTTGGAGCCCGAATACTTCGCTCTCACGTCCACAGGGCTTCCCTGTGTAAGCAGTTTCCCCTTGTCTACGATCGCCAAATCGTCTGACAGAGACTCCGCTTCGTCCATATAGTGGGTCGTGAGCACAATCGTCTTGCCCTCGTCCTTCTTCAGCCTGATCAATTCGTCCCAGACCTTCCTCCTTCCGACCGGGTCGAGTCCTATGGTTGGCTCATCCAGAAACATGAGCTCTACGTCACAGGCTATCGTCATCGCGATAAGAATCCTCTGTCGGAGGCCGCCAGAGAGATCCTCCGAATGCACACCAGCCACCTCCGACAACTCGACCGTCCTCAATACTCGCCTCGCCTTCTCCGCGGCCGTGGAATGGCTCTCGCCCCTCATCATCAGCGCTAACACAACGTGGTCATATGCATTAAGGGTCCACAGAGGCTTTCCCTCCTGAGGTGTGATCGCCACCCTTCGTCTAATCTTCCTTGCCTCTGCGATAACGTCCATCCCGAACACGCTTACCGAGCCTGAAGTGGGCAAGAGTTGGGTGCTTGCAATTCTGAGGAAAGTCGTTTTCCCAGCGCCGTTCCTGCCGAGCAGGGTGAATATTCTTCCTTCGTTAACCGAGAGATTGAAGTTGTCTAGAGCTGGCTCTGCCTTTCCCCTGTAGAACTTGACAAGACTTTTTGCGTCGATTATTGAAGGCAAAGGGCATCACTTCGGAACCCAGCACATTCCGTCTACCTTGAAGTATATTAGGATATCAATATAGCGATTAGGAATATATGAACATTCTTGCAAAAATTGTGTAGTGTAGAAGAAGGCACAAGAGAAAGCCGAAGAAACACTGAAGATTTCTCAGATGATTCGCTTCAATCGACAAAAACTCTATTAGAATCACTTACATAATGTATTGGCATATTGTAACCTTTCCATACTAGGTTTCCGTCTTTTTCTTCTGTAAAATCCATTAAATATGTATTTATTCAAAATTTTCTTAATGAACGATCTAAACAGACACAACACATAGCAAATGGAGTGCTTATTTCTTCGTTCATGCATATTTCTATGAAGTATGGCTTAGACGATTCGAAATTACGTAAGACTTCTCTAATAGCCTTCTCATAGTTTATCGTTTAATATCATGGCACATCCAAAAAAGATTTAGATTCTTTCTGAGATTAAATATAAAAACTTAACTACGAGAACATCATCAGCATAAATCGTGTATAAAGCTGGGAACGATTATAAGTTGTTCCACCATTCACCGAGAAAAGTGATATTGAAATGAATGAAAATGTAATATTGGTGAATGAGAAAGGCAAAGCGATAGGAACCGAAGAGAAAATGAAAGCGCATCAGAAAGGGCAACTTCACAGGGCATTTTCGATATTCATTTTTAGCATGAATGGCGATATGTTACTACAAAGAAGGGCTGAGGAAAAATATCATTCGGGCGGTCTGTGGACAAATGCTTGCTGTAGTCATCCGCGACCTGGTGAAAACTTGGAGCAAGCAACGCATCGCCGATTAAAAGAAGAATTGGGATTTGACTGTAAATTAAAGAAACGCACTCATTTTATATACAAAGCTAAGTTGGATCATGGCCTTACTGAACATGAATTCGATCATGTTTTTATAGGCCGATATGACGGCAAAATAAGTCCTAACAGGGACGAGGTGAGCGATGTCAGATGGGTAAGCTTGGAGGCACTGGGAGAAGAAGTCAATAAATCTCCAAATGAGTTCACTGAGTGGTTCAAAATTGCCTTTGCAAAATTCTTTGGGTCTTTCAAAAAGGCAATAGGCGAATGATGTGTCCGACGTTTTGTTAATTGAATCAATGTACTCCTATGAACATAAAGGAATCATGTGAGCATCAGAAGATTTTGTGAACCTACTTCCTTCTGCTTGCTCTCTTAATATTTCAAACCTGAAAACAATTATCAAGAGAGACAATTTAGAATAGTCTCACTTACGGATGCAAAGTTCCCATCTGATTCGCCGCTTAATGCTTTGACTGAAAAGCAAAGACGAGTCCTTATTACCGCCTAAAAGTTAGGGTATTATAATGATTTTCATAGCAAACAAACATCATCCATTATCGCCTTTTGGCAGATCCGTTTGCTTATGGGGCCCACCATCTCCCTTCAGAAGTGAACTGAGCAAGGTAGTCATGAACCTCATGCCATTTGTCATAGTCGCGGTGAGCCCAGACCATCATCTTTAGAACGGTTGTTAAGCGCTTCTTTAGTTCACTCCACAATGGTTCTGGTGCCCGATAACCTTCTCTTCTAAACATACCCATCCAACGCCTTAACTTGAAATATTCTTCTTCAGATAGATACGCTGACACGACTAACTCGAGTAACCAAAATTGCATACCTGCCTGATATTGTTCAGGGCCTGTCCACCATCCGCCATGGTACCTGCTTCCCCATGATGGAAGCGGCCTAACGGTTAGATTGTTTGTATCGTGAAAACCCCACTTCCTGATCATACCCCTATCCATGACTGCATAAGGGTATTGACAATACAAATCCATATCACTTGCATATTCACTGTGCTTCTTATCAATGCTCATCCCAACTCTATCTGCGACAATGATAGCGTAGTCGGTACCTGGTACATCATCAAGGTGCGATACTTTACAATCAACGTTTACAGCGCACTCCCTTATTCCAGGTGTCTTTACTTGGTTTGGTCTATCTAGGGTTAAACCAGCAGCTTCGAAACCATCTGGTAAGTTCTTCTCTAGCCTTTCGAAGTTGCCAATTTGGTGGCGTAGAGGTATTGAATAAACGAATTCGCCAGTTCTCTTGATGTTTTTGTAACTGAAGCTGTTCTTCGGAACAGGTATCTGAACAGATACAGGAGCAGCCATAAGGAGCCCACCTGATACTGGAAGACCATTTGCTCTGCCCTCTTCATCGAGGGACATAAGTATGTATGATGGCCTAGGAAAAATAGCATTCATTAGAACAGACTCATATTCAGGATTGCAGAGGTCAGCCTTACTAACAAATGTCTTATCACCTTGTTTCTTCGTGAAAGGTTGTGATGGTTCTGCTGAAGGAATCAGTTCTCCGCTCAAAACACTTGGCCCATATAATCCGGTATATCGATTCTGAGTTGCTTCGTGCATAGGATACTTTTTTACAACTTCAGACCTGCTTAAATCAAGTAAGTCAGTATCAATGCTGACGCCAACTACATCACCTATAAGAATTAACCGCATAGGTTGCTTAAGTTGAATCATATGAGCTTTCTTGCACTCTAAGTTGAGTGGGCACTCTGCTATCCCAGGTGTGTTTATTTGTCTTGAAGGAAGCTCTGTCCAGCCGGCCAGTTCAATCTCGTTGATACCCTTAGGCACTGAACAGGCTGTAACCCACATGTTATCGATTTGATCTCTTCTCGGAACGGCAACAACAAACTCATCGGCATCATGATAAGTTAATTTTGAATCCCAACTCTTAACGCCAAATATGACTTGCAACGGCTTAATACTCAGAACTCCTGCGCTCACTGCTCCTGCGTTCAGACCGTATTCTGGGTCATTGACAACAGGTATGATAGCAGTTCTCGGCATCCTAACTCCTGTGCTTCGAACAGTTATCATCTCTATCTGATTATAATACAATTTTTCATTCATTTCTTAATCCATTTTAGTTTCGATCGGAAGTTGCACTTAAGACTTTCTTCCATGAAGTCATCAGAGTTCTACGGCTTAGCAGAATGTGCGACAACTGAGGAATCCCATGGATGCCTCCGCATAAGACTAAAGTGGAACTTGGGGAACTCATGTATTATTACTTAACAAAAGGATAATTTGCTAAGGAATATATCTTAAAGAGAAAGTAGATTTACGGTAAAGCGGAAATCGGAGAAACAGTGGAAGAGGTTAAGAATTATCATCATAACTCTACATTAGTTTCCAAACAAGTTCCGAATCTTCCGTTCCCAATTCCTTTTTTTCCTACAAGAGGGAATGTCTGCTCCTTAAACTTTTGAGTGATTAAGTTTGACATAAAGCAATCAATTTCTTTCCCATATTGAGAAAAGGTTTAGCTGGGCTGTTAGAATTTTTAAAAGGTAGCGGGTCCGGTGGTTTCTGACCTTAATTAGGAGCAGATACCTCAATCTTAAAATATTAGACTCCTTATATGTTGTCAATCAATAATGGGTCAATGATTTGCATGAAATTTATCTGGGATGGTCTCTCAATTATTTATTAGTTTAAGCAGATTTGCTTCATTTCTCGACCTCTCAAGATCAACCCTTAGATTTTTGCTATGTATTCGATAATTCTCATTAGTTATGTTTCCTCTTTCAAAATCGTCTCTTTGTAGGCTGGGATTATAATTGCCAACAAATGGTTTGATGATAAAAAAAAGGTGCTGTAATCATTTCCTATGATCAAGGAAGAAGGGATGGGAAAGTTTGACCTTAAATAAGAAATTGAATGTAGTTTCCTAATCCTAGAGATATGTAACTTTAAACCTAAACCTGTGCAACGGTAAGACCTCTTCGCCACTTTTTTCAGCTTTATCCCTTTAGTGTTCCAAATGTTAGACCTCTAACAATATACCTTTGCAACGCCAAGGCTAATACGACAGCAGGCAATACTGAATATACTGCGCATGCGGATATTTCTCCATAAAGGACATCATGCGCTGATCGGAATCTGGGAATGATCATAGCTAAGGTGACGACATGAACAGCATCTAACGAATAAGCCATCAGATATTCATTCCAAGCAAACAAGAAACAGAAAAGCCCCGTAACTACCAAGCCAGGGATTATTAATTGAACCGTAATCCTCAAAAAGGCACCAAGCCTCGAGCAGCCGTCGACCATAGCGGACTCCTCCATCTCAACAGTCGTTTGTTGTAGAAACCCCATAAGAATGAGGACAGCAAATGGTATGTTGAAAAGAAAATAGGCCAAAATTAGACCCTGATATGAATCAAATAATCCTAACGTTTTATATATAAGAAATAGTGGCGTTATAAAAATTATAGCGGGGAGGAATCTTTGTGATATAATCCAGAAACTGAGGTTACCCCCTCCTGTTCTGAATCTTACGATGCTAAACGCTGCGAAGAGGCCAATTATTAGGCTCAGAACCGTACTACTCCCAGCAACAATCACACTAGCTTTAATTCCCTGTATTGCTGCGTTAGAAATCCCAGGCCCACCCCACATACTGTTTGAGAAATGTATCAAAGTAATATGTAAAGGTATTAGGGTGGGCGGATATGTTACAATCTCTGTATCTGGCTTAAGCGCGGTGATAACTAACCAGTATAATGGAAAAGCCGTCCAACCTAAGAAGAGTATAACGAATACCGCTTTTAGCGAGGAGAGTATACGTCTTCTTCTCTTCTTCATAACATTTCTACTATTTCTCCTCTCCTCCATACTATTTCTCCTCTCCTCCAAAAGATGAACCTTCTCTATAAATAAACCTCATATACAGTGTTATGATGATGGTCACCATAACCATTACAGCCATCGTCAAACATGCGGCATACGAAGGATTAAAATAATAAAGGCCAACATGATATATGTAGAGGGATATTGATTCCGTAAGATCTCCAGGCCCGCCCTGCGTTAATACAAACGGTATATCAAACATCTTGATTGCATCTGTTGTTCTAAGAAGAAGTACAACAAATACTATCGGTCTCAATAAGGGAAGAGTGATGTCTTTAAAAATCTGCCACTCTGATGCTCCATCCACTTTTGCAGACTCAAATGGCTCTACAGGAAGCGCGAGGAGTCCGGACAAAAAGACAATCGCTACAAAAGGTGTCCATTCCCAAATGTCAGCTATAATGATAGTTAATAAAGCATAGTTGGGATCAGATAACCAACCTATATATGGAAGACCTAGTAAAGAGAATATGTAAATTATTGGGCCGACCCCAGTGAACATCAAAAACCAAGTAGCACCTACAGCTATTGGCGCTAACATCGTTGGTATCAAGACGAAAGAACTGATGGCATTTCGAATTCTAGGTCTAAAGTCTGCAAATACCAAAGCAACAATCATCCCTAATAAAAACTCAATTGGCAGAGCCACAACCATGAATTTTAAAATAACTGTCAAAGCATTCCAAAATTCAGAATCACTCAACATTGCAAGATAATTAGCAATTCCATTCCAGGTAACAGGAAGAGTTGGGTAGGGAGGCCATTTATAAAAACTTAAAGCAACAGCGTAAACGAAAGGAGCTAATCCAACAGCCATCAATATAGCAATAGCTGGCAATATGAGAATCCATTTTAATTTGCTCTCACGCAAAGATATCGCCGGAATTTAAAAAATAGGGATGGTGGCACATTCCACGGATGAACCACCTAAACAGGGTACCCAAGTGATCTAGCATTCGCCAAGAAATTCTTCCAAGCAGCTACCTGACTGTCTAGGCCGTACTTCGCCGTTATCGTATTAAAGTTCTTTTCTGCTGTCGATAATGCAGTTGTGGCGTCCATCTTACCAGTGATGAAATTTGTGGCTTCTATAGCAATTTCGTTGTAATATTCTGCAGCGCCTGGTATTACATGATCAGGGTATCCAACAACTTGGCATTTTGGAACGATGTTTAGCCAATTTTGATCGACATTGATGTTCCACTTCGTCTTTGTCATATCGAAATAGTCGTCATACATCGGATCCTCGCCGGATAAGACATCGCTTACATAATTTATCGCATGCCTCTCATCGCTCATTTTAAGCATAGCTGCGACAGCAGCGTCAGGTTGTGTTGTGTATTTGGACACTCCTATGATTCGTCCACCCATTACTGAGCAAAAATGCTTGGCGTTCTCGGAGGGCGCAGGCCATACGTTGTAGCCTATCAAGCTCGGTTCATTGATAAACTTCGAATTTCCAGCGAACGTTCCTGAATTTAATACCAGTCTGCCTATGTCCCCATATGTTATTGCCATTAAGGCTTGACCGCCAATAAATTGTGCGAACATCGTATCCCACGCTAATGAGAGATATCCTGGCATCATACAATCAGAGAGAAGCTTCTGCATATAGTTGAGAACTGCAACACCAGTGTCATTGTTTATTTGTGGGGTCATATTTTCATCGAACATCATCTTGCCCTGGCTAAAACTTCCGAACAATCCGAGGAAAGTCGCTTGTATATCAGTTACATCCCACGGACCTGTAAGACCAGTTAATCCATAGCAGGGTTTACCTACGCCACCCCAATCCCACCCTGAAAAGAATTTTGCAACATCATAGAACTGATCCCAAGTCGTCGGGGGCGCTGGCAGATCGTATCCCACTTTTGCTTTAAAGTTTGCTTGGTTCGTTGGATCAGTAAGTACGTCTTTACGATAGTACAGATTAGTGGTGTCCCCGTCTTCGGTATAGGCGTATACGTTGCCACCCCATTCATCGTATAGCTTTCGGAAGTTCGGAGAAATATGGTTGTAGTCATTCCTGTACGGTTCTCCAATTTCGTCCTTAATACTATCCAAGTAATTGTCGAGTTGGAGTAGGTATCCTCCCTGCATAAAGGCTCCATTCCAAACCGGTTCTAGCACAACGATATCATAGGTGGGTGGGGATCCTGAAGCTGCTGCTTGCCAGTCTCTCATGCATGCTGCATAATGATTAGCCAGAACATCGGCTACTGGTTCAAGGATTATTCCCAACTCATCTCTAACATACCCATTGTTCTGCGCAAATGGTTCATAGTTGTGCCCCGAGTCCATATAGGCTACTAATGTAACACCCCAATATGGCCCACTCGTTATCGTTGCGGTCGGTGGTAATCCAGCTTGAACTACATAAGTCGAAGTAGCAGTTGTTGTAGTTGGAGCAGTGACAGTGGTTGTAGCTGTTGTTGCTGACGTTAACGTTGTTGTAGACGTTGTTGATTTTGTTAACGTTGTTGTAGTTGGAACTGTTGAAAATATCGTGGTCGTAGTTGCCGGCCTAGTACCAAGGTAAACCGCCGCACCGGCAACGATGATGACTGCAGCACCTAAACCAGCGTAGACAAATTTCCTTCTATCCATCTTTTTAGGTTCTTGACTCATAGTTTTGAATGAGCAGAGCTGGTATATATTAATTGTCTAATAACACATGTTACAATATATTAATAAATAACCTTTGCATAGGTAGTAATAAATGTCGATGGATACTTTGCATTGCATAAAAAATCTGCAAGAGTATGGCTTGACCTTAAATCAAGCTACGTTATATGTTAACTTGCTTATGCATGGTTCGATGAAATTAAGTGACATAGTTTATACGTCTGGATTAAATAAGATGTTAATCTATAGAACCATTAAAAAAATGGTAGAATTGGGATTTGTACAATCCAGTTTTACACGACCCAAACATTTTTTGGCAGTGCCCCCAAAGGAGACTTTATCTTCTCTTATAGAAGAAAATGATTACAATTTAAGAAGAGAAAAAGAAGAAAGTGCCTTTCTTATAGAGGCTTTAACATCTTTGACCAAAAAACTTCCTTGCGAAGAAGTCAGTTCTGCTAATTTTAAAGTTTTGCAAGGCAGGAAACAGGTTCTTAGAGTTGTCAATCAAATGGCCGAAAGAGCAAGATTAGAAGAGAATGCCATTAACACAGCCGCTGGTATAATTAGATGTGTTAGTTCAGGAATTTCTGAAGTTAATGAAAATGCTGCAAAGAGGGGGGTAAAAATGAGATGGATTGCCCCCATACATGTAGAGAACTTCGTCGAAGCTAGAAGATTATGCGAATTTGGAGAGGTTCGCAATCTCGAGGTTCCAAGTCCAATTCGCTTTATAGTAATGGACGAATCTGAGACATTAATATCATCAATTTACGACGACTCGACTTCCCTTAATTCAGAAGGAGACGTTGCAATTTGGATCGATGACATGAACATATCTAAACTAATGAACTATCTTTTCTACAATCTTTGGAAGGATGCCAAACCTATTTCTAACAAGCTAAGCGAATGCGATTTATATTTATAATAAGTTCTAAAATAAACGTTAATAAAGACAAAAAATTAAAGGTCAAATTCTTTAAATGTATTGCGATCATAATGTATATTAGAGAACATAAATGGACAATATAAGAGAGTAATAAATATAAAAACAATAGAAAGATTCCTATTTGAATACATTTATGTCGAATATTTTCGGAATCTGCATACGAACCACTACATCCGTAGGGCTTGGACAGGCGCAGACCTTTAGATCCCCAAAAACGCTTGTGAACATATAAGCATCATCAAAAGATAACCCCTTCCTTTCCATTATCAGAGAAACTGACTTTTCCACTACACCCCTCACTGCCTTTTCAAGCGATTGATCATTATAT
>Ga0187889_10002673_pt1 | contig 16876 bp, 12 predicted proteins | sample June2016WEW_7_10_2_FD_132992 | JGI IMG/M metagenome (GOLD analysis project Ga0187889, IMG submission 132992) | Peatland microbial communities from SPRUCE experiment site at the Marcell Experimental Forest, Minnesota, USA - June2016WEW_7_100 | ecosystem: Environmental > Terrestrial > Soil >... | reverse complement strand
CCGGAGGGCTCGTTGCGTGCCGCCTCTAGCAGTTGGTTGTTGCCGCGCAGCATGGCCAGCGCATCTTCGCGCAGTGCGGGCAGGTTCTCTGCGGGCGCTCCGCGAAAACCCTGCAAAATCGCATCGAAGAACGCGCCCAGCACCAGAAACTCCTGCGCCAGGTTGTCGCGCAGCCGCAGCCGGGCGCGGTCGGGCAGCACCAGCGTGGTCACGGCGAGAGCCACCACAATGCCCAGGAGAACTTCGCCCACGCGTTCCAGCGCCAGGCTCCAGCGCGAACCCGACTTTTGCACCAGCATGATTATGGTGATGGTGACGCCTGCCAGCCGGGAACTGCTGTGGAGGCCCAGCAAGCCGCAGATGATGATCGCCGCGAGCACGGCCAGGATATAGTTCCACGGAAGCGTGCCAAACAGGGAAAACGAAAAGCCAAGCAGAGCGCCGAGCGCCGTGCCCAGAATGCGATCGCGCGAGGCATTCACCGTGGACCCGAAATTCGATTGCAGGACGATGATGGCGCTGATCGCGCCCCAGTAGCCGTCATGCAGACCGAAGCGCAGCGCCAGCCACCAGCAAAGCGCGGCCGCCAGCGCGGTCTTTGCTGCGTGGATCAGCAGCCGTTGGCGTTCCGAGGAAAGAATCCCCGGCTTCTCCTTCTGCTCCACGCGCAGTTTGATCGCAAGCTGCTGCTGGGACCACGTCTTGTTTGCCTTCAGGCGCATAAATGAAATCCGCAATCCAGAGTTCTCATCAGTATTCAGGATCACCGAATCCGGCCAATCCGGCAGTGACCCATCTCACGTTTTGTTCTGAGCGGCGTTCCTCCCGGCAGGCGGTATTGTTTGACTACGGCAAATTAACTGCACCTATTCCCCCGTTTGAGCGTCTTAAATATATGCACGCTATTCTATTCAATCATGGTTCTTTTCCCATGAACTGAGAAAACAGTGGAGTAAAAGATGCGCATGATCCGGCACTCGCTTCTCTTCCTCTCCATATTGGCTGTTGGGACATTCACTGCCCTTGCCGCTATGCCGCAGGCCGAATCCACATCTGCGGGGTCCACTTCCGCATTGCCGGACGCGCCTTTCCCCACCCAGCAAAGCCAAACAGCGCCCACACAGCCAGCCTCAGCCTCTCAAAGTGAGGAAGGCCAGCAGACCAGGCGAATCCTGGGAATCATTCCCAACTTCCGCTCCGTCAGCGTAGACCAGAAGTTGCCCCCGCTCTCGTCCCGTGAAAAGTTCAAGCTCATGGCGGAAGACAGTTTCGATTATTCAGACTTTATTTACGTGGGCATTCTGGCCGGAGTCGCACAGGCCGAGGGTTCTTATCCTGAGTTTCACACCGGGGCGCCTGCCTACGCCCGCTACTACTGGCACAACTTTGCCGACACTGTCGACGGCAACCTGATGACGGAGTTTCTGTTTCCCGTCGCCACAAAGGAGGATCCGCGTTACTACACGCTCGGTCGTGGCGGGATTTTCAAGCGCTCAGGATATTCCATTTCCCGGCTCTTCTGGAACCGTACCGATCGCGGGAGGATGGCCCCGAATTTTTCTGAGATTGTGGGCAACGGCACGGCTGCGGGCATCTCGAACCTCTACTATCCCAGCCCGGTACGCTCGTGGACCAAGACCGGGCAGCGCTGGGTGGCGCAGGTGGGTCTGGACGGAGTTTCGGACCTCATCAAGGAGTTCTGGCCGGACCTGAACTCAAGGTTCTTCCACAATAAATATTGAGCCTCGGTCGTGCGTGTCGCATGGAAGCAAGATAGGTTTGTCATGATGCGAGTCGGATACCCGGCAGTCCTGGCAGCGGAGTTGTTCAGCGATTTTCCTCAGGGAATCGAGCTCATTCCGCTGGCTGATGGATTGGACCATGACGTCGATATCGACGTCTGGATTCCCGATCCTTACTCCACGAAAGCGATAAAAATTTGGGCGCATCTGCGCGGCGTGCGCCTCGTGCTCTCTCTCATGGCCGGTACGGAGTGGATTCCCAGCACGGTGGGACCGCACGTGACCATATGCAACGCCCATGGCTCCCATAACATTTCCACCGCGGAATGGACCGTGGGCGCGATCCTGGCCATGCTGAAGTACTTTCCGTTTTATCTCGATGTTCAGCGCGCCGGCCAGTGGAAGCGCCGTTTTGAGGCCAGCGCGCATTACGCCGACCTCACCGGAGACAATCGCCCGCTGTATCCGCCCGTCATGCTGGAGGAACTGACCGGCAAGACGGTCCTCCTGGTGGGTTACGGCGCCATCAGCAAGGAGATCGAGCGCATGCTCGCGCCGTTCCATGTAGAGATGTTGCGCGTGGCTCGCAGCGCGCGCACCGAACCCCAGGTCCATGCCGTGGACGACCTGAACAGCCTCCTGCCGCGGGCGCAGGTGGTGGTGCTGATTCTGCCCTCCACCGCGGAGACGCAAGGGCTGATCGGACCGCGCCAGCTTGCCCTGATGCAGCAGGGCGCGTTGCTGGTCAATGCCGCGCGAGGACCGATTGTGGATACGAACGCGCTGGCCGAGGCGCTTCAATCGGGCCGCATTCGCGCCGCATTGGACGTTACCGACCCCGAGCCGCTGCCTGAAGGGCATCCGTTGTGGAGCTGCCCCAACCTGCTGCTCACGCCTCACGTAGCCGGATCGAGCCCGCAGTTTGCGCCCCGCTCGCTGCAAACGGCGGCAGGCGAGCTGCGTCGCTATATCGACGGCGAACCTCTGCAAAATGTCGTGCAGGCCGCAATTTAAACGTTCGCCGCCGCGCGCCGCCAATCGCGCAACCCCAGCGCGGCCAGCGCAACCAGTCCTGCATAGAGCGCGGCCGTGGGCCTCAGGTCCTTGTAGAGATACTCGCCGATGTAGACCACGTCCACCGCGATCCAGACCCACCAGTTGGCCGTGTGTTTGCGTGCCTGCCACCAACTTGCCACCAGACTATAGCTGGTCAGCGTGGCATCCAGGTGGGGCAGCGCCGCGCCGATGCGCGCCATCAACCAACCCAGCAGCACAGCGCCCGCAGCGCCCGCGGTCATCCCCGCGAGCCATCCCCGCACGCTCAGTGGTACCACGCGCACCTCGCCCTCCTGGCGCACGCCCCGCCACCAGTGCCACCAACCGTATAGCGTAAAGACCACAAAGAAAAGTTGCAGCAGCGCATCGGAGAACAGCCGCGCGCGATAAAAGACAATCAGGTAGATTACGTCCGCGGCCAGCACCACCGGCCAGCAGATGAGAAGTCGGCGCGTGGTAAGCCAGATGCCCAGCACCGTGGTGACGGTGCCCGCGATCTCCAGCCAGTTCGCTGAGAAGTAATTCGCAATTGCAATCCAACTCATGGTTGCTGAACTCCATCAGGGCGCCGATTGCGCGTTTCAACCCATAGGCCAATCGCATCCAGCAGCTTTTTTCCGCCCACGCCACGGAACCAGCGCGCATGTCCCACCAGCCAGCCATCGCTGGCCATCAACGCCTTCTCTTTCGAGTGCAGCACGCCTAGAAAATAGTCCGTCTCGCTCAGCGCAAACTCCGCGTGGCACAGCGCCGTCATCGGCACGAGCGCCGCGGCCTCTTCCTCTGCAAGAGGACGCACGGACTCATAGCTGGCAAGCAATGCGTGAAGATGGTCCAGATGCAAGGGCACATTCTCTGGGTGTGCCGGGTCCTCCACAAGCGCAAGCCACTCCACAATGTTGCGCTCGATCGCGTGGGCCAGGTCGTGCACCGCGTTGGTGCGATCGGCCAGGCCGAAATCGATGATCGCAGTGGCCCGCGCATCGTCGCCCGCATCGCTCCAAAATAGATTGGAGGCATGCAGATCGTTGTGCGTCCACAACGGCGCGAGTGCGGGCTTGAGCGGCAGCAGCTCTGCATGATACGGCGCAAGCAGGTCGAGCGCCTGTTCGCAGAGATCGCGCACAGCTGCATCCACGGCCAATGCAGGACGCGCGGCCAGATAGCTTTCCAGTTCTGCGCCTGGATCCTGCGCGGCAAAAATGGTGAAGCTGGCCACCAGCGGGCGAGGCTTCCGGCGCGGCGCGGCAAACCCCTGCGAAGCCAGATGCAGCCGCGCCAGTGCCTGGCCCGCGGAGCGCGCGTGCGCCACGGTGCGGAACGGCGTCCAGGAGAGCGCATCTTCATAAAGGTCCACGCCCTCTGGCGCATCATGCACCTCGTAAGTCCATTCGCCCATCGCGATTGCAGTCTCGCCGGACGCGGCGGCAAACACGCGCGGTACTGGTGTTCCATGCGCAAACAGATGATTCAGGAAGCGGTGCTCCTCCAGCAATCCCTCTCGATCGCGTACCGTACGATGATGGCGCTTGACGAAGACCCTCCCGCTTGACGTAGCCACCACACTGGCCGCCGAGAAAGGCCGCGGGCTCACCGATAAAATCTCAATCGGCTCGCCACAGCTGGAAAACTGCCCAAGCAATACGCGCACCTCGTCGAGCGTCAGCGGCGCCCAGTCGGGTTCCACCAGCCTGCCGTCCATGCCGTGCGCTTTGCTTGTTGCGCTCATTGCTAACGCATCCTTTGTTTTGAAAGGGTGTGGCTTCAGCCGCGCCGCCCGATTGTGCAAATAAACTCCTGGGCTTCAGCCCCCGAGGGAAAGTTATTTCGACAAGTTTCATTCCCTCGGCGGCTAAAGCCTCGATCTGTTCCGGTCGTTCTACGGCACGGCTAAAGCCGTGCCCTTTCAAAGCAAATTCGTGCCCATCCTTGTGGCTCACGCTTCTAAAAAGTGTAATGCGCTGAGAGCCGCAATGTGGTAGGCGCGCCCAGCCAGATGAACGTATCGCCGTAACTGGCGCCGGTGTCGCTCCAGTAGCGTTTGTCGGTGATGTTGTTGGCATACAGCCTGAAGGTCACGCGGCCCTGCTCGCCGCCGGGCGTGTAGCGCACGCCCAGGTTGAAGAGGTTGTAGCAGGGCACGCTTACTTGATCGTCGCGCGTAGCTTCCTTACGGCTTGTGTAGATCCAACCGGGCATCAGGTGCAGTCCGCGCGCGTGGGGTAGTGTCAGATCCGCAAACAAAGTTGTGTGCAGATGCGGCACGTTGATCACCTGCTTCGAGTCGAAAGCCGGAGTGCCTGTGTCGTCGGAGATTGCATTCATGGCCGCCGCCGATGCGGTGAGCCGCAGCCAGTTCGTGGCTTTGCCTTCCGCGTTCAGCTCCACGCCGTCGTGGGTCTCGCGGCCCTCGGATTCAAAGCAGAGAGTGCCGGGCCCGCTAAACTCACTTGCCGTGCAAAAACTGTCGGGAGCCTGAATTACTTTGGGATAAATGAAGGGCGCGCGCATATGGTAGAACGCGGCAGTCAACAGAATACGCTGGCCCGGCACGTACTTTGCCCCAACTTCGGCCTGGCGAGTAAAAAAGGGCGCGAGAAACTGGTTTGCGTTATCCACCCACCACGGTCCTTGCGGACCCAGCGAGAGCAGCACGCCGTAGTTGCTGTAGAGAGTAAGGTTCTCGACCAGGTTGAAGGTGACCGCGTATTGCGGCAGCCAGAGGAGCTTATCCGTGATGGTGGGTGGTGTGCTTGGGCTGGTAGCGCTGAGGGAGTAGTTGTTGTCGCGCAGGGAATCGAATCGGCCGCCAGCGATCAGTTGAATGCGGCCGGGGAGATGAATCCGGTCCTGCATCACCGCGGCAGATTGATGACTGTCTTCCCACAGCGCGCGCGGGCCGGCGGATTCGAGCGGACTCTCGATGGGAATTGGCGTGATGGGTTGATAGATGTTCTCCGAGCCGATGTAGGTGTACACCGCGCCGTCCTGCACAGTGGCGGGCGCATTCGCGGACGGCGCGCCGGGCTGTTGCACGCTGCGAAGAAAGAGCTCGCCCCCAACCGCCAAATCCTGTGTGATGGCGCCGGTTTTGACGTGGCCGATCAACATAGCCTCGGACTCGGCGTCGATGCGCAGTTCGCCGGGGTCGCGGTAGTCGTAGATGCCGTATGTTCCGTCCGGGCAGAAGAAGTAAGCGGGCGCGTTGGGCGCGCCGGGGCAATCGGCATTCCCGCTGGCATCGAGAGACGAGCCGTACGCGTAAATCACGTTATCTTGGATGAGCGAATGGCTGAAGCTGGCCACGGCAAAGGCCGCCCAGTTTCGCGGCAGATTGTAGTCCAGCCGCGCGCCGGTATTGAATGTGTCGTATGTGTCGGGCGGACCCCACGGTTGGTCGCCCAGCATCGTCGACGGATATATTCTGTTGATATCCGGCACCGTCGTGCCGCCCAGCAACTGATAGCCGCTCCCATCACGCTCCACCTTGTGCTGGTACTCGAAGTCGCCCTTCAAAATCGCCTTCGGGCTTATCTTCCAGTCGGCCGCGCCCGCGCCCATCGCGCGCCAGCCATTGGTATCGTTCATGTAACTCTCGATCTTTTCGCCGGCCAGATTCAGACGCGCGCCAACCTGCTTGTTCTTACCGAAGAACCGGCCCAGATCGACGGCGCCGTACGCGGTCCCGCGCTGATCGGTGGCCAGATCGACAGCCTTCACCATCGCCGGCCGCTTAGTCACGTAGTCGATCAGCCCACCCGCCGAGGCGACTCCGCTCTCCACCCCGGCAATGCCCTTGAGAAACTCGACGCTCTGCTTGTTTTCGAGAGGCACATCCTGCTCGCCGGCGATGGTCATGCCGTTGACCTCGAGTCCGGTGGCCAGATCAATGGGAAAGCCGCGAATCATGTAGTCGCCGTAATAGCCCACCGGCACATAATCGTCACCGACGGAGGCGTCGTTCTTCACCACGTCGGAGAGCAGGCGCGAGACCTGGTCGTTCAACAAGTCGCGCGTCACCACGGTTGCCGAAAGCGGCGTATCCTTCAGCGCCGCGCCCTCCAGAGTACCCACAGTCACAGTGTCGGGAAGATAATCGTCCTTCACTTCGCCGTGGACCACGACCGTGGTGGTCACGCGTGGCACCTGCTGCGCGGTTGCGGCCGAATCCGATTTGCCGGACGCCGGCGGAGGGCTCGCGGGCGCCTGAGCTGTGCCTGCCGGCGCCGGGCTTTGCGCAAATGCGCCAGGCGAAGCGCATACACAGAAGACCAGCATGAACGCTTTAACCAGAGAGCCGCGAGCCGCGAAAGATCGAGATGGGATACGGGCCGTGAAAGCGGCTGCGGACACGAGCATGGTCTCCTCTTGTTTCCAACTGCATGAAACAAGAGAACTCACGCTGCGATTCGAGGAAGAAGGCCGTTCGGCTTCGAAAGCTTCCCACGCCGGTATTATCCGGATCGGGTTCTAGGGTATTTCTCAGCCCCACTCCGTGGAGCACCCCTGTTTCAATAATCCGATTGAAACACTTCCGGCCGGGGTAGTGCAAATAAGCCGGCTCGGCCGAAAGAACGGGCGCAGGGAAGAGCGCATCCTGCCAAATCGAGCGCCTTGGAAAGTCAACCGGAACCGCCCGGTTTTCCACACCGACGGTCCGCTGCCGCCGGGCACGCATTTTTTTGTCAAAAAAAGCCGTCCCATCCCTGCCGCAGGCGCTACATTAAAATGAATAACAAATTACAGGCGAACAAACAGCGCTTCTCGCGCGAATTTTCATTGAAAGGCGCCCTAATGCGTGGTTTTTGTTCCCCGGTCAGCCTGCGCCGCCGGGTCGCTCTGCGGCTGCTCCTGGCCTGTTGTCTGGTTGCGCTGGCCGGAGGCCGGTTGCCGGCCCAATCAACCTTCGGCACCATTTTGGGCACGGTGCGCGACTCGAGCGGGGCGCTGGTACCCGGCGTGCAGGTAACGCTGGTCAATACCGGCACCACGGCCACGAGAACCATGGCGACCGACACCAGTGGAAACTACGCCTTCAAGAACATCGACGTGGGCGTCTATGCGCTCGCCTTTACGGCGCCAGGCTTTGAAAAGGAATCGCTGCCTGAGATCGCGCTCACGGCGCGCGACACACGGCGCATGGACGCAACCCTGAAGCCGGGCTCCGAAACCCAGACCGTTATCGTAATTGACGATCCCGCGCCCGTCATTACCACCGATGTCTCCAATCTGGCCGAAACCAAGATCGGCGATGAACTGGTCGAGCTTCCGGTGGCCATCTACTCCCGATCCACCGGCTCCACCAGCCCCATCTCCACGCTTACTACCGAGGCCGGCGTGCAGACTGACGATAGCGGCAACCTGGCCGTCATGGGGACTACGGCGGCGCTGCTCAGCGTCACCATCGACGGAATTTCCTCGGTCGGCGTCGAGTACTCAGGCCCCGTCAACGAGATGTTCCCCTCCTTCAACTCGATCGAGGAGATTCGCGTCTCGGAGTCCAACAACAACGCCGAGTTCAGTGGTGTGGCCGACATCACTACCGTCTCCAAAGCGGGAACCAACCACTTCCACGGCGGGGTCTTTGAGTACCTTGAAAACACGGCGCTGAACTCCAACAACACCTTCGCGCTCTCCAAGCCCAGGATCGAGATGAACGACTTCGGCGGCACATTGGGCGGCCCGCTGAAGGTTTCCCGCCTCTATCAGACCGAGAACCCGGCTTTCTTTTTCATCAGCTTTGAAGCCCTGCGCCTGCCTCGCCAGACGCCCCTGCTGCTCAGCGTGCCCTCCACCGATATGCGCAACGGCAATCTCACCGCCTATCTTGCCGGACAGGGCGTCACGGCCATTTATGAGCTGGATGGGGTCACGCCTCTTAATCCTGCCAACGTCCCCGTAAGCGCCATCTCCGCCAACCTGCTCCAGTACCTGATGCCCATGCCCAACTACGGCGTGCCCGGCTCCTACGCCAATAACTATCAGATCAACTTTCCCTCGCCCATCTCCGCCAACCAGGGCGATGTGCGCCTCGACAAGAACATCTCCAGCAAGCAATCGCTCTTCGCCCGCTTCTCCTACAAGAACCGCCAGGTCGTCACCGCGCCTTTGCCTGCCTGCACCTTCACCTATTGCGCTGAGGCCGGCAGTCCCCTGCAAGGCGGCTACAACACACCCGAGATCGACGAGGGCCTCACCTTCGCCCACAACTACGTCTTCTCCCCCAGGCTGCTCAACGAATTCCGCGGCGGGTTCAACGCTCAGCACACCTCTGAGACGCAGAGCTACTCCACCACGTCGCTCCTTAACGAGACCGGACTCAACGTCCCTCAGCCGGACGTCGATTGGTCTGAAGCTCCGCAGGTGCTCATCAACGGCTTCATGTCCACCGGCGCGGGCAACCCCGGCACGCAGCGTGGCCAGACTATTCAGGCGCTGGACAACGTCACCTGGACCCACGGTAAACATTCCTTCAAATTTGGCGCCGACTTCAGGCGCCTCACCGACCACGACGATAACGTCTACGGCAACTACCGCTCCGGCTGGTATGTCTTCAACGGCTCCTCCGATGTGGGCATGGCCATTGGCGACCCTTACACTGCATTTTTACTAGGCTTTCCGGACTACACCGAGGTCAGCTCCACCAACAATCCAACCATGAATGGCCTCGGTTACTCCTACGCCGTCTTTGGCCAGGACGATTGGAAGGTTACCCCCAGCCTCACTTTGAATCTGGGACTGCGCTACGAGCTGCACCCGCCCATCCACGACATTCACTCCAACAGCGCCGCCTTTGATCCCGGCTATGACGGCCCCGGAACCACCACCGGCTCAATTGTTCAGGGCGCGGTCGTGGTCCCCAACGCCCAGGCCGAGTCCTTCGCGTCCACAGCTTTTGAGAACGCCATCGCGCCCACGCCCATCCTCACCGCCGCGCAGGCCGGCATTCCTGAGACTTTGCGCTATACCGACAAGACAGATTGGGGTCCGCGCATCGGCTTTGCCTGGCGCCCTTTCGGTGGCGACAGGACTGTTCTCCGCGGCGGCTGGGGACGCTTCATTGAAACCCCGCTCGGCTTCTTGCTGGTCTCCGGCTGGGCAGTCCATTCCAGCTTCCTCGCCACCTACAACCAGGACTACGCCTCCGACGGCGTTACCCCTTTGCTTTCCTTCCCCAATCCCTTCAACACCTCCGCCGGCAGCTCCACTGGAACCGCCGACTTCGACTACGCCTTCCCCATCCAATACAAGGACCCCTCTGTGCAGCAGTGGAACCTGACCGTCGAGCAGGACCTGGGCCACAGCATCGGAGTGCGCCTCTCTTACACCGGCAGCCACGGCCAGAACCTTGAGGCCATGGTCGACCTCAACCAGGTGTCGGCCAACTCCATCGGCTACTCCAACACCGATCCCGCGCCCCCGGCCAGCGGCGCCTGCATCTCCGACGGCGGGACGCTGGTCTCCGATCACCGCCCTTATCCCTGCTGGGCCATCATCCAGAGCGTCGTGAATGCCGCCGAGAGCAACTATTCGAGCGGCACTGTCGAGGTATCCCGCCACAGCGGCAAGCCGCTCACCTTCGACGCCAGTTACACCTTCACGCGCGACCTCTCCAACGCCGGCGGCGCCACGCCCAACGCCTTCGCCGTCGCCGGCGGCAGCTTCCTCACCGACCGCTTCCATCCCGGTCACGACTACGGCAACGTCATCTACGATCGCGCCCACCGCTTCCTGGTCACTTATCTTTACGACTTGCCCTTCGGCCACGGCCAGCGCTGGCTCAGTTCCGGCTCTGCCATGAACCGGCTGGCAGGCGGCTGGCAACTGGGCGGCGTAACCATCCTCCAGAGCGGCCCGTTCCTCACCCCCTACGAGGACACCGTCGATCCCGCCAACACCAACATTCTCACCACCGTCGGCCAAACCCGCCCCGATCAGTTGACCGGCGTTTCGCTCTACGCGCCCCATCGCACCACCGCGCAATGGCTGAATCCCGCCGCATTCCCCTACCTCAACCTCGAAACCGCCGGCATCGGCATCGGCCGCTTCGGCAACGCTCCCGTCGGCGGCGTCGTCGGTCCTGGCACGGCCAACTTCTCCCTCTCCCTGATGAAGAACTTTGCCCTCTATCAGCAGAGCAAGTTCCAGCTCGGCGTCGAAGCCGCCAACGTCTTCAATCACCGCAACTACGAACCCCCCAATATGCAGGTCGACTCGCCGGGCTTCGGATCCATCACCGCTTTGCAAACCGCTGAAGGCGCCGGCCCCCGCAGCCTCGAACTCGCCGCCCGCATCACCTTCTAAGCCGCGGGCGCCAACCATGAGAAATGCCTCGATCTGTTGCCGGAAACAACCGCCCGGCTGTCCCATCTTGATTCGAATTACTGAACCCCGCGAAATGGACAGAAACCCACAAAAATTCCGTGCCCCATCCTTGCGACTTTTTCCTGTCGCAAGGGTGGGAAACCTCGAACTACCCGCCGGCCGCACTGCCCGTCGGCGCACCCTGCGGCCGCAGCGCTTCGACGCTCAGCTCATCGGCGCGGCGCAAACCGGGGAACAGCGCCGCCCACAGCCCCGCCACGGCCAGCGCGCCCACCCCGCCCACCACCGTAGCCCGCACCGCGCCCCACCACTGCGCCGTCAACCCGCTCTCAAACTCTCCCAGCTCGTTGGATGCGCCAACGAACAGCGCATTCACGGCGCTCACCCGTCCGCGCATCTCCGGCGGCGTGCCCAGTTGCAGCACCGAGGCGCGGATAACCACGCTGATCATGTCGGCTGCCCCGGCCAGCGCCAGCGCGGCCAGCGAGAGCCACAGGCTGTGCGAGAGTCCGAAGACCACCGTGGCCGCCCCAAAGAGAGCCACGCTGACGAACAGGCGCACTCCGGCGCGCCTGCGGAATGGAAACCGCGTCATCAGCAGCGACACAACCAGCGCCCCGGCCGCCGGGGCAGCCCGCAGCAGACCCAGTCCTCGCGGTCCCTGGTGCAGAATGTCGTGGGCAAAGATCGGCATCAGCGCCGTGGCCCCGCCCAGCAGCACCACAAACAGGTCCAGCGTAGTCGCCCCCAGCAGCAGCGACGAGCGGCATATATTGGAAGCCGGCCAGAACCACCTTGATCGAAGCGGCCCGGTGCTCCATGCGGCCCGGCCTCACGTGCAGGCTGAAGATCAGCGCCAGAAACCAGACCAGTGTGCCCAGGGTAAAGAGATAAACAATGCCCGCACCCTGCAACGCCATATCGCGTAAAAAGTAAGCCAGCGGCAGGGTGAAGAGCAGCCCGCCCATCGCCGGTCCCGCGATGTTGGCGAACTGGAAGATAGCCCCGCCCCAGGTCACGGCATTCACAAAGTGCGCCTCGGGAACCAGGTGCGGAACCAGTGCCGCGCCGGCCGGCCCAGAAAACGCGCGCGCCGTCCCTACGCAGAACAGCACCGCATAAATTGGATAGACCCCGTGCAAACTCATGCGGCTAAGCAGCAGCAGCACAGTAGTGCACAAGACTTGCAGTCCATAGCAGACCAGGATCACCTGCCGCCGGTCGAAGCGATCGGCCGCGTGGCCGGCCGGCAGCATAAAAAGCAGTCCGGGCAGAAACAGCGCCAGCCCCGTATAGCCCAGGTCCAGCGCCCGGTGCGTGATGGAATATACCTGCCAGGCAACCGCCACCGATTGAGCCTCGGCGCCCAGAATGACCGCCGCGCGCGCCAACTGGTACCGCCTGAAATCGCGTGAGGCAAAAGCCTCCATGCCGCGCCTTGACAGCTTTGGGGGAAGAGGTTGCATACCCTGCACCTAGCTTATATTGCTTTTCCGTTCCGCGATCTGTAACCGCACTGGCCAGCCTGCACCGACCACCCGCATGTAAACTCTAAGAATCGTTGGTCGGCCTGCCGATCGTAATACACGCCCTCTACTCCTGTGAGCATCTTTGTCCCATCGCCGCATAAAATCACTGCCCCTCGCGCGTCCCACACGCTCGCGCCGCGCTGGCTTACGCACCTGGGAGCGCTGGGCCTTTTCGCTGTTGCGATAATCGACTCCTCGGTTATCCCTCTACCCATCCCCGGCAGCACCGACCTGCTGCTGCTGTTGCTGGTGGCGCACAACGGAGATCCCTGGGTACTGGCTCCCTGTGCCATCGTTGGCAGCATCCTGGGCGGATACACTACCTGGCACATCGGCCGTAAAGGGGGCGAAGCGGCGCTGCGCCGCTACGTCCCGGCGCGCTTTCTTGCCCGCATCCTCCTGTGGGTCGAGCACCATCCCATCCTCGCGGTCTTTCTTCCCGCTGTGCTTCCACCACCCATTCCGCTGCTGCCGTTTGCGCTCGCTTCCGGCGCGCTGGGCGTCCCGCGCAACCGCTTTCTGGTCGTCTTCGGCGCGGCGCGCACCCTGCGCTACACCTTCGTCGCCTGGCTCGGCGTGGTCTACGGACGCGCCGTGGTCCGCCTGTTTGCCACAACCCTCCAGAAGTGGTCCTCTCCGCTGCTTTATCTCTTCCTGGCACTGCTGGTGGGCACGGTCTGCTTCGCCGTTTGGCAGGTGCGCCGCCACCGGAAATCCGAGGCCGCCGAAGACCGCGCTACCGCAGCCGCACAGGGCGATTTACCCCTCCGACCCCAGCCGATTCCGTCTTCCGTCCCGCAACAGGAGACCATCCCGCACCTCAATAGATGAACCCCAACGCCCCAAAGCGAATCTACTTACAAGTGTGCCGATCTCTTGAGCTTTGATCGAACACACCCCACGCCGAACTTCCCGGCCAGCAAGAAACAAGACCCAGTAGAGGAGAAAACTTTTGTCCGAGTTCGATCCCGCATCGCCGGACCCCGCCGGCGCCGGAACAACCCTCGACTATCCGCAACCCGGCCTGACCTCGCGCTGGAAGCCCCGCGTCAACCCCTGGCTCATCGCCGTGACCGTGGCCCTGGCGGCCTTCATGGAGGTGCTTGACACCTCCATCGCCAACGTGGCCCTGCCCCACATCGCCGGCTCGCTCGGCGCCAGCACCGACGAGGGAACCTGGGTCCTCACCAGCTACCTGGTCGCCAACGCCATCGTGCTTCCCCTGGGCGGCTGGGCCTCCAGCCTGATGGGACGCCGCAACTTCTTCGTCTTCTGCATTGTTGTCTTCACCGTGGCCAGCTTCCTGTGCGGCTCTGCGCCTTCCCTGCCCATCCTGCTCATCTGCCGCATCATCCAGGGCTTTGGCGGCGGAGGTATGCAGCCCATGGCCCAGGCCATCATGGCCGACTCCTTCGAGCCCCAAAAGCGCGGCCAGGCCTTTGCCCTCTACGGTCTGGTCGCCGTCCTCGCTCCCTCTATCGGTCCCACACTCGGCGGCTTCATCACCGACAACTACTCCTGGCGCTGGATCTTCTTCATCAACATCCCGGTCGGCATCCTGGCCTTCATCCTGGTCAACCGCCTGGTCGACGATCCGCCATGGATCAAAGGCGACTTCTCCCGTCTGCGCCACATGGACTATCTCGGCCTCGGCTTCCTCACCGTCGCCATGGGCGGCCTGCAGATCATGCTCGACAAAGGCGAGGAGAACGACTGGTTCGCCTCGGGCTTCATCCGCTTCTTCGCCTTCCTCTTTATCTTCGGCATGGTCGCCCTCTGCGTCTGGGAGTGGCGCCAGAAAAGTCCGCTCATCAATCTCAAGCTTTTCCGCTTCAAAAACTTTGCCATCTGTTGCTTCCTCATGGCCCTGGTGGGCGGAGTTCTTAACGCCAACACCGTCCTCCAGCCCCAGTTCATGCAGCAACTACTCGGCTACAACGCCACCACCGCCGGCATGGCGCTCACCGCAGGCGGCATCGCGGTGCTGGTGGCCATGCCCATTGCCGGCTATGCCACCGGCAAAATTGCCGCCCGCTGGCTGGCGATGGCCGGCTTCACCCTCTTTATCCTCACCTTTCGCTTTGCCGCCCACGCCACCAAGCTCGACATGAGTTTCTCCGCCGCCTCCTGGTTGCGCGTCATCCAGATGATGCCCGTCCCCTTCTGCTTCATCTCCATCACCACCGCCGCCTATGTCGGCATGCCCAGGGAGCAGAGCAACCAGGTCGCCGGCCTCATCAATTTCTCCCGCAACATCGGCGGAAGCATCCTCATCGCCGTCACCAACGCACAGGTCACCAACCGCGCCATATGGCACCAGCAGCACCTGCAAAACACCATGACCTCCGCCTCCATCGCCTTCCAGCAGCAAACTCAGGCCCTCGCCGGCTTCTTCGGCAGCCACTTCGGCTCGGCCAACGGCAAAGGCATGGCCCTGGCCTCCATCTACAACCAGCTCAACCGCCAGGCCCAGGTGCAGGGCTATCAGGATGTCTACATGGAGCTCTCCTGGATGTCCGTCGGCCTGGTCGCGCTCTCCTTCCTGCTCAGTAAAAACAAGCCCGGCCAGGCTCCCGCCGGCGGAATGCACTGAGAAACGGGTAAGGTATCAGCTCTGAGAGACGGTTGATCTGCCCCGGCCGCTTGTGGTGTATCAAATTGCACAGCGTGGTGAATTGGCGAGTGGGAGACTCCAATTTGCAGGGTCGCGGGCGTTCTGCGCGAAACACAGGCGCTTGCAGAATAGTGGAGAAGACCATGACAGAGAGCAAAGATGCCCTCGTATCGGATTTACACATGAAGGCTGCGTACGCGCACACAGCCGCTGCCCACTCGCACAGCACAGGCGATCACTCATCGGCCCAGGAGCTGGCCAGGAAGGCTCTGTGTGACTCCGTCGTAGCCGTCAAGTATACGGAAGAGATTGCCAAGACCGAGCCGCAGTCCATAACAGATTAAGCCGCACGTTCTGCCGTAACCTCGCCGAAGGAAAGACACGCGCGCGCTCAAACCGGCAGCATAACCTTGGAGTTCAAGCCTGGAGTGAAGGAGATCTAATAATGCTCATCATCGTTCTGATTATTGTTCTCGTGCTGGTTTTCGGCGGGGGCGGCGGATACTACGGCTACAACCGTTGGGGATACGCCGGAGGCGGAGGCATAGGTTTTGGCACTATTCTGTTGATCCTGCTGGTCTGCTGGCTGCTGGGGCTTTTCCACTAGAGCGGAGTTCGCTGTCTACCGGGTCTATCGCCGCGGAGCGCAAGACCTGAGAGAGCCGGCGTGTCGATCTCTCCAATAGGCAATAAAGAAAACAAAAAACTGTAGGTGCCCCGCCTTAGCCGCAAAAGACGCGGCGAAAGCCTGACCCTGAGTTCTCTATGGGCCTGCGGCCCACCCATGAGGATGAAAATCCGCTCAACTGTTCTTGAAAGAGTGCGACTCTTGAGTGAGAGCGCCGCCCACTCTCCCGTAGGGAGAATACGAAAGTAGCCTAGGGTGAAGTCCGCCGCGGTCCGCCGCGGCGGAGAACCCTGGGTGAACGTATCCCATCCAACCACGCCTTCCCGTAGGGCCGTGGTGATATTGAAGAGCATGGAATTCTACTCTGGTTTTTTCGAGAGAGCGCAGCCGAAAGTGTAGGGCGCTCCGCGCCCGTTTTAATTTTCTCTAAGTACCTCAGTAAGCCCATTTCTCTTACAACCTGGCTGGTTCTTCTCAGGCGCGGAGTATCTGCGCCGATTTATGAGAAGAGGCAAAGACTGCGGGAGCCCTGATTGGTTCCGAGGCGAACTCCTGTGTCTTGAAGGGCAGCAGATGCCGGGTTTTGTGAGAGCAAGTTTAATTTTCGTAACGGCGCTGAACGGATGGGCTGCCGGTGCGATGGGGCAGGCGCCCGTGAATCGAATCGGAGGGCCGATCGACGAGGCGCAGGTGGTAACACTGATGGGCAACGTGCATCCACTGGCGCGGGCGGAGTATGACCAGGGGGTGGTTCGAGCGGAGACGCGGCTGGAGCGGATGGTGCTGGAACTGGAGCCAAGCGCCGGGCAGCAGGCGGAGGTGGATGCGCTGGTCGAGGCGCAGCACGATGCGGGGTCGCCGCTCTTTCACCGCTGGCTGAAGCCGGCCGAGTATGGGGCGCGGTTCGGGGTGAGCGCGCAGGATCTGGCGCGAATTTGCCAGTGGCTCAAGGGGCACGGATTCACGGTGGAGGAGATCGCGG
>Ga0187889_10002672_pt1 | contig 16886 bp, 20 predicted proteins | sample June2016WEW_7_10_2_FD_132992 | JGI IMG/M metagenome (GOLD analysis project Ga0187889, IMG submission 132992) | Peatland microbial communities from SPRUCE experiment site at the Marcell Experimental Forest, Minnesota, USA - June2016WEW_7_100 | ecosystem: Environmental > Terrestrial > Soil >... | reverse complement strand
GCACGATGTAAATGGATTTATGGTGGGCAAGGAGGCGGAGTGGTCGGGAATCATTCGCGCCGGTGCGAAGATGGTCTCGGCGGTGAGCACCAGCGTGGTGCCGAAGATCACGGTGATTGTAGGCGGAAGTTTTGGCGCAGGGCACTACGCGATGTGCGGAAAGGCCTATGATCCGCGCTTTCTGTTTGCGTGGCCCACGGCGCGCTACGCGGTGATGAGCGGGGCTTCGGCGGCAAGTACGCTGGCCGAGGTGCGCGCGCGGCAGATGGAGCGCGGCGGCAAGGTGTTGTCGGAGGCGGAAAAAACGGCTCTCTACGACGAGATTCGCGCCACCTACGACGCGCAGGCCGATCCGCGCTACGGAGCGGCGCGGCTTTGGATCGACGCGATCATCGATCCGGCCCGAACCAGAGAGGCGCTGATCGCCGCGCTGGAGGCTTGCGCACTGAATCCCGATCTTCCCCGCTTCAACCCCGGAGTATTGCAAACCTGATGAAGTTTTTTTGTAGGTTGCCGCTCGATCCGCGCCGGAATCGACGGCATCGAACCCTAAAGCAAGAGAACCCGGCATTCGAATTTCCCCGCGAAGGAGCCTGAAGATGAAACTTGAATTGCAGCCGGTTGCGACTTTGTATCCGTTCGTGCTGACGGAAGAGCAGGAACATCTGCGCCGGGAGATACGGGAGTTTGCGGCGCGGGAGATTGCGCCCCATGTGGCGGCGTGGGACGAGGCGAGCGAATTTCCCATGGAGGCAGTAAAGAAGCTGGGCGCGATGGGACTACTGGGCGTGATCTTTCCCCCGGAGTATGGCGGCGCGGGGCTGGGCTATGTGGACTATGTGCTGGCCATCGAGGAGCTCTCGGCCGTGGACGGGTCGCTGGGAATCACGGTGGCGGCACATAACTCGCTGGGGACAAATCATATCTTCCTGGCCGGCAACGAGGCGCAAAAACGGAAGTATGTTCCGCGGCTGGCGAGCGGCGAGTGGCTGGCGGCGTGGGGGCTGACTGAGCCCGGCTCAGGCTCGGATGCGAGCAGCGCGCGCACCACCGCGGTGAAGAAGAGCGACCGCTATGTGCTGAACGGCAACAAAACCTTCATCACCAATGGGCGCTATGCCGATGTTGCGGTGGTGATCGCGGTGACCGACAAGAACAAGGGGACGCATGGATTGTCGGCCTTTGCGGTCGAGAAAGGCACCACGGGCTTCAGGGCCGGCAAGAAAGAGAACAAGCTTGGCTTGCGGGCCAGCGATACCAGCGAGCTGATCTTCGAGGACTGCGAGATACCGGCGGAAAACCTGCTGGGAGCAGAAGGCGAGGGGTTCATTGACGCGATGCGGGTGCTGGACGGCGGCAGAATCTCGATTGCGGCGCTGTCACTGGGCATTGCGCGCGGCGCGCTGGATGCGGCGTTGAAGTATGTAAAGGAGCGGCGGCAGTTCGGAAAAGCGATCGCCGAGTTTCAGGGCATTCAATGGAAGCTGGCGGATATGGCCACGGAACTGGATGCGGCGCGGCTGCTGACGCAGCGGGCCGCGGTGCTGAAGGATGCGGGCCGCAAGGTAACGCGCGAATCGTCAATGGCCAAGCTGTTCTCGAGCGAAGTGGCAGTGCGCATCTGCGATGAGGCGGTGCAGTTGTTTGGCGGCTACGGCTTCATCAAGGATTACCCGGTGGAGAAGTTTTACCGCGACGTAAAGCTGTGCACCATCGGCGAGGGCACCAGCGAGATTCAACGCATGATCATCGCCAGAGAGATTCTCAAGGTCCACCCGTCACGTGGGTAACTAGCCGATACTGGCGGGCGCGCTTGAATCGAGAGAAAAGAATGGATGGAGACGAATAACGCATGGGCGATATGGTCAAGATCGTGGAATGCCCGCGCGATGCCTGGCAGGGGCTGCCGGAACAGATTGCGCCGGAGGCGAAGGCCGGCTATCTGCGCAGGTTGATCGATGCGGGCTTCACGCATATCGACGCGGTGAGCTTTGTCTCGCCCGCGGCGGTTCCGCAGATGGCGGACTCGGAACGGGTGCTCGAACTTCTTGGGCCGCAGAAAAACGTGGAGATCATCGGAATTGTGGTGAATGAAAGGGGCGCGGAACGGGCCATCTGCACAGGCGCGGTTCACACGCTTGGTTTTCCTTACTCAATATCCGCCGGGTTTCTCCACCGCAATCAGAATCAAACGCCAAAGGAATCGCTTGCCGCGCTGCGGACGGTCATCGCAAAGGCTCACGTTGCGGAGTTGAATGTGGTGGCGTACCTCTCGATGGCCTTCGGAAATCCGTATGGCGAAGCCTGGAGCATCGGCGCAGTGGCGGATGCGTGCGCTTTGCTGATCGGCGCCGGAGTGACGCAGATCTCGCTTGCGGATACAGTGGGGCTGGCGACGCCGAAACAAATCGCGGAGACGGTGGAGACTGTGCTTGGAACGCATCGCGGGATCGAACTGGGCGTGCACCTGCATGCGCGGCAGGACCAAGCGGGGGCGCTGGTTCGCGCGGCCTTTGCGGCGGGTTGCAGACGGTTTGATGCGGCCATCGGCGGGCTGGGCGGATGCCCTTTCGCGCAGGACGCGCTGGTGGGGAATCTTGCCACGGAAACATTGATAGCGGCGTTGACGGAGTGCGGCGCGACGCTGCCGAAGCTTGGGCCTCTCAATGAATTGATCCGCGCCAGCGCGGAGATTGCCGCCAACTGTGGAACTCCTGTGAAGTAGCGGCGATTCTTGCGCGCAGAATACGTGGCCGGACTGCCGGGTGGGAGGAAAGATTGAACTACAAGACGATTGTGGTTGCGGAGCGCGCTTCGATAAGGACGATTACGCTCCATCGGCCCGAGCGGCGCAACGCGATGACTCCCGAGATGCAGGATGAGTTGATCGCGGCGATGGAAGACGCCGCCGGCGGCGGTTGCCGGGTGCTGGTGCTGGCCGGGGCGGGAGAAGCGTTTTGTTCCGGCCTGGATTTATCGGCATTGCAGGCCATGCAAGAAAAGAGTGCTGCCGAATACCGTGCTGATGCGGAGCGGATCGCCCGGCTCTTCCGCACGCTGTATGAACTGCCCATGCCGGCCATCGCGGCGGTCGATGGCGCGGCAATTGCAGGCGGAACGGGATTGGCCATGATTTGCGACTTTACGCTGGCGACGCCGGCGGCGAAGTTCGGCTTCACTAAGGCACGGATCGGCTTTGTGCCCGCGCTGGTGTCGGCCTATCTTGCTTTGCAGATCGGAGACAAGCGGAGCCGGGACCTGCTGTTGACCGGCCGGCTCTTCGATGCGGCGGAGGCCTGGCGGCTGGGGCTGGTGAATGAGATTGTGCCGCCGGAGGAACTCGCGCAACGGGTACAGGCGCTGGCGGAGGTTTTAATCGCAAACAGTCCGCAGTCCCTGCGAGCCACCAAGCGGCTGACGGCGGCGCAGAATAGGGCGTGGCTGGATGCTGCTATTGCCGAGGCGATCGCAATCAGTGCGCAGACAAGGGAGACGGCGGATTTTCGCGAAGGGGTTGCGGCGTTTCTGGAAAAGCGGAAGCCTGTTTGGCTGAAATGATTGCCAGGCTAGACAGCAGTCTTTCTGAAGCGTAGCGATGCCTCTGTCCGCTCCTCAACCTGCCGCCGCGTGACGCCCTCCGCCAGTTCGATCACTTCAAAGCCCGCAGGGGTTATATCGGCCACGCATAGATCGGTGATCACGCGATGGACGACTCCGGTTCCAGTGAGCGGCAGGGTGCAATTGCGCAGCAGCTTGGCGCCACCGTCCGGGGCTGTATGCTCCATCAGGACGACGACGCGCCGGACGCCGGAGACAATGTCCATGGCTCCGCCCATCCCTTTCACCCGCTTGCCCGGAATCATCCAGTTGGCCAGGTCGCCGCGCTCGGAGACCTGCATGGCGCCGAGTATGGCCAGATCGATGTGTCCTCCGCGAATCATGGCGAAGGAGTCGGCGCTCGAAAAAATCGAAGCGCCCGGAACCAGGGTCACAGTCTCCTTGCCCGCGTTGATCAGATCGGCATCCACCTCCGCTTGGCGCGGAAACGGCCCCATGCCCAGCAGCCCGTTCTCCGACTGCAGGACCACTGTCATGCCCGCGGGAATGTAGTTGGCAACCAGGGTGGGAATGCCGATGCCCAGGTTGACGTAAAAGCCGTCCTGCAACTCCCTGGCGGCGCGATCGGCCATCTGTTGACGAGTCCATGCCACGGGCTTACTCCTCGCGAGTGGTTCTCTTCTCAATGCGCTTTTCAGGATGGGGATTGTGCACGAGCCTGTGAACGTAGACTCCCGGCGTGTGAACCTCATCCGGATCGAGTTCGCCCGGCTGGACTACGATCTCCGCTTCGGCCACGGTGAGCTTGCCGCAGGCGGCCGCGTGGGGATTGAAGTTGCGCGCGGTGCGGCGATAGACGAGGTTGCCGTGCAGGTCGGCCTTCCAGGCTTTCACCAGGGACACATCGGCGCGAATGCCGCGTTCCAGGATGTACGTTACCCCGTCAAACTCCTTTTGCTCTTTCCCCTCGGCCACCACGGTGCCGATGCCTGTTCGCGTATAGAAGCCGGGAATTCCTGCGCCTCCCGCCCTCATGCGTTCGGCAAGCGTACCCTGGGGGCAGAATTCCACCTCCAACTCGCCGGCAAGAAACTGGCGCTCAAACTCGATGTTTTCGCCAACATAACTCGAGATCATCTTGCTGATCTGGTGGTTCCAGAGCAGCAATCCAAGGCCCCAGTCATCCACGCCGGCGTTGTTACTGGCGATGGTCAGGTTGCGCACGCCTGTGTCGCGCAAGGCAAGAATCAGAGCCTCGGGAATGCCGCACAGGCCGAAACCGCCGATCGCAGCAACATTCCGTCCCGCACAATGCCGTCCAATGCGGAGCGTGCATCCGGCCATAACTTGTTCATGCCCAAAGCGCTCACCTTGATCGTCCATCCCCGGTCACGCTTTCGTTCCTCGACCTGGCGCAGCTTCTATGTTAACTCCAATCGGACTTTCCCCGACAGTCCGCAGACAATACCGTCAGGCCCGCCAGGCCAATCGCCAGGATGCTTAATAATCCCTGGTCGAAGTGCCAGTGGTTGAGGTGATCCGGAACCCATCGGCGCGCTGTGGGAGCTTAGAATGCAAACAGACAACGTGGTTCGCGGAAGCCGGTTTTTCCCTTGAACGCGATTTCGGCTGAGATATTGGGGGGTATTCCTGGAGAGCTACTTTTTTTGATCCAACTGCAAATAAATAGCTTGCAGCCGGAAATGATTCACCCGCAAAGGAGAACGCCCATGAAACGAGCGGTTTTTGCAGTGGCGGCAACGGTGCTTGCGGCAGCCGCTGGTTCAGCAGGTGCAGGTCCCGCGCCGGATTCCAACCAAGTGCGCGCAGAGGGCTGCGTGCAGCCGGGTGTCGAGATGCAATGCCTGGTAGTGAAGGATGTGAAGAGCGGCAAGCTCTATAACGTGTTGATAAAGGATCCGCGGCCCGCGATTGGTGACGGGATCGAATTTACCGCTGTGCCGTTCGAGGGCATGACCTACTGCATGCAAGGCACTCCCGTTCTGGTGACCAGTTGGGCTCGCAAGGACTCCTTGAAATGCACGCCGGGTGAAGCGCCCAGGAATTGACGCCGGCGGCAACCGTCCATTCGATTCCGGCCTTCGACTGCGGGGCTGAAGTTTCGCCCCTTGATTGAGACGCCGCGATTGCGTGCGCCGGACCTGGATTGCCCGCCTGCCTGGCTCAGAGAACACGAGTGGGTGTGCGCTGAGGCATCTGAAGGACGTTACTATAGAAGAACTAGATGAATCCGATCGAACAGTCCCGCCATACCGACTTCCAACAGACGCTCCTGAGCGCCCGCCGCACCATGCTGCTGAGCGAGATTCTCAAGCTGGCTGTGGACAATTTCCGCTTGAGCAAGATGCGCTTTGCCCTCACCGCGCTGGGCATGGTCATCGGAACAGCTTCGGTCATCCTGGTGGTCACCATCGGCCTGACCGGCAAGAAATACATCATGGAGGAGATCCAGAAGGTCGAGACCAATTCGGTCGAGCTGGAATATGCCGGTGGCGGCGCTACAAACACGGAGCGAGTACTTTACAACGACTACCTCACCCGCGACGACGAGAAGGCCGTGGATGCGCAGGTGCCTGGCGTCCTCTACTCCTCGCCCGTGCTGGGAATGCACGACCGCATCAGCTTTGGCGGAGGCGTAGTCAAGGACACGCTGGTGCTGGGCGTAAGCCCGCAATACCAGAACATCCGCAACCTGCTGGTGCCCGTGGGCCGCTTCTTCGACGAAAACGATGAAGCGGCCCATATCAAGTGCGCCGTGGTTACTGAACACTTCGCCCGCGAACGGTTCGGCAGCTATGACGCGGCCGTCGGCCAGAACTTCGAGATCAGCGGCATCCCCTTTACCATCATCGGCGTCTTCAGAGAGAGCGTGGAAGACTTTGGCGAATCGGAGATCCAGGATCAGACCATCCTGATTCCCTTTTCTGTGGCGCGCTACTTCACGGGAACCGACGCCGTAAATCAGATTTACTTTTCCATGCGCAGCATGGACGAGGTACCTGAAGCCGCAAAAGAGATCGTTCGCGTCATCCATGCGCGCCACCGGCCCGACTCGGTCTACCAGGCGCAAACGCTCAGGGAGTTGCTCGCCATGGCCGACAAGATTACCACGGCTCTGACTGCGATCCTGGTGCTGGTGGCCACCGTCACCCTGGCGGTGGGCGGCGTGGGCATCATGAACATCATGCTGGCCAACGTGCGCTCCCGCACCCGCGAGATCGGCATCCGCAAGGCGCTGGGCGCCACTAACCGTGAGATCAAACTCCAGTTTCTGGCCGAGGCGGTCATCATCTCGCTGGTCGGCGGGATAGTCGGCACGCTTGTGGGGCTCGCCGTGCCGTTGTCCTTCCGCATGTTCACCAACTTTGACCTGCCCATCTCCGGCTGGTCTGTCGCCATCGCCCTGGCCGCGGCCACGTCAGTGGGAGTATTCTTCGGCACCATGCCCGCCACCCGCGCCGCCCAGTTGGACCCCGTCGAGGCGCTCAGAGATGAGTGATCTTGAGCGCCCGCCGGCCGGCCCCGGCAATGAATCGCAGGACTCGCCCTCCCAGGGTCCCAGCCTCACGCTGCTCTACAGCCTGATCGCGCTTGCCCTGGCCGCGGCCATTGGCTTAGCCATGATGATCGTGCTGCCGTTCTATCACCGGCGATAAGGAATCCCGCCATTGCTGTCTGTAGTCTGTTCAAATAGAAAGTAAGGAGTATACTGGAGCAGGTAAGGAGCCTTCGGCCATGCCTGCTAGAGCTAAACCCGTACCGGCGCCATTCTTCCGCGCCAAGATCACCAGCAAGGGACAGATTACCGTTCCTGTAGAGATTCGCAGATCCCTGGGGGTCAAGCCCGGCGATCACATCCGTTTCGAGCAGCAGGAATACGGCGTTCGCGTGGTGCAGGACGCCGACGAAAACCCCTTTGAAAAATGGCGTGGAATCGGCATTCCTGGCATAGGTCCAGGACGGGAAGGCGTAATGGCTTATATGCGTGAACTGCGAGGCTACGACGAGTATGACGACAGTATCTCTTGATACAAACCTCATCGTCTCCGCGCTGAATCAGGAGTTGGAATTCTGTGATCGCGCGCAATCGGCAATCAACAAGTTCAGGAAATCGGGACGGCTCGTGGTTTCAGGTCCGGTCTATGCGGAATTGCTCGGCCTGCCGTCACGAACTCAGCTGATTCTTGACGAATTCTTTCGTTGCGGCGGCATTGAAGTTGACTGGCGCTTTGAGGAATCTGTCTGGAGGGCTGCCGGGGTTGGCTATCAAAGTTATGTGCAACGCAGGCTCGACAAAACAGGCGAGTTGCCCCGCCGCATTCTGACGGACTTCCTGATCGGAGCGCAGGCCGTGGTTCGCGGTTATACGTTGCTCACTCTGGATGGAAGACTCTACAGGGCATCCTTTCCAGGAATCCGTATCGAATCATTTTGAGAAATTGCTTTCCTCAGCCCGTCCGGCAATCAGCACCGGAATCCCATCCACAATCGGATATACCCGCCCGCACTCCGCGCAAACCAGTTTTCCCTCCTCGAGCCGAAGACCGCCCAGGCAGGCCGGGCAGGCCAACAGGTCCACGACCGCAGGGTCAAACGGGAGAAGATGGCTGGAATCGGCAGGCATCAGGCCCTAGTGAATCGTCGCATCGGTGCTGGTCTCACCGTCTGCGGCGACCCGCTGCGGACGGCTGGCAAACTCCTGTTCGATGCGCTCGATGGTGCCCGCCTTGGCAAACTCGTAAGCCACGCGAATTCCGTTGAAGAGGGCGCGGTCGTTCGAGGAGCCGTGGCCGATGATGCACACTCCGCGAACCCCCAGCAGCGGCGCTCCGCCGTACTCTCTGTAATCCAGGCGGCGGCGGAAGTCGTTGAAGGCCCGCCGCGACAGCAGCGCGCCCACCTGCGCGGTGACCGTGCGGGTGAGCGACTCGCGCAGCACGTCGCGCACAAAGCGGCCCACTCCCTCGCTGGTCTTCAGCGCCACGTTGCCCACAAAGCCATCGCAGACGATCACGTCGGCCAAGCCGCTGAAGATGTCGCGGCCCTCCACGTTGCCGATGAAGCGGATGGGAAGCGCCTTGAGCAGAGGAAAGGCCTCGCGGGTCAGATCGTTGCCTTTGGTCTCTTCCTCGCCGATCGACAGCAACCCCACCCGCGGCTCGTTGATCTTGAGCACGCTGCGGGCATACATCTCGCCCATCACGGCAAACTGCGCCAGGTTGTGCGCCTTGCAATCCACATTGGCGCCCACGTCCAGCAGCACTCACGGATTCCCCGTCGAGCTGGGCATGGGGGTAGCCAAAGCTGGACGATCCACGCCGGGCAGGGCGCCCAGAACCATCTTGGCCGTGGCCATGGCCGCTCCGGTGTTGCCCGCGGTTACAAAGCCGGCCGCCTTGCCGTCGCGCACCAGCTTCAGCCCCACGCGAATGGAGCTGTCCTTCTTGGTGCGCACCGCCTGAACTGCCTTCTCGTCCATGCCGATCCGTTCCGAGGCATGGTGGATGACGATGGGCAGATCCTCGTTTTCAAGATGCTCGTCCAGAAGGTCGCGCAACTCCGTCTCGGGCCCCACCAGGTGAACCCGCACAGGCAGGGAGCGGCAGGCGAGGATCGCCCCCCGAATCTCAGGCTCGGGAGCTTTGTCGGTGCCTACGGCGTCAAGCGCAATATCAATGAGCATAGGCTCTGGAGTTTACTTGGCCGCTTCTTTAATGTCCAGAACGGCGCGGCCCTTGTACGCTCCGCACTTGGGGCAGGCGCGATGGGGCAGCTTCTTCTCGTGACAGTTGGGGCACTCCGACAGCCCCAGGGCGGTCAGAAAGTCGTGGCTGCGGCGTAGTGCGGTGCGGCGCGTTGAGTGGCGCCTCTTCGGATTGGCCATGACAAGAATTCCTTTCGTGTCTGAAGCCCGCTTCAACTCCCGGCCGGCTTCAGACCGCCCCCAGGACGCAAAACCCCTTGCAGCCTTCCGGCTTCGGTGGAGCACCCTCAATTGATCCTGAGGTTCTCTGGGGATGATCTCTCAGGACTTGATCCGGCCGCGGAGCCCAGCCAATGCTTCCCAGCGGGGGTCGCTTGGACCCTCTTCGCAGGAGCACGCCTGGCTGTTGCGGTTCTCACCGCAGCGCGGGCAAAGTCCTTTGCAATCAGGCTTGCACAAGGTTCTGACCGGCAGAGACAAAAGTACCTGCTCCCGCAGCACATCTTCAAGCCACAGACTGTCCTTTTGATAATAACCGATTTCCGTCTCCGGCGCTGTAATGGACCGTTCCGGCGCTTCGGCGTCCGCTCCCGCGGGCCGGAAGATCAGGTCGAATTCGGCCGCCAGCGGAATCTTCACCGGCTCCACGCAGCGCGCGCAAGGAACCTCAAAACTCCCTGCAAACCGCCCCTTCAGCCGGATGTCGGCCACAATATTCCTGGGACCGCGGTGCTCGTGCAGCACCTCGGCCCGCCCGGCCGCGGCCAGCGGCCCGGTCTGCACGGCCTCTTCGCCAAAATCCACCGCTCCCGGAGCCAGTTCCAGGTCGAATTCAATCGGTTCCCGCTCCAGCTCGCTTACCTTGAATTCCATGCTTTGAGCCTAAGGCGCAGGCACCCCCCCGTCAATGCTTTGCGCGCTGGAAGCAGCCGCCGCCACCGGAGCATGCAGATACCGGCTGGCAAAGTCGAGGAAGGCAGGCCAGTTCGGCGCCGGCGTGTGCCCCAAGGAGTGCTGCCGGAAGCCCAGATCGCCCTCAGTCAGCGCCGTACCCATAGGCGGGAACTCGGTCGTCCCCAGATCCTTCCTTCCCAGCAACCGGTAGACCGGCCCGGCGCCAACTTCCGCCAGGAACATTCCTCTTGCATCCGCCCACGCGTCCCCACTGGGGTCGGCATATCCGTCTCCCACGCTGGAGCCGCCGCCGATAAATACCGGCCGCGGCGCGCATAAGGCGATCAACTCGTGGTTATCCACCGGAAGATCCCCGGGCGTCAGCGGTCCCGCATATTTCAGAAAGTTGCCGTCCATCCAGTGGTAGAAGCTGGATGAGGCCAGGTTTTCCAGTTCCTCGCCAAAGATGTGCCGGAAGAGCTTGGCGCCGCCCCCGCCGGAAGAGCTGATATAGGCAATGGCGAAGCGGTGATCGTAGGCCAGGGTCACCAGCGCCGTCTTCCCGAAGCGGGAGTGGCCGGCAAGGCCCACTTGCTTGGCATCCACGGCCTTATCGGTCTCAAAATAGTCCAGCACGCGGCTGGCGCCCCAGGCCCAGGCGCGCAGCGCGCCCCAGTCGTCCAGCTTGCGCGGCTGGCCCTTGTTCATCAATCCGATGATGCCCTCGGTCAGTCCCGCCCCGTCGTCCGCCTGGTAGCTCACGGGATTCAATATCGCAAAGCCCCACCCCCTGGCCAGAACCTGCTGCTGCCATGGGATGCCCCCGTCTCCAGGGCGTCCGCCGGGTCCCCCGGGTATCGTCTCCGGAGTGCTCCTGGCGACGGCCGCCATGAACTCCCTGCTGAAGGCCAGATACAGAATCACCGGCACCGGGCCGGCAGCCTTGGCCGGGGTGGTCAGGATGAGGTCGATCTTCACCTCAATCTCCGCATAGGCCGAGTTGTCCACGTGCCCCGCCAGCCTGCTGGTCACCACCGGCACATCGCCGATGGTTTCAGCCGTGGTGCTTACCACCTCCCAGCTCACCTTGGGCAGCCCGGCCGGTGCGCGGCCCAGAATCTCGCGGTCAAAGTCCTCCACGATCTCAGGCCGGCGCTTGGTCCACCAGACCCTGGCCGAGGTCACCCGCTTGCCGTTTTTGAGTACCAGCGGGTCGGGCAGGTTGGGGTAGACGTTGGCCTTCGATTCGTCGTAGTTGGCCGCATTTGGGGATTGAGCGTTCGTGTCCACACCGCGCCGAAGTTCCTTGATCCCCAGCAAGTCCATGAGCCGCTGGTGATCCGCCTCGGCAGTCAAATGGACCGGAGCGGGCGCGGGCAGGCGCGAAGGCACGGCCGCACTGGCAGGCGCCGTCTGCGCAACCAGCCGACACCAGGCCGGGCAAGCAAGAAGAACCAGCCCAATCCAAAGAAATCTGCAATGCGCAATCGGCCGCAACTCGGACATGGAAGACCTCAATTCCGGATCATCTCCGGAGCAAGACAAAAACGGCCCCAAGAATATCAATCCACTCCACATAGAGCAAGGGCAAGCGCTCCTGTCGATAGGCCTGTCAAGGCAGATTCCCATTCTCCGCCGGAAACAAATGGACTCAAGCTCAGACGGATTCCGCCGATGAAGTCCACGTATTCACTTGAGAAAGGGCCACCGGTATGTCCGCGATCCGTAATCTCCCCATCTCCCGCAAGTTCACCTTCGCCTTCGGTATCGTTTGCGGTCTCTGCGTTATCCTCGGGACCTATACGTTCATCACCTTCCATTACATCGCCCAGAAAAGCACGGATGTCAGTGGAAAAAACTTTCCCTCCGTGATTGCCCTGGCGGAAATGCAGAAGGCGGCCTACAACGCGCGGCGCGAGGATCTCGATCTGATGTTGTGCCAGACACCAGCATGCACGGCAACCCACACCGCCAGGCGCCAGAAGGACTTTGCTGACTTTGGGGCGAACAGCAAACTGTACGAACCGAGAATCTCTTATCCAGGAGAGCGCGAACTCTACCAGAAGATCTCGACGAGTTTCGCTCAGTACCAGGAAATCAGCAATCGAGCCAAAGCGTTCCTGGATGCCGGCAAGGCAGGAGATGCCTTGGACCTGCAAACGCTGGACTCCACGGCCGATTCTTATCACACCGCTTTTGCGGCGCTGGAAGACGACCTCAACCTGAATGCGAAAATCGGCACGGAGGAGTCCATAACCGCCTCCAGCGCCAGTAACCGCGCCACCTGGATCAACATCGCGGTTACCCTGTTCATCGTCCTGCTCTGCGCGCTCACCGGCATCATGCTCACGCGGGAGATCGCGCCGCGCATCAGCAGGGTGATGGGCGCGCTGGAACATCTTGCAGCCAAAGACCTGACCGTAAGTGTCCGGGTATCAGGAACCGATGAAATCGGCCGCCTTGGCGAGGCGTTCAACAGTAGTGTGGCCTCCATGCGCTCCGTTCTGCAATCCGTGGCCCAGGGCGCGGAGACTCTCTCCGCCGCTACCACCGAGATCAGCGCCCGCTCGGTGCAGAGCGCCGGCAACGCGCACACCCAGTCAAGCATGACCAACCAGATTGCCGCCGCGGCCCAGGAGATGACCGCCACCATCGGCGAGATCAGCCACAATGCCGAGGGCGCAGCCGGCGCCAGCCGCATCTCGGCCGAGACCGCCGATCAGGGCGGCGCCGTGATGCAGTCCGCCGCTGCCACCATGGAGAAAATTGCCGCTGCCACCAGCTCCGTCTCCGCGAAAATGACCTCGCTGGCCCACCGCTCCGAGGAGATCGGCAAGGTAGTCAATGTGATTCAGGAGATTAGCGAGCAAACCAACCTGCTGGCCCTCAATGCGGCCATCGAGGCCGCCCGCGCGGGCGAGCACGGCCGTGGCTTTGCCGTGGTCGCCGGCGAAGTCCGTCGCCTGGCCGAGCGCACCAAGGGCGCCACCGAGGAGATCGCCGGCACCATCAGCAGCATCCAGGAAGAAACGCGCGAAACCCTGCAAGTGATGCAGGACAGCCGCGCCGCCGTCGAAACCGGCATGGCGGAAACCGCAAACGCGCGCAAGAGCCTGGAAGCCATCATCGATTCCTCCAAGCAGGTGGAGCACCAGATTCACCTCATCGCCTCCGCGGCCACCGAGCAGACCTCCGCCTCAGGTGAAATCTCTGAATCAGCAAGCCAAATCTCCCAACTCTCGGCCGAAACTGCGCAAGCCGCCGAGGAGGCCGTCGAAGCCCTCAAGAATCTCGCCTCCCTGGCCAGCGACCTGGACGGCATCATCCGCCAGTTCCGCCTGGAAGCAGACCGGCAGTCCGGCGGAACGTTTGCCGGCAAGAGCCAGCCGGCCTTCCAGACCCTCCTCCAACCCGCCCGCCTGTAGTCATCGCTGGGTACCCCAGCGCACCGCTCCATCGACACAGCCTTCAATTACCCCTCCGTCGCCGAGTGCTATAAGGTAGCCGTCTTCAACGGCCTCGGCCGTCTGCACCGCTACCAGGCGGAATAGGGGATGGCCGCCTTGCCGGGCGCAGGATTATCCGCACTCGTGCACTGACTCTGCCGGCGTGTCAGATCCAGTTTTCGACCGTGAGGCCATGGACGCGCTTGAATTCCCTCGTATTGTTGGTCACCAGCGTCAGTCCGAGGCAGCGGGCATGCGCCGCAATCAGCAGGTCGTTCCCGCCAATCATCCTCCCACTGAGCTTAAGAGAGGCGCGAATCTGGGCATAGTCGAGGGCAGCTTCACTGGGATAATCCAGCACGCCGATGTGCCGTAGAAATATCTCCAGGGACCTCTGATCCCTCTGGCGCCGCGGCGATACCTCGACCCCGTACATCAGCTCGGACCGGGTGATTGCGGAGACGCAGACATCTCCGACCGCAGTTGCTTCAAGTCTCCGCATCGCATTCTCGCTGGAGCGGTTCATGATGAATGACGAAATGTCTGTGTCGAGCATGTAACGAGGCATCAGAATGTCCGCTCTTGAACGGGCAATTTCTCAACATTCTTCATGAACTCCTCGGAGGCTGCGGCATCCGGACTCAAAAGTTCCGACCAATCCTTGGGCCGTGCGGAGAGAATCACCTCGTCCCCCTGCCTCCGAATGAAGACCTCCGTGGTAGAGAACTGAAACTCTTTCGGAAGCCGGACTGCCTGACTCCGATTATTCATGAATATCTTGGCGGTACGCTGCATTCGACCCTCCCAAACCATGGCATATACATAAGTATATGCCAAACAGGGATACATGGCAACAAGCGCAATCTCGAAGTAAGTCCGCGACTGGCAATCAGCCTCTCAAGCCGTCACACGCGCCCTGCAACCCTTCGTTGTACGATGAGCGCATAGACCTTTTATGCGTTCGAGGAGGGCAGGAAACGTGGCTGGACTCAGGAGAGGGATTTTTTTTGCGGTGGTTCTGGTGGGGGCGCTGGCCGGTGTGGATTCCCAGGCGGTTTTAGCCCAGTTGCCGGAGCCGGGCAGCGTAGACGCGAATGCTCCCAATCCGCTCACTGACCCTACGGTAAAGCCGGGCAAGATGCTGCTCTACGACCTCGAGGCGCGCTTTGCCAGGGATGTGGCCGAGCGGGGTGGAACGGCCTTTGCGGAGTGGTTTGCCGAGGACGGTGTGGCGCTGGGCAACGGAGTGGCGCCGCTGGTGGGCCGCGTGGCCATCGCAAAATCCGCCAACTGGTCGCCCAAAAACTATCAACTCACCTGGACCCCGACCGATGCCGCCATGGGGCCGTCGGGCGACGTCGGCTACACCTGGGGCCACTTCGAGGGTCACAGCAAAGACGCCAACGGCAATCCGGTCACCATCTCCGGCCGCTATATCACCATCTGGCGCAAACAGCCCGACGGCAGTTGGAAGGTGGTTCTGGATGCGGGCGCCAACGAGCCGGCCGCCGCCGGCGACTGCTGCAGGTTACCCGCTGCCCACTGAAAAAAAGGAATAAAAAAACAATGCTTCGAAGGCAGATTCCAATGCCGTCCAGAAGCTTCTGCCCATAGTAATCGGAGATATGTTTCTTTAGTAACATATAAGTAAATCTTTCGTCCATTTTATGAGTTATCTAAGTTGTAATTCTTCAAACCCAAAATTACCCTTTTTGTGTCAGAGTCAACTTTTGCCAATTACCGGATACTAATAATTGGGTAAGTGTGCCGGTCCCTGGAGACTCGGGTGGGTGTCGGGAACCCTCCGGGAACCCTCTGGGTGTGGGTGCAGCGAGCTCTTTCTGCTCGCTGAGGTGAAGAGATATCTTCGTCTGTAGGGGTGGAGGGCCTTATGTGCGCGATGCAGGGTCAGCAACTCAGCGATCTCCACGTAATGGCTTCCCGCTCAGAATTTGCCCTTTTTGATCACAACCCGGACTCTGCACTGGACGAACTGACTGAGCTTTCCGCCGTATTGTGCGTCGCGGACTACGGCTACACGGGCTGGATGGACTTCAACCGCCTGTGGTTTAAATCGCAGTTTGGATTCAAGGGCTCCGAGCAGCCGCGTTCTTCCACCGCCTGCCAGTGGATGCTGGAGAAGGGCGAACCCCTGCTGATCCGGGATGCCGGATCGGATCCGCGCTTCCCTCCCCAGGGAATCCCCCTGATCGGCGCAAAGCCTTGCCGCTCATACGCCGGAGTTCCGCTCATCACCAGCAGCCAGGAGGTCAATGGCACGTTCGCGGTATTGGCGCGGGAGCCGGATCGGTTCAACCAGGAACACATTACACTTTTGGAGATTCTGGGCCGCCAGGTGGTCACACGGCTGGAGTTCTACGCCCGCATCCGGGCCCAGGAGCAAGCGCAACGGGCCCGGCAGCGGTCCGAGCGCGCGCTGGCCATCGAACGATGCTTTGTGGCCGCGACGCTGGACTCGGTCCCCGCTCTGGTTGCTGTGCTGGACACCGCCGGCCGCATCGTGCGCATGAATTACTCCTGCACGCAATTGACCGGACTAAGCCTGGCCGACGCCGCCGGCCGGCCCTTTGTCGAAGAGGTTCTGGAGGACGATGACCGCTCCTGGGTTGAGGAGATGCTGGGCGAGGCCGCGGCCGGACGGGTCTCCGCCCCGCACGAGACGGCCTGGCGCATTGCCGGCGGCCTCACCCGGCGCGTCAGTTGGACTCTGCGCCCCTTGCAGGGACCGAATGACGAGATACAGTACCTGATCGTCAGCGGCCAGGACGTGACCGACCAGCGCCAGGCGGAAATGGAGCTCCTCTCCAGCAAAGCGCGCTACCGGGAGGTGGTGGAAAACTCGCTGGGCTTCGTCTTTACCTGCTCCATGGAGGGCCGTCTGACCTCGCTGAACGCCTTCACCGCCGAGACTCTGGGCTACCGCGCCGAGGACTTGACCGGACGCGCCGTTGCTGAACTTCTGGATTCTGCCGGCGTGGCAATCTTTCAGGACTGCCTGCGAACTCTCGAAACAAAGGACCAGTGGCAGGGCGCCTTGCCGCTCCGCCGCAGCGATGGCGCATTCCGCCGCATCGCCTTCCGCAGCCGCCGCATGCAGTTGCCCGGCGAGCGGCCCTTTGTGCTTAACCACGGCATGGACGTGACCGAGCAGCACGAGGCCGAGGAAGCGCTGCACCTGGCCACGCGCCAGCGCGAGTTGATCCTCGAGTCGGTGGCCGACGGCATCTACGGCATCGACCTCG
>Ga0187889_10002665_pt1 | contig 16934 bp, 13 predicted proteins | sample June2016WEW_7_10_2_FD_132992 | JGI IMG/M metagenome (GOLD analysis project Ga0187889, IMG submission 132992) | Peatland microbial communities from SPRUCE experiment site at the Marcell Experimental Forest, Minnesota, USA - June2016WEW_7_100 | ecosystem: Environmental > Terrestrial > Soil >... | reverse complement strand
GTCCTGAATATTTTGTGCCGGCTTGTTCTCCATATGCCGATCTCCTACTTTCTTTTTGAAGTTGTTTGTGGACCTGCTGTTCGACCGCAATTCAGATACGCGGGACGGCCCCGGAACGCCCGGAACCGGCAAACCCCGCAATGGCTCAACTTTATAGAGATTCTCGCCCTATTTCAACTCCGCTGGACGTTGCCTGCGGATGCGGGAGCGGCCGCGGCTGCGTTTTGGGATGCGGGTTGTGCGGCGAAACTGTGTGTTTGCCGTGAAATAGGCGAAAGAACGGGAAAGAGCGAAGCGCTGGGACGAGGCTGATTCCGCGGCTGATAGCATCGATTTGTGGTTGAGGGGTGTGAAAGAGGGCGGTATGCAAAAGACTGGCCTTCCGGAACGGGTTGAGACAAAAAACGGCGGGGCCGCGCGCACGCCGGTTCCGATGCTGGACCTGAAACGCCAGTACAAGGCCCTTCAAGCGGAGTTGCTGGAAGCACTGGGGCAGGTGCTGGAGACGCAGCAGTTCATTCTCGGCGAGCACGTGGCGGCGTTCGAGCGGGCAGCGGCGGAGCAGTTGGGAGTGAAGCACGCGCTGGGCTGCTCGTCGGGAACGGACGGGCTGTGGCTGGCGCTGGCGGGGGCTGGAATCGGTCCTAGTGCGGCGGTGGTGACGACTCCGTTCAGCTTTTTCGCCTCAGTGAGCGCGATTCTGCGCGCGGGCGCGACGCCGGTGCTGGCGGACATCGATCCGGTGACGTTCAATTTGTCGCCAGCGGCGGTGGAAGCTGTTCTGGACGGAGAGCGCGGGGCAGGCGTGAAGGCGATTCTGCCGGTGCATCTGTATGGGCTGTGCTCGGACGTAACGGCCTTTTCCAAGATGGGTCGGGAACGCGGGCTGACGATCGTCGAAGACGCGGCGCAGGCGTGGGGCGCGGAGTGGAATGGCGTGAAGGCAGGCGCGTTGGGCGATGCGGCTGCGTTCAGTTTTTATCCCACGAAGAACCTGAGCGCGGCGGGCGATGCGGGGATGGTGACGACGAACCGCGATGACGTGGCCGAGCGGGTGAAGATGCTGCGCAACCAGGGGATGCGGCGTCGCTACCATCACGATGCGCTGGGCTGGAACGCGCGCATGGATGGCTTCCAGGGCGCGGTGCTGACGGTGAAGCTGAAATACATTGGCGCGTGGAACGAGAAGCGGCGGACGCTTGCGGCGCGGTACGATGCGCTTTTTGCGAAGGCTGCGCTCAAGGAGAGCGGGCAGTATCCGGAGCGTGGAGTGGTGACGCCGCGTGAAGCGCCGGGGGCAAAACACGGGTGGCACCAATATGTGATTCGCGTGGTGCGGCGCGATGCTTTGCGGGAGTTTCTGACGGCGCGAGGGATCGGGTCGGAGATTTATTATCCGGTTCCACTGCACCTACAGGAAGCTCTGAAGGGGCTGGGTTACGGCGAAGGAGATTTTCCCGAGGCTGAGCGCGCCGCGCGCGAAGTTCTGGCGCTGCCAATCTTTCCGGAGCTGCGCGAAGACGAACAGGAGACGGTTGTGGCGGCGATTGCGGAGTTTTTGAGCTGAGGCGGGGAGCGTGACTCAAAGACGACCTTCGCGTGGCCAGGGCAGTTGAGGCTTGTGCTTTCCCAGGTCTCAAAAGCGAGACCTGGGGCACCCTATACTCTTTCCTGATCATCGTCCCAATGACACGGGCGACCGAGCCAAAAGCTTTTGTAGACTCCACACGAGGGAAGGGAGTGGATTTGCGCATTGCAATCGACACCGGCGGCACGTTTACCGACTGCGTTTGCCTCGAGGACGGAAAGCTGCGCGTAAAGAAGATTTTTTCGACGCCGGCTGATCCCTCGCGGGCGGTGCTCGAAGGCGTGCGGCTGCTGGGCGGCACGGAGAATGTGGAGGTGCGCCACGGAACGACCGTGGGTACCAACACGATGCTGGAGCGGACCGGGGCGCGCGTGGCGTTTGTGACGACGGCAGGATTTGAAGACACGATCGCGATCGGAAGGCAGGCAAGAGCGCGGCTTTACGACTGGTTTGCCCCAGCGCGGGAGTGCCTGGTGGCGAAAGAACTGCGATTCGGAGTTGCGGAGCGGGTGAGCGCGGAGGGTGAGATTCTGCGCGAGCCGACAGACGAAGAGCTGGTCACGTTGGCGGAAGCGGTGAGAGAAAGCGGAGCTGAGGCAGCGGCAATCAGTTTATTGTTTTCGTTTGCGAATCCCAGAACGGAGCAGCGAGTGGAAGCGGCATTGCGGGAGCTGGGGATTCCGATTTCAACGTCACACAGGATTCTGCCGGAGTTTCGCGAGTATGAGCGCGCATCGACGACGGTGGTGAACGCATACTTGGCGCCGCGAATGCAGATTTATTTATTGGCTTTGGAGCAACACATCGCCGCAGGACACAGGGGCGGACGCGTGGATGTGATGCAGTCGTCCGGCGGGATTGTTGCGGCGCGCGCGGCGGAGGAGGAGCCGGTGCGCACGGTGCTGAGCGGGCCGGCGGGCGGCGTGGTGGGCGCTTGCCAGATGGCGCAGTGGGCGGGATTCGACAAAATCATCGGCTTCGATATGGGAGGCACTTCCACAGATGTTTTCGTCGCCAACGCGGCGGCTGGGGCCGAGCGCACGCGCGAATCGGTGGTGGCGGGAGTGCCGATTGGCGTGCCGATGCTGGACATTCATACGGCGGGAGCGGGCGGCGGGTCGATTGCCAGGTTCGACGCGGGAGGAATGCTGCGCGTGGGGCCGGAGTCGGCTGGGGCTGATCCGGGGCCGATTTGTTTTGGGCGCGGCGAGCGGACGACGGTGACGGACGCGAACTTTGTGCTGGGGAGGCTGGATGCGGAGAGTTTTCTGGGCGGAAGCGTGCAGTTGGATGGCAAGCGTACGCGGCGCTTGATGCGCGAGCAAATGGGTGGGCTCGAGACGGTGGAAGAGTTTGCGGCGGGGATTGTGCGCGTGGTGGAGACGCAGATGGAGAAGGCGATTCGCGTGATCAGCGTGGAGCGAGGGCACGATCCGCGTGACTTTACGCTGGTAGCGTTTGGCGGCGGAGGGCCACTGCACGCGTGCTCGCTGGCACGGGCACTGCGCATTCCTAGCGTGCTGGTTCCGGCGCTGCCGGGAGCGCTTTCGGCAGTGGGGATTTTGCTGGCGGATACGGTGCGGGATATTTCGCGGACGGTGATGCTGCCAGGCGAGGCGATGGGAAGTGTTGGCGAGATTTTCGGCGAGCTTGAGAAGCAGGGCGCGGCAGAGTTTGCGGCGGAGGGTTTGAAGGGCGTGGTTGAGCGGAGTTTGGATCTGCGTTACCGGGGGCAGGGGTACGAACTCAATGTTCGGTATGATCCGCAGGCGCCCGAGAGGTCGATAGAAGCGTTCCACGAGTTGCACCGGCAGCGATACGGATTTGCGGATGAGGCGAGGCCGGTGGAGATTGTGAATCTACGCGTGCGGATGATTGCGGCGAGCGAGCTGTATGAGCCGGAGCGGCGGACGGTGGTGGCGGGTGACGGGAGCGTGGCTTGTTATGCCGAACGCGATGTGTGGTTCGAGGGCGGATTCAGACAGACGCGATTCTACAATCGCGAGCTGCTTCGGCCGGGCGATGCGTTCGCGGGACCGGCGATGATCACCGAGTACACGGCGGCCACACTGGTGCCGCCGGAATGCGCGGCGCGCGTGGATGGGCTGGGCAACCTGGTGATCGATGTTCGCGAGGATTGGTTGGGCGAGGAGGCAGGCGCATGAAAACGCAGGCGGCCGATCCGGTAGAGCTCGCGATTTTTCAGTGCGCGGTGCACTCGATTGCGGAGGAGATGGGCGCGGCGCTCAAGCGGACGGCGCTTTCGCCCAACATCAAGGAGCGGCGTGACTATTCGTGCGCGGTGTTTGATGGGCGCGGGCGCGCGATCGCGATGGGCGACCACATGCCGGTGCACCTGGGATCGATGCCGATGAGCGTGCAGGCGGCGATTGCAGTGATCGAGTTTGCTCCTGGAGACATTGCGATCCTGAACGATCCCTACGCGGGCGGAACGCACCTGCCGGACATCACGATGGTGCTGCCGGTGTTTCTGGAGAGCGGAAACGCGCCAGTGTTTTATGTTGCGAATCGCGCGCACCATGCCGATGTGGGCGGAAAGTTTGCAGGATCAATGGGCCCAGCGACAACGATTGAAGATGAGGGGATTCGCATTTCTCCGGTGCGGATTGTGCGCGGAGGGGTGGTCGATCGCAAAGTGCTCGATTGGATTTTGCGGAGCGTGCGGACGCCGCAGGAACGCGAGGGGGACCTGGACGCGCAGATGGGCGCCTGCCGTGTGGGCGAACAGCGCGTGCTGCAACTGGCGGCGAAGCACGGCATGGAAAAGCTGGCGTCGTGGGGCGAGGAGCTGCTCGATTACTCGGAGCGGCTGGTGCGGGCCGAGCTCAGGAAGATACCGGCGGGCGATTACGACGCGGACGATTGGCTGGATGACGACGGCGTGACGGACGAGCCGCGGAGGATTGCGGTGCGGCTCAAGATCGATCCCGAGGCTGGAGAGATCGACGTGGATTTTGCCGGCTCGTCGGCGCAGGTTGCGGGCGCGGTGAATGCGGTTCGAGCGATCACGCTTTCGGCATGCTTCTACGTGCTGCGGTGTGTGCTTGCGGAGGATGCGCCGGCTACGGAGGGAATTTTGCGGCCGTTAACGCTGCATGCGCCAGAGGGATCGATTGTGAATGCGCGGCCACCTGCCGCGGTGGCCGGCGGGAATGTGGAGACGTCGCAACGGATTGTGGACGTGCTGATGCGGGCGCTGGCAAGGGCTGTGCCGGAGCGGGTTCCGGCGGCGAGCGCGGGAACGATGAGCAATGTGACCATCGGCGGGACCGATCCGCGGACCGGCGAAGCGTTTGCGTATTACGAAACGGCGGCGGGCGGAATGGGAGCGCGGCCGGGAATTGACGGAATCAGCGCGGTGCATACGCATATGACCAACTCGCTGAACACACCGATTGAGGCGCTTGAATATGCGTACCCGTTTCGCGTGCGGCGGTATGGGTACCGCGACGGTTCGGGCGGCGAAGGAAAGTTTCGCGGCGGGGATGGATTGATTCGCGAGATCGAATTGCTGACCGATGCGGAGGTGACGCTGCTTGCGGATCGAAGGAAGTTTCGGCCGTACGGGCTCGAAGGCGGCGAGGACGGAGCGGCGGGGCGCGCGACTGTTGCAAGGGTCGAGAGCGGCGAAGAGATTGAGTTGCCGGGAAAGTGCAGCCGGAACCTCAAGAAGGGCGATGTGCTGCGGATCGAGACGCCGGGGGGAGGGGGGTGGGGGAAGAAAGGGACTTAGGGACCTAGAGACGTAGGGACTTAGGTACGCAGGGATTAGCAGTTTGCATAAAGTCGGGGTTGCGCTAGCTCGGAACTTTGACTTCGACGTGGGAGGCGCTCTCAACAAACGTGGCGATGGCGGAGTGATCGAAGTCGCCTTCGCCGTCGGCGATGAGGGATGAGAGCATCTGCTGCACCTGAGCGGTGAGCGGCAGGAAGACGTGATTGGCCTCGGCGGTCTGGAGCGCATTGCGCAGATCTTTTTGATGAAGGCTGATTTTGAAGCCGGGCTTGAAATTGCGCGCGATGAGCATGGGGCCCTTGGCGTTGAGGACGGCGCTGCCGGCAAGTCCTGATTTGACGGCGTTGACGACAACTTCAGGATTGAGGCCGCAGCGCGTGGCCAGCGTGAGCGCCTCGCCCATGGCGGCAATGTTGCAGGCGACCATGATTTGATTGGCGAGCTTGGTGGTGTTGCCCGCGCTGGCGGGACCGGTAAGCGTGACACTGGAGCCGAGGCACTTGAGGATGGGCTCAGCTTTGGCGAATACTTCGGGTTTGCCGCCGACCATGATGGCGAGCGTGCCGTCAACAGCCTTAGGCTCGCCGCCGCTGACAGGAGCGTCTAAGAAATCGACGCCTTTGGCTTCGCAGGCCGCGGCAATTTTCTGCGAGACGAGCGGGCTGATGGAGCTCATGTCGATAATCAGCGAGCCAGGCTTTGCGCCGGAGAGGATTCCGTTGGCGCCGAGAACAACTTCTTCGACTTCGGGGCCGTCGGGAAGCATGGTGATGACGATGGAGGCACGCGCGCCCACGTCGGCGTTCGATGAGGCGCGCTGGGCGCCTTCGGCGACAACGGAATCGAGCTTGGCGGAAGTGCGGCCGTAGGCGACGACGGTGTGACCGGCCTTGAGAAGGTTTCTGAGCATGGGGCGGCCCATGATGCCGAGCCCGACAAATCCAATGGCTGCCATCGTGCTTCTCCGCTTGCCGAATTTAAGATGGGACTGTGCGCAACTACTTCAACTATTTTACCGAGATCGAAGAGCGCTTTCAACAGAGGCGAGGAACGATTTTGCTGCTTTCGACGCTGGATTGGGCGCTGATCGAGATGTGGCGCGAGGCGGGGATTCCGCTGGAGGCGGTATTGCGCGGGATCGATGCGGCGTTCGACAAGTATGAGGCGCGGCAGAAGCGGGCTCGAATGCAGCGCGTAAACGGGTTGGCGTGGTGCGCGCAGGCGGTGATGCAGGCGGCCGTGGAGATGAGTGCGGCGGCCACGGGATCGGCTGCGGCGACAACGACGGAGCAGGAGTCGGGGTTCGAGCATGAACGCGTGGCGGCGCATTTGACGGCGGCCGCGGAGGCGCTGGATCGAGCGACGGTGGCTGAGGAGGCTTGTCGAACGACTGCGCCGCGGCTGCGCGAACTGGCCGCGGAGGTGCGCGCTGCCGGCGGGGAAAATGCGACGGCAGTCGATCTTGAAGCTCTGGAGCGGTCGTTGAATGTACTCGAGGAGAAACTGTTTGTTGCGCTGACCGCAGCGGCGCCGGAGGCTCTGCTTGTGGGCCTGAAGGAGCACGCGGCGCGGGAGCTGGCGCCCTACCGCAGCCGAATGGGCGCGGTGCAACTGCGGCAGGTGGAACAGCAATTTGAGCGGAAGCAACTGCTGGTCCACTACAACCTGCCGCGGTTGAGCCTGTTTTACATGAGCCAGCAATGAAGAAGCGGGCGCGGTCATTCTCGCGGCGCGAGCAAGCTGCGCCGAAAAGCTTCCAGCAGAGCGCCGCGACGCCGCAGTTCGTTCAAATTGAAAAGCCGGTTTATGGCGGAGCGTTTCTGGCGCGCGTTGAAGGCAAGGCGGTGTTTGTGCCGCTGGCGCTGCCTGGTGAGCAGGCGCGCGTGCGCGTGGTCGAAGAGAAGCGCGGGTACGCCACGGCCGAGGTGGAAGAGATTGTTGCTGCCGCGGCGGAGCGGGTTGCGCCCAAGTGCAAACACTTTGGGGCGTGCGGAGGCTGCCAGTATCAGCACGCAAATTACAAAGCGCAAATCGAGATGAAACAGGGCATCTTGCGCGAGACTCTGGAGCGGGGCGGAGTCCGTGCGCCGGAGCAGATCGCGGTGTTGGCGGGCGATCCGTGGGCGTACCGGAATCGGATCCGGCTGGCATTCGATGCGGAGGGACGGCCGGGATATCGCGGTCGAAGGTCCCATGCGGTAATTGCGATTGACGAGTGTCCGATTGCAGCGCCGCTGCTGGTGCGGGCTGCGTTCAGCGCCGCGGAACTGTTCCGGCGGTTCGCTGTTGCAAGCCGGCCCGCTGAGCTCTCGCTCTTTTGCGATGCGGCTCAAAGTTCGATGCTGGCCAGCGTCTTCACGGATGGCGCGGCACGGGTTCCGCTCACGGACTATTTTGATGCGCTGCTCCCGCAGATTCCTTCGCTTCGCGGTGTGGAATTGGTGGAGGTACACCAAGGCCAGTCAAGGACCGTCGCGCGGGCTGGCGCCGAATCACTCGCTTACCGTGCGGCTGGCTTTGATTATCGCGTGGACCAGGGCGCGTTTTTCCAAGTGAATCGCTGGCTGGTGGACGAACTGGTGGAGTGCGTGACGGCGGGACTGCATGGCGGGCAAGCGTGGGATTTGTTTGCCGGCGTAGGGTTGTTTGCGCGAAAGCTTGCGGAGCGGTTTGAGCGCGTGATTGCGGTGGAATCGGCGCCCGCGGCGAAGGCTCCACTGAAGCACAACCTCGGCGGCACGAATGCGACGGCGGTGAAGGCGACGACACTCGAATTTCTGCGTGGCGCGGCCAACGGTGAACGGCCGGATGCGATTATTGTCGACCCGCCAAGGACGGGATTGGGCGCAGAGACAACGGAGCTGTTAGGAAGAATCAGTGCACCGGAGATGGTGTATGTCTCGTGCGATCCGGCGACGCTGGCGCGCGACCTGCGCGCACTTGTGGCGGCGGGCTACGCTATTGAGCGCATCGCGCTTGCGGACCTCTTTCCGCAGACGTTTCACCTGGAGACGGTGGTCAAGCTACGGCGGTGACGGGCAAGAGCCGGGGGCGCGTGCCGGGAATCCCAATTCCTGATAGGCTTGAAGCCAAATTCACTCTTCGAATTTGGGCCCGATGCATCGCGAAAACCCCAACCCTGCGCAACGCTCGCATGGCTTGACTGCCGTGCCGTTGTCTCATGCGGCGTGGCTGTTTGCGGCGGGAATTCTTGTGGCGAGCCGCGTGTGGATTGAGCCCCCACTGTTGCTGGTACTGCTGGCGGTCGTTGTTGTGCTGTGCGTCGTGGCGGTTCGCCGCAGCGGACACGCGCAAGGGATTGTGTGGTTGCCGCTGGCGATATTGTGGCTGCTGCTGGGCGCGTGGTGCGGGGAGATGCAACCGCAGCCCGCGCCTGCTCCGAAGCTGGCGGCGCTTTCCGACGGATTGTTGCGCACCGTGGAAGGAACCGTGGTGGATGCGGGGCCGGTACGCACCGAGCTTGAGCAGAATGTGGACGAGGCCTCGGCCACTGCGCCGACACAGCGCGTCGACCTGCGCGTGGCAACGGTTGAAGTGGTGAACGATGCGAGCGATGCGCAAGCGCCTGGCGACGGCGGCGTGCGGCTGACTGTGCGGTGGCCGGTAGATGCGGCGGCTGAGGGCGGTGCGCAGGCCTTTCGATGCGGCGAGCGCGTGCGGGCCGTGGTTCGATTGCTGCGGCCAGAGACGTATCACGATCCGGGGGTATGGAGCCGCGCGGACTATCTGCTGGACCAGGGAATCACGTCGACGGCATCAGTTGCAATTGACCGCGTAGACCGGCTGGGGCAGGCGCCCGGCACATTTTTGTCGTGCCGAGTGAGGGGATGGCAGCACGCGTCGACGACGCGGCTGCTGGCGCTGCCCGCGGCCATGCGAAATCTGCCGGCGCCGTTGCGGCTGAGCGAGGACGACGCCGTGATGCTGGCGGCGATGGTAGCCGGTGACCGCACTTACCTGACTCATGCGCTGCGCGTGGGCTTCGAGCGCACGGGATCGTTTCACATGCTGGTGGTTTCAGGGTTTCATCTGGCGATTGTTGCCGCGTGCATCTTCTGGATCGCGCGGAAATTGCGCATGCCGCGCGTGCCGGCAACTCTTCTGACCATCGTCGCGTCGTTTGCCTACGCGCTGTTCACGGGATTCGCCACGCCGGTGCAGCGTTCGCTGTGGATGGTGACGCTTTACCTGCTCGGACGGCTGGTCTATCGCGAGCGAAGCGCTCTGAACACGATTGGATTTGCCGCATTGTGTTTGCTGGTTGTGAGCCCGCGCAGCTTGCTCGACTCAAGCCTGCAGATGACGCTGCTGGCGGTGATTGCGATTGCCGGTGTAGCCGCGCCCTTGCTGCAGGGAACGATTCATCCGTACGCGGCCGCGACGCGTGATCTGCGGCTGGTTGCCGTGGACAGCAAGCTCGCACCGCGAGTGGCGGAGTTTCGCGTAATGACGCGGATGGTGGCGGAACGGCTGGAGAGTGCCGGGAATGGCGCGGTCGCGTGGCGCATTTTTCCGTGGAGCGTGAGATTCGCGATCAGGGCGGCGGAGCTGGTGGTGGTTTCGTGCGTGGTGGAGTTAGCAATGACGCTGCCGATGGCGATTTACTTTCATCGAATCACGATTTTTGCTCTGCCCGTGAATCTGCTGATTTTGCCGATGCTTATTGTGCTAATGCTAGCGGCGCTACTAACAATGCTGATGCTGGTGGTGTGGCCGGCGGCGGCAGTGGTTCCGGCAATGGTGGTGGCGCTGGTGATGCACATTGGAGTGGGGCTGGTGCATCTGTTCGGCTCCATGGCGCTTGGAGATTTCAGAATTCCGAATCCGCTGGTGTGGCAGTCGGCGGCGTTTTGCGTGTTGCTTGGAGCGGCGATTGTTCTGGCGCACGAGAGCCTTGCGCGCGGTGAACGTTGGCTGAGACGCGGCACATGGGTTGTGCTCGCGATGGCCGCGCTGGCTGCGGTGATTCCACGGCCGGTGGATCGGCCGAAGGGCGCGATGCTGATGGAGGCGATCGACGTAGGGCAGGGCGACTCGCTGCTGATTATCACGCCGGACGGCAAAACGCTGCTGGTGGATGGAGGGGGATTCGGCGGCGGACCGAGGCAGGCTCCGCAGGATTTCGACATCGGCGAGGAGGTGGTGTCGCCTGCGCTGTGGGCGCGAGGCATTCGGCATTTGGACGCAGTGGCGCTGAGCCATGCGCACTCCGACCACATGGGCGGATTGCCGGCGGTGCTCAGAAACTTTCATCCCGATGAGCTGTGGGTGGGCAACAATCCGCGGTTCGGAGCATACAACGCGCTGCTCGATGAGGCCACTGCGCTGCACGTGCAGGTGAAGAGCTTTCGCGCCGGCGATACGTTCACTTTTGGGAGCACGCAAGTGAACGTGCTGGCGCCATTTCGCGATTACGTGCCGGGTGCGGAGCCGACGAACAACGATTCGCTGGTGCTGCACGTGGGGTATGGCGCGACTTCGGTCATGCTCGAGGGCGATGCGGAGGCGCCGATCGAGCAGGCGATGCTTGCGGAGCCGGGACTCGCGAGCACACTGCTTAAGGTGGGGCATCACGGCAGCATCACGTCCACGCGGCCGGAGTTTTTTGCGCGGGTGTCGCCACAATGGGCCGTAATCTCCTGCGGCTTGCACAACCGGTATGGGCATCCGCGCGAGGAAGTGCTGGAAGAGCTTGAGGAAGCGCATGTGCGGACGTTCCGCACCGATATCAGTGGGATTTCATGCTTTGTACTGGATGGAAAAACGGCGGCGGGGGCGGTGGGGTGCGGAAGGCAGTGAACGCACTAGGAATTCCGATCGTCCCCTTCAAGAAAGTGCCAGTTCTGCCTGCGGTTATTGGACGCGGCGCACCATCTTGAACAGGATGAGCGGGGTTCGGCCGGGATCATCGAAGACGGGATAGGCCGCAACCTCTTCGAGTCGAAAGGCCGAAAACCGGGCGATGGCATCGCTGGATAAATCAGTCCACGCGAGGAACCAACCTGGCTGATCCTTCGCGGCCCTCCTGGCCGTCTCTTGCGGGCCGTGAGCGTCGTTGATGCATGGAATGCCGGTCATCAGGGAAATCTGAGTTCCACTCACGCCAGAGATCACCTGGTTTTGCTCCAGGTCGCTGCGAATGATTTTGCGGATGGAATTGGCCGCGTCGTAAAACTGCCGCTCCGGATGGGCGACGAACTGCTCGATCATGATCCCATTGATAATGGCGGAGGCAGCCATCGCGGACAGCAAGAGGACCGCTGTTATTGAATTGGGATTCCAGAACGGATTCAGCCCGGCAAGACTTTTGTTCGGGTGCCGGCTTTCCGAAGGCGGGGCCGGCTCGGACCTGCCGGCTTCAGGATTGGGCGGAATTGGAATTGCCTTCGGATATGCGAGCACCTCGTCCAGCGTCACCGCTACGATCCAGACGATCGGCGCAAGCATCACGAGGAAATAACGCGGTGCGTAATCGTCCTGCAGACGAAAGATAAAAGACGCCTGGCCCGCAAGTGCGAGCCACGACGCGGCAAAGAGGGCATTGGACCACAGCTTCCGCTTCCAAACCAATGTGAGCACCAGGATCGCGAAGACTACCGGATACAGGACACGATCGATCCAGAGGCAGTTGCGCGCCAGCTCAATGAGTGTGTCGAGGCTTTGGCGCCAATCGAAATCGTCCAAGGCGTTTCGGGAGAAGAAGTATTTGTAATCGGCGCCGTAACCCATCGCCGACACGAGAGCGGCATAACCTCTGGTTAAAGCCGCAGGAACAATGGCAACGGCCAGTGCAACCCGAAGGGAGGCAGCAGCCTTGCGGCCCATGGCCGACCACGCCAACCAGAAGACGGACGGAATGAGCACGGCCGAGGTTGTCTTGGTGAGGAGCATGAGAGAAATGAGGGCGGAAAGAGCGGCCAGAGGCCAGATTCGCCGGGAGGTTGCGAAAGAGGCCACCAACAAGGAAAGACAGAACTCGAAGATCACCAAAGAATCGAGAATCGCGAGCCGGCTGAAGACAAAGGCAAACGGGCTGAGGGCGAGAAGCAGCACGGCGGCGAGGGGCGGCACGCCGGAGCCTGAGCGCGCATGGCGTTGCAACAGCACAAAAACCAGGCCAAGCGTGGCCAGGGAAATGGCAACATTGAGCGCCCGCGCAGCAATTACGCTGACACCGGTGAAATGGAAGACGGCTCTGAGCAAAAGCGGCCACACCGGCAAGGCAACCGCAGGATTGTAGTCGCCGGCGACGTACCAGTGTCCGGTGAGAGCGTGCATGACAGCGGCGCCGGCCCACCAGCCTTCGTCAGTGAACTTGGCCTGATCGATGGCCCACATTGAATCGTTGGGAAAATCGGCTTCGAGATGGACGAACCGCAAGGCCCCAACGGCCAAAACGAACAACCAGATAGCGACGCGCAACCAGCGCCCTCGAAGCGGGATTTGGATTCCTGCGGTACCTTCTCTATCCCAATCACCGCTGCGCGCACGACCGGATTGCGGTGACGATTGTGGTGCAGAAGAGGAAAGCACGATAAATACCACCGATCGTCGGATAGCTGAGTCACTTAAGCCGTGATTGTGCAATGCGCTCTAAGATTTCGCAGAGCTTCGCTGATTCGATGTCTGAAACGTCTACTCCGTAGATCTCACGGATCTTTGCCAAAAGGGCATCATTCGTCTCCTCGAAGTGAAAATCCCAAAGCGAAGATTTGTCGGAGATCCAAGCCGATGAAAGACCGAGAACACGATGAATGAAGTCTTCGGCAAGTCCGGAATGCGCATTGACTCGCTCCTGGGGTGCAAACTCGATCGGGATATGGACGCCTGGACGTGGAAGCGGTTTGCCTTCCTTCAACCAATCCGTTTTGCGCTTTGCGAACTGCTCGCCGAGCGCATTCAAAGCTTCTGCTTTTGACCTGCCTCCCGCGTCGATGTGCCACCCGAGGACTCTCGCCCAATACTGATGCTGCGTGAATCTTGCGGGCAGATTCAGGTCCAGCTCTTGCCTTCTTATGGAGATGGGATAGTCTTGCAGCTCCCAGTCGGTTTTGGCGAACGAACGACACCACTTCCAAAACCTTCGAATGTCATCACGCACCCGCACGAACAGAGATCGCATAAAGACTTTAGTGTGCTGAATGCACTGCGACTTTCTGGATGGCGAGCAGTGTATCGAGCAGCGGTTTAAGGAGCTTGAGGTCAAGGGCGTTGGCGGCGTCGGACTTGGCGTTGGGCGGATCGTCGTGGACTTCGACGAAGAGGCCGTCGATGCCGGCGGCAACAGCGGCGCGCGCGAGTAGAGGAATGTACTCGGGCTGGCCACCGCTGACGCCGTTGGCCGCGGAAGGCTGCTGGACGGAGTGGGTGGCGTCAAAGACGACCGGCGCGAGACGGCGCATGACTGCGAGCGAGCGGAAGTCGACGACGAGGTTGTTGTATCCGAACGTTGAACCGCGCTCGGTGAGGAAGACGCGCTCATTGCCTGTGGAACGAACCTTTTCAAGGCCGTGGCTCATGTCCCAGGGCGCAACGAACTGGCCTTTCTTGATGTTGACGGCGCGCCCGGTTTTGCCCGCGGCGACGAGCAGGTCGGTCTGGCGGCAGAGGAAGGCGGGAATCTGGAGAACATCGACAGCTTCGGCGGCGACTTCGCAGTGGGCGGGCTCGTGTACGTCGGTGAGGACGGGAAGGCCGGTGTCTTTGGCGATGCGGCCCAGGATACGCGTGCCTTCTTTGAGGCCGGGGCCGCGAAAGCTCTTCGCGCTGGTGCGATTGGCTTTGTCGTAGCTGGCTTTGAAGATGAAGGGAATGCCGACGTCGGCGGCGATGCGCTGGACGGCTTCGGCGATGGAGCGGGCGTGAGCCTCGGACTCGATGACGCAGGGACCTGCGATGAGAAAGAGCCGGCCCGCACCCACTTCGACTGGCCCGATTTCGAACGATGAACTCACGAGGGAAATTGTACAGTGGCCAGGGATCAGGTCAGGGCCGACGAGGGGTCAGGGCCAGTAAAACCTTGATCTGTGATTGGAAACCTGAGGAAAAGTACACGCGTGCTCTCCGCGTATCCAGAAGACGGGATGGGAGAGGACGCGGCAATGATACGGAAAGCGGGCTCGGTTACTCAGCGTGGCTGCGCGACCACTCCCATAGTGCGCGGTCGAGCGTGCGCAGAGGCGTAGGAGCGGGGAGTTCGTTCTGCGGCCTGACGATATTGCTTTCGGCCAGGCACTTGCAGAAGGCCAGATACTCCTCGTAGAAGCGCACGTCGTGACGCGCGTGCCCCAGGGCTTCAAGGGTGCGGTAGTCCAGCACCGTGTAACGCTCGGGGAAGATCGCGGCCAGAACGGCCGACGCCAGGGCGATGTCAATGCCGTGCAGATCAAGCAGCGCTTTCACGGCGGCTTCAGTTGAAGATTCGGGCGAAGAGGCGACGGCCAGCGCGCGCCGGATCTTCTCGTTGCTGTTGCCGATGAGAACCTGCACAGCGCGCTCGGACTTCCAGCGCACGATCGCTTCCAGATTGGCAAGCGAATAGTCTCCATTGCGAATGGCTTCGCCGGCTTCGAAAGCAGCCTTTTCAAGCTCATGCTCTTTCTCGCCGGTCGTTTGCCAGTACTGCTCAGCCAGGTCCTGCAGTTCCGCTTCAGCGGGCTGAAGCTGGAAATAGGCGACCATCTTTAATTCCATCCTTTCGTTTCTTACGCCAAAAACTTAGACACGATAGGCCCGGCGCGAAATCATTGTCAATAACCCGGAGGGTGGTTTTTTCACCTCAGTACCGGACTGGTCCATGAGACGCCGGCAGCCATGGAAATGGCTGCCCGTCACGCTGTGGAAGAAGCAATTATTCATGGAATTCCGGCTCAAGAAATGGACGCTCCGTTGGTAGTAGACGCGATTGCCGGAAGAATCGTTTGAATGCGGTTTGGATAGGAGAAGAATCTTTCGAGAAAAGTGGCTGAATCGGCCGGAAGATCACTGCGGAAGAGCGCGGAAGGCTGAAAACGGGAAGGCCGCCGGAAGTTTGAGAAATTGTGGCATAAATCAAGAAATATGCTAATATGTATTCATGCGTACTACGGTGGACATGCCGGATGAGACATACCGAGAGGTCAAAGTGATGGCGGCTGAGCAAGGGGTTACGGTGCGGGAGCTGGTTCTTGAGGGGCTGGAGATGGTGCTGCGGACCAGGAAGCCGGCCCGGAAGGGATGGGAGCCGCCGGAGGTTAGGCCCGAGCCGGGGACGCTCGAAATCGATCACGAGACGAACTACGACCTTATCGGGTTTCCGTGAAATCGAGGCGTGGCTGAATCGGCAAATATCGTTTTTGTTCGCAGCTTTACTGGACAACCTGGCCGGTTATCGACTCGATTTGCGAGCGCTGCAAGCGGTGTCTGTAGCTGGCGGTGATGAACTCGCGGAAGAGCGGGTGGGGCTCGAGGGGCTTGGACTTGAATTCGGGATGGAACTGGCAGCCGAGGAAGTAGGGGTGGCCGGGAATCTCGACGATCTCGACGTAGGTCTGGTCGGGAGTGGTGCCGCTGATTTCGAGGCCGGCGCCGGTGAGCAGGGCCTCGTACTCGCGGTTGAACTCGTAACGGTGGCGATGGCGCTCGCTGATCTCCTTTTGGCCGCCGTAAGCGCGGCTGGCGAGCGAACCTTCCTGCAAAACACAGGTCCACGCGCCAAGACGCATGGTGCCGCCCATCTCTTCGACGCCAAGCAGTTCGCGCAGCTTGTAGATGATGCGATGCTCGGTGGCGGGATCGAACTCGCTGGAGTTGGCGTCTTTGAGGCCGCAAACGTTGCGCGCGAACTCGATGCACGCGCTCTGCATGCCGAGGCAGATTCCGAAAAAAGGCACATTCTTCTCGCGCGCATAGCGGATGGCGTTCAACATGCCGTCGATGCCGCGCTTGCCGAAGCCGCCGGGAACAAGAATGCCGTCGAAGCCCTCGAGCTGCGATTCGTAGCTTCGATCGTCGGGGCCGGAGGACTCGAGACCTTCAGCCTCGATCCAGTGAATCTTCAGCTTCAGATTCTGCGAGATGGCGCCGTGCGTGAGCGCTTCCTTGAGCGACTTGTAGCTGTCCTCGTACTCGACATACTTTCCGACAATGGCGATGGAGACTTCGTCTTTGGGGTGGTAGCAGCGCTGGACCAGCTCCTGCCACGGGGTGATATCGGCCTCGGGCGCGTCTTTGTGCAGGTATTTGAGGATGAGCGAGTCGACGCCCTCTTCGGCAAAGCCGAGCGGGACCTCGTAGATGAAGGGCACGGTTTTGGCACCGATGACGGCTTTTTCTTCGACGTTGCAGAAGGCGGCGATCTTTTGCTTGATGTCGCGGCTGAGGGCGCGATCGGAGCGGCAGAGAAGAATGTCGGCCTGAATGCCGATGGAGAGCAGCTCCTTGACCGAGTGCTGCGTAGGCTTGGTCTTGAGCTCCTGCGCGGCGGCGATCCAGGGAACGAGCGTGAGGTGGACAAAGACGGTGTTCTCGCGGCCGAGCTCCTGGCGCATCTGGCGAATGGCTTCAAGGAACGGGAGGGATTCGATGTCG
>Ga0187889_10002655_pt1 | contig 16968 bp, 10 predicted proteins | sample June2016WEW_7_10_2_FD_132992 | JGI IMG/M metagenome (GOLD analysis project Ga0187889, IMG submission 132992) | Peatland microbial communities from SPRUCE experiment site at the Marcell Experimental Forest, Minnesota, USA - June2016WEW_7_100 | ecosystem: Environmental > Terrestrial > Soil >... | reverse complement strand
GGCTACACGGACCTCGACGAGCACCTTTCGGGGCTCCAGCCCTCGAACCTTGTCGTCGTCGGCGGGCGGCCCTCGATGGGCAAGACCGCCTTCGCGCTCGGCCTGGCGGCGAACGCGGCGATGCTGGGAACCCCCGTCCTTTTCTTCTCGCTCGAGATGAGCCATCTCGAGGTCGCCCAACGCGTGCTGTGCGCCGAGGCGCGCGTCGACGCCACGCGGATGCGCAACGGCCGCCTGCTCGAGGCCGACTGGCCGAAGATCTCGAGCGCGATCGGCCGCATTGGAGGCGCGCCCCTCCACATCGACGACAACCCGAACGCGACCGTCATGGACATCCGCGCGAAGGCGCGCCGGATGCGGGCCCGGGACGGGCTCGGGCTCGTTGTCGTCGACTACCTGCAGCTGATGAGCGGCCGCATGAACGCCGAGAACCGCCAGGTCGAGATCTCCGAGATCAGCCGGGGGCTGAAGATCCTTGCCCGCGAGCTCGAGATCCCCGTCGTCGCGCTGAGCCAGCTGTCGCGCGGGCTGGAAAGCCGCTCCGACAAGCGCCCGATGCTCGCCGACCTGCGCGAGTCCGGCGCGATCGAGCAGGACGCCGACGTCGTGATGTTCATCTACCGGGACGAGATCTACAACCCCGAATCGCCGGACCGCGGCGCGGCTGAGATCCACATCGCCAAGCACCGCAACGGCCCGACCGGCGCCGTCCAGCTCGCCTTCGTGACGAACTACGCCCGCTTCGCCAACATGGCCCGCGTCTAGGGAGTCGCTCCTACAGCCGTCGTACAGGTCGTTCACAGGAATTTGTCAGTCTGGCGACGCATGATTCCCTGGTGACTGCAGCGTCAGGGCGGGTCCTCGTCGTCGACGACGAGGCGAACATCACCGATCTCGTCGCGACCGCGCTCCGCTACGAGGGGTTCGAGGTGGCGACTGCCCCGACGGGTCGTGCCGCGCTCACCGAGCTGGAGTCGAACCGGCCGGACCTGCTCATCCTCGACGTCATGCTCCCCGACCTCGACGGCTTCGAGGTGGCGCGCCGGATCCGCCAGGACGGGCGCCGGGTGCCGATCCTTTTCCTCACGGCGAAGGACGCGACCGAGGACAAGGTCCGCGGGCTGACGCTCGGCGGCGACGACTACGTCACGAAGCCGTTCAGCCTCGAGGAGCTGATCGCCCGGGTGCGGGCGGTACTGCGGCGGGTCGCCGACGGAGTCGGCGCGTCGTCGCGGCTCGTGTTCGCCGATCTCGAACTCGACGAGGAGACGCACGAGGTCTTCCGCGGGACGACACCGATCGAGCTCACGCCGACGGAGTTCAAACTGCTCCGCTACTTCCTCTTGAACCCGCGCCGGGTGCTCTCCAAAGCGCAGATCCTCGACTACGTCTGGGAATACGACTTCGGCGGTGACGCCAACGTCGTCGAGACCTACGTGAGCTACCTGCGCAAGAAGATCGACACGCTCGGGCCGCCGCTCATCCACACGCTCCGGGGTGTCGGATACAGCCTGCGGGTCCCCACCGCGAACTGAGCGTGCCGTGACGCGGTGGCGTGAACGGGCCAGGGCCGTCGCCAGGGCCGTCGCCAGGCGCTGGCGGCGGCTGTCGTTGCGGGCGCGCCTGTCGCTCGGCCTCGTCGTGATCGTCGGTGCCGGGCTCGTCATTGCCGACGTCGTCATCTACGACGAGGTCGAGTCGTATCTCGTGGGCCAGGTCGACTCCGAGCTCAACACGGCCCTGCAGCCCGTCGAGAGCCAGTTGACGTCCGGGACCGGCGGGTTCAACGGGAACTTCGGGTTCGGCCGGGACACGCCGTCCGGGACCTGCGGCGCCCTCATCGACTCGGCGGGGATCCTCACGGAGACGCCCGCGTCGAGCCTCGTCGGGCCGGCGCCGGACTTCCCGGCGAGCCTGCGCACGCCGTCGCATTCCTCAGCGGCGAGCTACTTCTCGGTCGGTGCCGAGGGCAATCCCTCGTTCCAGTACCAGGTGCTCGCCCAGCCGGTGATCATCCGCAACGTCAGCTACTTCGGCAGCGAGACCCGCGGCTACGCGGTCGTCGCCATCCCGCTCACCGCGCTCGACAGCACGCTCGGCCAGCTCGTGACGATCGACCTCGCCGTCTCGGCAGCGGTGCTCGTCGTCCTCGCCGTGCTCGGGTTCGCCCTCGTGCGCGTGGGCATGCAGCCGCTTGTCGAGATCGAACGGACGGCCGGTGCGATCGCGGCCGGCGACCTCTCCCGCCGCGTCGTGGATGCCGACGAGCACACCGAGGTCGGACGGCTCGGGGCGTCCCTCAACGAGATGCTCTCCCAGATCGAGCAGGCCTTCGCGAAACAGCAAGCCTCCGAGGCACGGTTGCGGCAGTTCCTCGCCGACGCCTCCCATGAGCTGCGCACGCCGCTCACGTCGATCCGCGGCTACTCGGAGCTGTTCCGACGCGGAGCCGCCGAGAGGCCGAAGGACCTCGCGTCAGCAATGCGCCGGATCGAGGACGAGGCGGAGCGGATGGGCGTGCTCGTCGAGGATCTGCTCCTTCTCGCCCGGCTCGATCAGGGCCGTCCGCTGGAACGCAACCCCGTCGACCTCGCCGCGATCGCGCGCGAAGTGGTGGCGGACGCCGCGGTCCTCGAGACGGGGCGACCGATTACCGTTGAAGCGTCGTCGCCGGTCGTCGTGCTGGGCGACGAGCAGCGGCTGCGCCAGGTGGTCGCCAACCTCGTCCGCAACGCCCTCGACCACACGCCGTCCGGTACCCCGGTCGACGTGCGGGTCGGGGTCGAGACCACCCGGGCGGTGCTCACCGTCACTGACCACGGCCCGGGGATCGCCCCGGAGCACCTGCCGAGGATCTTCGAGCGCTTCTACCGCGCCGACGCCTCGCGGACGCGCGAAAGCGGCGGGGTGGGTCTCGGGCTTGCCATCGTGGCCTCGATCGCTGAGGCGCACGGCGGCTCGGCACGTGTGGAGAGCGAGACAGGTTCTGGAGCGACGTTCATCGTCGAGATCCCGCTCGAGGAACCGCCGCCCGCCTCGGCGGAGGACATCGGTTCGCCGCCCGAGCCCGGGAGCCCGTCTGTGTGATCGGACAGCGTCGGCTCGGCCGAGTGCTCTGAGCCGCGGTCGTTCCAGCGGGGACGGCGCGCCGGACCAGGCGTTCGCCGGGGCGAACATCCCCCGCTCGCGTTCGGCGACCTCTCGGTACGATCGAGTCATGGAATACCGCGTGCTCGGTACGACTGGCGTCCGGGTCAGCCCGCTCTGTCTCGGGGCGATGATGTTCGGCTCGTGGGGCAACACCGATCACGACGAATGCGTCCGGATGGTGCACCGCGCCCTCGACGCCGGGATCAACTTCATCGACACCGCCGACGTCTACTCGGCGGGCGAGTCGGAGGAGATCGTCGCCAAGGCCCTGGCGGGCGGGCGGCGTGACGACGTCGTGCTCGCCACGAAGGTCCACGGCACGATGGGGGACGATCCGAACAGGCAGGGCAACTCGCGCCGGTGGGTCATCGCCGAGTGCGAGGCGAGCCTGCGGCGGCTCGGCACGGACCACATCGACCTCTACCAGATCCACCGCCCCGACGACAGCTGTGCGATCGACGAGACGCTCGGCGCGCTCACCGACCTCGTCGGTGCGGGCAAGATCCGCTATTTCGGCCACTCGACCTTTCCGGCCCACGAGATCGTCGAGGCGCAGTGGGTCGCCGAGCGGCGCGGCCGGGAGCGCTTTGTCACGGAACAGCCGCCGTACTCGATCCTTGTCCGTGGCATCGAGCGCGACGTGCTCCCGGTCTGTGCCCAGTACGGACTGGGCGTCATCTCGTGGGGTCCACTCGCCGGGGGCTGGCTCTCCGGGTCCTTCGGCGCCGGCAAGGCGAACACGAGCCGCCGGGCGAGCCGGATCCCGGCCCGCTACGACATGTCGCTCCCGGGAAACCAGCGCAAGCTCGAGATCGTCGCGGCGCTCGAAGTCCTCGCCGAGGAAGCCGGGCTCAGCCTGATCGAGCTCGCCATGGGCTTCGTGCTCGAGCATCCGGCGGTGACGGCGCCGATCATCGGACCGCGCACGTCCGACCATCTCGAGGCGCTGCTTTCCACGGCGAAGATCGCCCTGGGGGATGACGCGCTCGACCGGATCGACGAGATCGTCCCGCCGGGCGTGACGCTCCACGAATCCGACGGCGGCTGGCAACCCCCTGCGCTCGCCGATTCGTCGCAACGGCGGCGCCGTCGCGCCTAGGGCCGTTCATCGGCCGTTCACATCAGGGAAACACAGCCTTCTCACAGAGGCCACAGGGTAGAAATCTCTCTTTCCTAGCCTTCGCGGCAATCGAACGGGCTCGTTGAGCCGACGTCAGCCGAGGAGGCCGGATGCTGATCCCCTACCCGCATTGGCTCAATCCGGGCGACAACGCGTGGCAGCTGACCGCAGCGACTCTCGTTGGATTGATGAGCCTGCCCGGCATCGCCGTCCTCTACGGCGGCATCGTGAAGCGGAAGTGGGCCGTGAATACGATGCTGATGGCCTTCGCCGGTTTCGCGGGTGTCCTCATCGTCTGGGTGTTGTGGGCCTACGAGATGAGCTTCGGCCACCCCTTCAATCTGTGGCACGGGGTCCTCAGCCCCTTCATCGGGCTGCCCGGCTCGATCCTGTCGCACGCCTACGAGGAGGGTCAGGCGAGCATCCCGCTCCTCAAGAACGTCATGCCGGCGCTGCACTTCCCGACTTCGAGCCTCGCGTACTTCCAGTTCGTGTTCGCCGCGATCACGCCGCTGCTTTTCTTGGGCAGCGTGCTCGGGCGGATGAGCTTCAAGGCCTGGTGCATCTTCGTCCCGGCCTGGACGACGTGCGCCTACACGGTGAACGCGATGCTGCTGTGGGGCGGCGGGTACTGGGCGGCCCGTGGCGCCCTCGACTACTCCGGCGGCTACGTCATCCACCTCGCCGCCGGGGTCTCCGGCTTCGTCGCCGCCTGGGTGATCGGTCCCCGTCTCGCCAAGGACCGGCGCGCCTTCCCGCCGACCAACCTGATGCTCGTCGCCGTCGGCGCCGGGATGCTCTGGCTCGGCTGGAACGGCTTCAACGGTGGCGACTCGTACTTCGCCGGCGCCAACGCTGGGGCCGCCGTGCTCAACACGAACCTATGCACCGCGACGGCGTTGCTCGTCTGGCTCCTCATCGACATGCACTTCGGACCGAAGAGGCCGAACTTCTTGGGCGCCGTGAACGGGATGATCGTCGGACTCGTCGCGATCACGCCCGCCGCCGGATACGTCAACGGCTGGGGGGCGCTCTGCATCGGAGCGATCGCGTCGTCCCTCGTCTGGTTCGCCTTCAATGAGCTGTCTCGGCACCGCCCGTTCAGCAAGGTCGATGACGCGCTCGGCGTCGTGTACACGCACGGCTTTGCCGGGCTGTTCGGCGGACTGCTCACGGGGGTGTTCGCCGACCCGAAGATGGTCGTGTACCTCTCGGCGAACGGGAAGTCGTCGGGGGTGGCGGGTGCCCTCTACGGTCACCCGGGGCTCATCTGGGTCCAGTTGCTCGCCGCGTTGACGATCATCGTCTGGGACGGCGCCGTCACGTTCATCTTGCTGAAGCTCATCGGGCTCGTCATCCCGTTGCGAATGAAGGAGAGCGAACTGAGCATCGGCGACCTCGCGGTGCACGGTGAGTACGTGGACCTTTCGGTCGACGACGAACGGTTGCTGCAGATGATCTCCGACGGGCGCGGCATTTCGCTCACCGGTGAGTCGCTGCCTGTCAGCGCGGGGGGCGTCGGGGCACCGGAGGAGCCGCGCTCGATCAACGGCGACAACGGGAACGGGCACGGGAACGGGAACGGGAACGGGAGCGGGTGACGGTCCCGTGGACGTGCGCCGCGATCCGTAGGGAGGCTCGGACCCGTCGTGAGACGGGCGGTGAGGCGGGCCGACGGTCGGCCCGCCGGCCGCGGTGCCCAGGTTGTGAGGTGGGGACGAATCCAGGGCACCGCCGCAATTCGAGTCTTTTGACGCCGGCCGGTAGGATTCTCCTGCTCGGCCCATGGCGACCCGGCAACCCGGCGATTTCGCTTCGTGCTGCCGCCTACAGAAAAACGGATCGATGTGAACGAAGCCAAGACCGAACAGGGCCTTTACGACCCGCGCTTCGAGCACGACGCCTGCGGGATCGGGTTCGTCGCGCAGCTCGGGCGGGGCCCGAATCACGAGGTCGTGGAGCTCGCCCTCACCGCACTGGAGAACCTCGCCCATCGCGGCGCGTTCGGTGCCGACCCCGAGACCGGCGACGGGGCCGGGATCACCGTGCAGATGCCGGACGCGTTCTTCCGTGCCGTCGCCGGGGTCGCGCTCCCGCCCGTCGGTTCGTACGCGAGCGGGATCGCCTTTATGGCGCGCGACCCCGGACGTGTCGACGAGCTGAAGGGCGAGGTCGCGCGCCTCGCCGCCGAGGAGGGGCTGGCGGTCCTTTCCTGGCGCGAGGTCCCAGTCGAGCTCGCCGCGGCCGGCGCGACCGCTGGCGCCATGGCCCCCAGCTTCTGGCAGGTCTTCATGGCCTCCGACCCTGCGGGATCGCGGCCAGGTCTCGCCGGGCTGGAGCTCGAGCGCGTCGTGTACGCGCTGCGCAAGCGCGTCGAGCACGCGCACGGCGACTGCTACTTCCCGTCGCTCTCGGCGCGGACCTTCATCTACAAAGGGATGCTCTCCTCGGTCCAGCTGCGCCGGGTGTTCCCCGACTTGTCGGACCCGCGGTTCGCGAGCGCCCTGGCCCTCGTGCACGCCCGCTTCTCGACGAACACCTTCCCGTCCTGGTCGCTCGCCCATCCCTACCGGCTGATCGCCCACAACGGCGAGATCAACACGGTGCAGGGCAACCGCAACTGGATGCGCGCCCGCGAGGCCCAGCTGAAAAGCGACCTTCTGCCCGGCGACATCGAGCGGCTGCTGCCGATCGTCACCCCGGGCGCGAGCGACTCGGCGACGTTCGACGAGGTGCTGGAACTGCTCAACCTCGGCGGGCGGTCGTTGCCGCACGCGCTGTTGATGATGATCCCGGAGGCCTGGGAGAACCACACCGAGATGGACCCGGCGCGCAAGGCCTTCTACCGCTACCACGGCTGCGTCATGGAGCCCTGGGACGGGCCCGCGGCGATGGTCTTCACCGACGGGACGCTCATCGGCGCGACGCTCGACCGCAACGGGCTCCGCCCGGCACGCTACTGGGTGACCGCCGACGGCCTCGTCGTGATGGCCTCCGAGGTGGGCGTGCTCGACATCGACCCGTCCCGGATCGTGCGCAAGGGCCGTCTGCAGCCGGGGCGGATCTTCCTCGTCGACACCGGGAGCGGCCGGATCGTCGACGACGCCGAGGTGAAAGAGGAGCTCGCCGCGCAGCATCCCTACGCCGAGTGGCTCGCCGACAACCTCGTCCGGATCGATCACCTGCCGCATCGCGAGATGCTCGTGCCGATGCACGGCTCGCTCGTGCGCCAGCAGCGCCTCTTCGGGTTCACCGACGAGGAGCTGCGGGTGATCGTCGCACCGATGGCGCGCACGGGTCTCGAACCCACCGGTTCGATGGGCTCGGACACGCCGATCGCCGTGCTCTCGGACCGTCCGCGGCTGATGTTCGAGTACTTCTCCCAACTCTTCGCCCAGGTCACGAACCCGCCGCTCGACGCGATCCGCGAGGAGCTCGTCACATCGCTCTCGGCGACGATCGGTCCCGAGCAGAACCTGCTCGAGCCCACGCCGCAATCGGCGCGCCAGATCACCCTCGGGTTCCCGATCATCTCGAACGACGACCTCGCGAAGCTCATCTACGTGAACGAGCACGGCGAGACGCCCGGGTTCAAGTCCTTCGTCGCCGACGGCCTCTACGAGGTGGCCGGGGGCGGCGCGGCGCTGGAGCGGGCGCTCGAGAAGATCTGCGCCGAGGTGATCGCGGCGATCGACGCCGGCGCGAACGTCGTCATCCTCTCCGATCGCCACGCCAGCGCCGAGCTCGCGCCGATCCCGTCGCTCTTGCTCGTCTCGGCGGTGCACCAGCACCTCGTGCGTGAGAAGGCCCGCGCCCGCGCCGGGCTGATCGTCGAGTCCGGCGACGCCCGGGAGACGCACCACATGGCGCTGCTCGTGAGCTACGGGGCGGCCGCCGTCAACCCGTACCTCGCGGTCGACTCCGTCATCGACATGGCGCGGCGCGGCGTGATCGAGCTTCCGGAGCGGCGGGCCGTGGCGAACTACGTGAAGGCCGCCGGCAAGGGCGTGCTGAAGGTGATGTCGAAGATGGGTATCTCGACGATCGCCTCGTACACCGGCGCCCAGGTCTTCGAGGCGATCGGTCTCGACGAGGAGCTCGTCGACCGCTACTTCACGGGCACGACGAGCAAGCTCGGCGGGATCGGCCTCGACGTCGTGGCCGAGGAGGTCGCCCGCCGGCACCACTTCGCGTTCGGGAATCGCGAGGGCGAGTTCGCCCACCGCGAGATCGAGACCGGCGGCGACTACCACTGGCGCCGTGACGGCGAGCACCACCTGTTCAACCCGGCGACCGTGTTCAAGCTCCAGCAGGCGACGCGGGCGAACGACTACCGGATCTTCAAGCAGTACACGCGCCTCGTCGACGACCAGTCCGAGAAGCTGGCGACGTTGCGCGGGCTGCTGCGGCTGAGAACGGGCGAGGCGGCGCTGCTCCCGCCGGTCCCGCTCGACGAGGTCGAACCGGTGGAGTCGATCATCAGGCACTTCGCGACGGGCGCGATGTCCTACGGCTCGATCTCGTCGGAGGCGCACGAGACGCTCGCCGTCGCGATGAACCGCCTTGGGGCCCGGTCGAACTCCGGCGAGGGCGGCGAGGACCCGTCGCGCTACGTGCCCGACCCGAACGGCGACTCGCGCCGGTCGGCGACGAAGCAGGTCGCCTCGGGGCGTTTCGGGGTGACGAGCGAGTACCTGACGAACGCCGACGACTTGCAGATCAAGATGGCCCAAGGCGCCAAGCCCGGCGAGGGCGGCCAGTTGCCCGGCCCGAAGGTCTACCCCTGGATCGCCAAGACCCGGTACTCGACGCCTGGTGTCGGGCTGATCTCGCCCCCGCCGCACCACGACATCTACTCGATCGAGGACCTCGCCCAGCTCATCCACGACCTGAAAAACGCCAACAACCGGGCCCGGATCCACGTGAAGCTCGTCGCCGAGGTCGGCGTCGGGACGGTCGCCGCGGGTGTCGCCAAGGCGCACGCCGACGTCGTGCTCATCTCCGGGGAGGACGGCGGCACTGGGGCGTCGCCGCTCACCTCGATCAAGCACGCCGGGGCACCGTGGGAGCTCGGGCTCGCCGAGACCCAGCAGACGCTCGTGCGCAACGCGCTGCGCGACCGCATCGTCGTCCAGGTCGACGGCCAGATGAAGACGGGCCGCGACGTCATCGTCGGCGCGCTCCTCGGTGCCGAGGAGTTCGGCTTTGGGACGGCACCTCTCGTCGTGCTCGGTTGCGTGATGATGCGCGCCTGCCATCTCGACACGTGCCCGGTCGGGATCGCGACCCAGAACCCGGAGCTGCGCAAGCGCTTCGCCGGGCGCCCGGAGCACGTCGAGAACTTCTTCCGGTTCCTCGCCACCGAGGTGCGGGAGTACCTCGCCGAGCTGGGCTTCCGCACACTTGACGAAGCCGTCGGCCACGTCGAGTGCCTCGACGTCGAACCCGCCGTCTGGCACTGGAAGGCAGCCGGGCTCGACCTGCGGCCGCTGCTTTGCCGGGTCGAGCCGCAGCTCGGCACCACCGAGCTGCACCAGGTGCGCGCCCAGGACCACGGCCTCGACCGGGCCCTCGACAACGAGCTCATCGAACTGGCGCGACCGGCCCTCGAGAACGGGCAGCCGGTCCGGATCGCGCTCCCGGTGCGCAACGTCCACCGCACCGTCGGGACGATGCTCGGAGCCGAGGTGACCCGGCGCTACGGCGGCGCGGGACTGCCAGCGGGCACGATCGAGATCACGCTGTCGGGGTCCGGCGGCCAGAGCTTCGGCGCGTTCATCCCGCGGGGCGTCGAGATCGTCCTATTCGGCGACACGAACGACTACCTCGCCAAGGGCCTCTCCGGCGGCACCGTCGTCGTCCGCCCGCCCGTCGGCGCCGGCTTCGTCGCCGAGGAGAACATCATCGCCGGCAACGTCTGCGCCTACGGGGCGACCGGGGGCGAACTGTTCATCTCGGGACAGGTCGGCGAGCGCTTCTGCGTCCGCAACTCCGGCGCGACCGCGGTCGTCGAGGGCGTCGGCGACCACGGGTGCGAGTACATGACCGGAGGGCGGGCCGTCGTGCTCGGGCCGACCGGCCGCAACTTCGCCGCGGGCATGTCGGGAGGCATCGCCTACGTCTACGACCCGGGCGATCGGCTCGACCGGCGGCTCAATCGGCAGATGGTCGACCTCGACGCGCTCGATGACGAGGACCGGGCGTTCCTCACCGAGGTGATCGAGCGCCACCGGGCGCTTACCGGCTCGCAGCTCGCCGGGCGCATCCTCGACGCCATGCCGGCGGCGCTCGAGAGGTTCAAGAAGGTCATGCCGATCGACTACCGCCGGGTGCTCGAGGCGACCCGTCTGGCGATCGCCCGCGGCGAGTCGGTCGACGACGCGGTGATGGCGGCCGCCCATGGCTGACCCCCGCGGTTTCATCAAGTTCGAGCGCCAGGGACCGACGCGACGTCCCGTCGACGAGCGCGTCCGCGATTGGCGGGAGGTCTACCTGCCATTCCCGGGCGACCGGTTGCGCGTCCAGGCGGCGCGCTGCATGGACTGCGGGATCCCGTTCTGCCACCAGGGCTGCCCGCTCGGGAACCTCATCCCCGAGTGGAACGACCTTTTCTGGCGCGAGGACATGGCGCTCGCCGCCGAACGCCTGCACGCGACGAACAACTTCCCGGAGTTCACGGGGCGGCTGTGCCCCGCCCCCTGCGAAGGCTCGTGCGTCCTCGGCATCAACGCCGACCCGGTGTCGATCAAACAGGTCGAGTTCGAGATCTCCGAGTGGGTGACTGCGGATCTCCGGCCGCAACAGCTGTCGCCGTCGACGGGTAAGCGCGTCGCCGTCGTCGGGTCGGGACCCGCGGGCCTCGCCGCCGCCCAGCAGCTGACCCGGGCCGGTCACGAGGTCACCGTCTACGAGCGGGCAGAGCGCATCGGCGGCCTCGTCCGCTACGGGGTGCCGGCGTTCAAGCTCGAGAAGGCGGTGATCGACCGCCGCCTCGCCCAGATGACGGCCGAAGGGACGCGTTTCGTCGTGCGAACCGCGGTCGGCGAGGGGTCCCTCGGCGAGGTCCCCGGGGCGTCCGCGCCCGACGCCCAGGTGATCTCGGCGGCGCGGCTGCGAGCCACCCACGACGCCGTCGTGCTCGCGGTCGGCTCGACGAAACCGCGCGACCTGCCCGTCCCCGGACGCGAGCTCGCGGGCATCCACTTCGCGATGGACTTCCTCAAAGGCGCCAATCTCGTCGGCGAGGGCGCGCTCGCCACGCCGCCGATCGACGCCGCGGGGCGGCGCGTCGTCATCCTCGGCGGCGGCGACACCGGGGCCGACTGCCTGGGCACCGTGCATCGCCAGGGCGCGGCATCCGTCACCCAGATCGAGATCCTCCCCGAGCCGCCGCCCGAACGCGCCTCGGACAACCCCTGGCCGACCTGGCCGCGCACGTTGCACCTCGGCCCCGCGCACGAGGAGGGCGGCGAGCGGCTCTACTCGCTCGCGACCTCGTCGTTCCGCGACGGCGGGGGTGGCGAGGTCGCGGCGCTCGCCGTGGACGCGGTGCGCCTCGCCGACGGGCGCTTCGAGACCGTGGACGGCACGCGCAAGGAGATCCCGGCCGACCTTGTGCTGCTGGCGCTCGGTTTCGTCGGCCCGGAGCGGAACGGTGTCGTGGGCGAGCTCGGCCTCGCCGTCAACGAGCGCCAGAACGTCGCGGTCGACTCCCGCTACATGACGAGCGCGGAGGGCGTCTTCGCCTGCGGTGACATGGCGAGGGGCCAGAGCCTTGTGGTCTGGGCGCTCGCCGAGGGTAGGTCCGCCGCGGCCGCGGTCGACGCCTACCTGATGGGCGCGACCGACCTGCCTGCGCCGCTTTGCGCCGGGGAAGTCGCCCTCGCCTGAGCGCAGGCCGCGGCCGGAGGGTACCGATTGACGGCGGGCGCGATCCCCGTCATCTGCTAACAACTACCCCAAGGGCACGCCGAGCGAGGGGTCGCAGATGACGGGTCAGGTCTTCCGGCCGAGGGTCCTTCGTCGGGCCGCGACGGAGGTGGCGGCGCTGCTCGCCGTGTCGGCGGCCTCCGGGGTCGCCGTGTCCTCGTCGCAGGCGACGGAACGCCCGACGGCCGTCGGGGGTCATCACGCCGCGGCCGGGGCCGCCAGGGCCAATCCCCTTGCCTCGCCGGCGATGCGGGCCTACCTGCGCGGCCGGCACGGCGACATCACGGCCGCGCTGTACGACCTCGTCAACCACCGGCTCTACCTGTACCGCCCCGGGATCACGGAGCAGACGGCGAGCATTGTGAAAGTCGACATCCTCGCCACGCTGCTCCACGAGGAGCAGGCGACGTCGACACCGCTCGACGCCGACGACGAGTCGCTCGCCACAGGGATGATCGAGGAGAGCGACAACGACGACGCGACAGACCTGTGGAACGAGGTCGGCGGGCCGTCGGCGATCGCGCGCTTCGACTCGCTCGCCGGGCTCACCGACACGGCACCGAACACGGAGGGCTACTGGGGCGAGACGATGACGACGGCGCTCGACCAGATCCGCCTCCTCGAGCACGTGGTCCTGCCGAACGGCCTCCTCGACGCGGCGTCGCGCGCCTACGAGGTCGGTCTCATGGAGAACGTGATCCCATACGACCGGTGGGGGGTGTGCGCCGGGCCGCCGGCCGGAGTGACGGTCGCCCTGAAGAACGGCTGGGTCCCGATCGTCGGCGGCAACTGGCAGATCAACAGCATCGGCTACGTGAACGGCGAGGGCCGGTCCTACCTCGTCTCCGTCCTCACCAACGAGAACCCGACCGAGGGCTACGGGATCGCGACGATCGGGGGGATGTCGCGGATCATCTGGGCCCGCCTCGCGCCGCCGTCGAAGCCGAAGTAGGCGTTCGCCTAGAGCAGCGCGTCGGTGGCGGGGTCGGCCCGGCCCCCGAAGTGGCGGTCGAGCACCTCCGAGAAGACGGCCTCCTCGGGTGTGGCCCGCAAGAAGAGCGTCATCGAGGAGCGCAGCTTTGTGGCGTCGAGCCCGCCGAGGATCTCGGGCGCGTCCACCTTGGCCGTGGCGAGGATCCGGGCGCAGCGGATGAGTCGCGGGCCGAGGACGGGGTGGGCGAGGTAGGCCCTCGCCTCGTCGAGCGAGGAGATGGCGTAGTGCGCGCTGGTGGCACTGCGGCCGAGGCCGGCGAGCTGGGGAAAGACGAACCAGATCCAGTGGCCCGTCTTGTGGCCGGCCTCGAGCTCGCCGACGGCGCGCTCGAAGGTGCCGGCGTTGTCCTGGGCGCGGACGAAGCGTTCGAGGTCGAACGGGTCGGTGCTCTTCACCGCGTCGGGGCGCGCCGGATCGGCGCCAGCGTGTCGGCGGGCGCCTCGCCGGCGAACCGCACGGCGAGCCAGCGGGATCCGGATTCGGTGCGGGTGAGCCGGTGCGGTGTGTGCCGCGGCAGGAACACCCAGTCACCCGGGCCGAGCCGGCAGACCTCCCCCTCGACGTCGAGCTCGGCGCCCCCGTCGAGCAGGACGACCCATTCGTCGTGGTCCTGGTCGTAGTCGACCGGCGCGGCGAGTTCGCCGCTCAGGATTTGCTCGACGACGACGCCGTGCAACCCGAAGACCTCGTCGGCCCGCTCGCCACGGGGCGGCGCGACCTGGGGTTCGGCGAGGTGACCACGACGGACCGCTGGCACGGGGACGAGGCTAGGCCCAGCCCGGGCTCCCGGGCGGGCGGTCGCCCGGCCCCGACCGGGTCCGCGCCTACCGTGAGCGGTCCGACCGCGCCGGGTAGATTCCGGGCGAAACCCCCAGCGCCGATCCGAGGGAGCCAGAGCGTGAACGAGGCGGTTGTGCGCGCCCAGCGGCGAAGACCGCCGACCGGGCCGCGGACCCGTCGCCGCCGGGCGGACACGCTTCGGTTCTGGCGGCGCAGGCTCGTGCTCCTCGGCGCCGTGGCGCTCGTCGTCGTGGGTGCCGTCGCCCTGACGAGCTCCACACCGAACGGCGTCGTGGCGTCCGGCCGACGCTCGCCGACGACGGTGGTGGTGAAGACGATGGTCGTCCCGGGCGCGTACCCGGCGCTCAAGTGGCCGAAGGTCGGGCAGGCCGCGGTGGCGGTGCGGGGGGTCGGGATCGTCGGCCGGTCGCCGCTCGAGAAGCCGGTCCCGATCGCGAGCCTGACGAAGATGATGACGGCCTACGTCATCCTCCAGGACCACCCGCTCGCACCGGGTGAGACCGGGCCGACGATCACGGTGACGAAGGGCTACGTCGCGATCTTCGACCAGGAGGAGTCCGAGGGGGACAGCACCGTCAAGGTGGTCCGGGGCGAGTCCCTTTCGGAATACGAGCTCCTCGAGGCGCTCCTCATCCCGTCGGGCGACAACATCGCCGGAATGCTCGCGACCTGGGACTCCGGGAGCATCTGGCGCTTCGTCGAGAAGATGAACGCGGCGGCGAGATCCCTGGGTCTTTCCTCGACGCACTATGCCGACGCGAGCGGCGTCAATCCTTTGTCGGTAAGCACGGCAGCAGACCAGGCGAAGCTCGCCGCGGACCTGATGGGCGACGCAGTCGTCCGCAACATCGTCCGCCGCTCCCACGTCGCATTCCCGGTCGTGAAGACGATCTGGAACGCCAACCCCGCGGTCGGCGTCGACGGAATCGTCGGCGTGAAGTCGGGCTGGACGCTGCGCGCGAACGGTTGCCTCGTCACGGCCGCGTGGCGCACGGTGCGGCTCCACGGGGTGCTCGTCATCGCCGCGACGCTCGGCCAACCCGACGGACTGTGGAACGCGGCCCAACTCGACGAGGCGTTGCTCGACACGACGACGGCGTCGATCGTTGCCTACCGGGTCGCAGATCCGGACGCGACCGTCGCCTCGGTCGCACTCCCGGGGGGCGTCCGCGACGCCCTGCTCGTCGCGCCGACGACGTCGAGCTTCGCGGTCGTCTGGCGCGGGCTGAAGCTCAGCGAGTGGATCAGCGCCGCGGCGGGTCTCGCGCCGCAGACGCTGGCGGACGAGCCGGCCGGGACGGTCGTCGGCGAGCTGAGCGTCGTCGCGCCGTGGGGGACCGTCGCCGAGTTCCCCCTGCGGCTCGCCGTCACACCGACGGGGCCGTCGGGCCCGACGGGGAGCGGCTGACCCGCCCGCCCGTCGGGTCCGGCACTGGACGGGACATTCCTCGCCGGCGTGGGTAAGGGAACCCGATGCCGCTACGAGCCCGGGAGGTAGGGGCAGGCGTCGACGCGGTAGACGTCGAGGTAGGCCCGGCCCCAGACGGCGAAGGTCCGGTACGGGACGCGCTCGAACGGCGTGCGGCGGTGGAGCGGTGCGATCGCCACCGCGTAGCAGACCCGCGAGCGGGGGAACATCGACTCCCAGAAGTCGAGCTCGCCCGACGTCCGCTTTCTCAGGCGGTCGGCCGGCATGCCCGCGTGGTCCCCGACCCAGTCGAGTCCGGCGTCGATGCTCGTTGCCGGGACACCCTGGGCGACGAGGCTGTTCGCCTCGTTCCAGACGGCCGCGTCGCGCGCCAACGCGTTGGCGCAGATGAGAAGTGACAAGGCCCCGAGGCCGAGGAGAGGAACCATTCCGCGCCAGAGCCGGCGAGGCCGAACGGGACCGCGCAAACAAAGGACCGTGGCCGGTACCAGCAGCACCATGAGGTTCCGGTCGAGGACGGGCTGGTCGGCGAGGAGCTCCACCACCGAACCGACGATCGTGAGCACGGCGAGCACGGCGAGCAGCGGGTCGAGATCGCGCCACCGTGAGACGACGATCGCGGGTAGCAGGGTACCGGCGACGAGGGCGAGGGCGATGAGGACGCCCATCGCCGCGCCCGGGATGACCACCCGCCTCCCGATGTCCGCCGCGGCGTACGCGCCGGACGGCGCGAGGTAGTTGCCGAGAAACGTGGTGGAACGGAAGCGCACCACGGTCGCGATGCCGATCGCGGCTCCGAGGACGGACAACGCCGTGCCGAGAGAAGAAGGACGGCGGATCCGACCGGAGATGAGCAACGCGGGTGACAACAGCAAGGCGATCGTCAGGTAGCCCCGCGCCGTGCCGTCCACGCAGGCGAGGAGGCTCAACTTCACGTGGGGACGGTCGTCGTGGGGAAGACCCGTGCGCCAGATCTCGAACGCTCCCATCGCCACGAGTCCGAGGGCAGCCATGGAGAGGATCGCGCGCGCGCTCCGGCGGCCGAAGGCGATGAGCGCCACCACCACGACCGCGGCCGGCGCGGCGATGACCTCCTCGCGGACAGTTGCCCCGAGAAGACCGATGAGGAGCGACACCGCCACGAGCAGCGTCGACCGCCGTTCGAGCGCGTAGTCGGCCACGACGAGGCACCCGACGACAGCGACGAAGGCGGGGATGTCCTCCATGAACGAGGTCGACAGCAGTCCGAAACCCGGGAATGCGGCGACGAGCGCCGTACCGAGCACCGCCGGCGTCGGGGCCAAGCGCCTTGCGAGGATCCGGTACGTGAGGAGCAGCCCGACGAGGGCTAGCACGCTCATGGCGACCTGTTGGACCCAGATCCACCTGTCCAACGGGCCGAACATCACGACCTGGCCGATGAGCGCGCTGCGGTTCCAGCTGAGGAGGTGGATCTGCCCAGTCCTGGCGAATACCTGCGCGATCTTGCTGTACGACCAGGCGTCGTTGTGGGGAATGCGGATGCTGCCGGTCCAGACGGCGAGG
>Ga0187889_10002649_pt1 | contig 16989 bp, 26 predicted proteins | sample June2016WEW_7_10_2_FD_132992 | JGI IMG/M metagenome (GOLD analysis project Ga0187889, IMG submission 132992) | Peatland microbial communities from SPRUCE experiment site at the Marcell Experimental Forest, Minnesota, USA - June2016WEW_7_100 | ecosystem: Environmental > Terrestrial > Soil >... | reverse complement strand
CTGTGCCGTTTCGTGCGGAGGAGCCCCACTCGAAGTTGTCAAACGGTACGTAGAAAGCCAACGCGGAGGCCGCGCTTCCCCCTCTCCCTGAAGGGAGAGGTTTCCGCGCGGGAAACCCGATGACGAAGCTCGACTGGACCCTCATCGGGATAGGCTCGGCCTCCGCGCTGGGACTGTCCCTGTGGCTCGGCCGGCAAGGCACCATCCGCCCATGGATGATCCTGCCCCCCGTTCGCCTAGACGCTCCCCTCATGGAAAGGCTGCGAGCCTGGAAGGACCAACACGTCGAGGCCGTCCAGCGCTGGGGCACCATGGACACTCGGCTCCACGTCCTCAACGGGCAGGGATTCGTCGAGGCTGACCCGTCCGCTCTCGCCAGGGAGGCAGGCGTGCCCCTCGACGTCTATGCCCTCGCCTCGTGCATGCAGTCCGAAGAAGGCTCGACGGCAGGACGGCTGGCGGTGGGCTGCGCGGCCCGCAACCACTCCCGGCAGGCAGGACAATCGGCGGCGACCGTCCTGCTCCGGCGGGCCGACAAGCACACCGGCAAGCGGCTGGCGGGCGACGGACATTTCGGCAGGCAAAAAGGACGGTATGCAGCCACCTCGAAACCCCCCACGGCCATGACCCTGATGCTGGCCGCGAACCTGCTCGCCGAACCGTCCCCCATCGAGGACGTAACCCACGGGGCCGTGCAGTGGGATGCTCCCAAGACGCAAGATCGCCTGCACGCCAGCGATCCTGATGGCAACAAGACCTCCTCCCAGATCGCGGACATCCGGCAACAGGCTGGAGCCCGCATGATCAAGATAGCAAACGTGCCCAGCACCCGGTTCTGGGCCTATGGAGCAACGTCATGAAGCTCAACTGGACCCAGATCGAGAATGACGACCGCGAAGTGTGGATCAGCCAGATCTTGAAAGACGATGCCGTCGAGGTACCCTTCGTGATCGTGCTGGTGGCGGAGGATTGGGTGGGCCAGATTGGCGAAGCTGACCTGAACCCGAAGGAGCACACGTTCTACAAGAAGAACGGCGCCATCTACCTGGCCAGCCTCCACCTGCTCCCGCCGCTGACCGAAGAAGCGATAGATGATCTCGGCATCGAGGGATGCCCGGAGGCCACCGAGTTCCCCAATTACGCAGGCGTCGCCGTTGGATACGGCCTCGGGTGCTACGTCATGCCGGAGGGTGCCGAGCCAGGCACACCCGTATGGAGCACCAAGATGCACGCCGACATCGACGATGCCGTGGCCGAGGCCAAACGCTACGCCGAGAAGCACGTGGCTAACGACATCTACGACGTCCTCGGCCGGCCGGTGAACCAGAATGGCGATCTGGCCGAGAAGGACTTCTGGGCCTCGGCCAAGCGTCCCGACTGAGGCTGAACATGCCCATCCATTACTCCCCCGCCTCCCGCGACGATTTCCTGTCCCTCATCGGCGAGATCGCCCAGAACCTCCCGGGCAACTGGGAGCTGGTCCCCTTCCCAGCGGACTACAACTGGGGAGGTCGGCTCGTGAACCATGAGGGACAGTACCAGGACGCGACCATCGTGTTCTCGGCGGGCTATGTTCCCCAAGGAAAATCCTGCGAGAAGATGGAGATCCAAGGCGAGCTGCCCAAGAACCAGAAGGGTGAGTCCCCCTACATCGGCTACGGCAAGAAGATGCCGTCCATCAACGTGAGTACGTCCAAGACGGGCACCCAGATCGCCAAGGACATCGAGCGCCGCTTCCTGCCGGCCTATACCGAACTCCTGAAGTCTGCCGTCGAGACGGTGAGGTCACAAGACACCTATTACAACAAGCGCGACGCCATGGCCATCCAGATCGCCCAGATCGTCAAGGTCGACGAGGACCACGTCCGCGATGGCAAGGTCGACTTCTACCGCTCGCCATACCACATCTTCAACGAGACCTTGGCCGATGCCGACGTCTCCGATGACGACGTCAAGCTGACCGTGCGCCTCTCCTACCGGGACACACTCGATGTCCTGAAATACCTGATCTCTCGCGACCGAGGATGAACATGCCCACCCGAGACTGGTCCACGCACCCCGAGCCTGAGATCGCCTCCCCAGTCCCCTGGAAGAAGTACATCGGGGAGGCCTGCCCTCACGGCCGCCACGTCGCCCTGGTGGACGGGATGCATATCCGCAACACCTGCGACTCCGACTTCTGCCAGGGAGGAAACGGCTTCGCATACCCCAACTTCGTCCCCAAGGATGAGATCTGGATCGACCAGTGCATCCCCGAGGAGGAATGGGCTCTCATCGTCTTCCATGAGTGCATGGAAGCCGAGTACATGGAGAAAGGTGGCATGAGCTACGACAAGGCCCACGAGAGGGTCAAGGCCGAGGAAGACGCCTTCCGCCGGCTGCTGATAAAGAAGAAGGCATCATGACAAAACCCAAGAAAAAATACCCCAAGCTCTCCCCCAGGGAAAAGAGGCTGGCCTCGGGGTACATCGCCGAGGAGATGCAAACTGGCCAGTACCCCCGGAAGCAGGCCATCGCCATCGGCATCAGCCAGGCAAGGGCAGCCAAGAAAAGCTCGCCCAGGTCCAAGATCGCGAGCCTCATCGAGCGCTACCAGTAAGAGGACGCCATGCCCGATCTAGGCTTCATGCTCGTGAACAAGCTGCGCGGCCGGCCCGTCTATGGACCCCCGACCGGGCCTGTGGCCCTGCCGGCCCCGGCCCCTCCCCTCACCGAGCGGGAGGCATCCATCGAGAAGCGCAGGATGATGACCGTCCTGCCCGGCGAGACGCAGAAGTTTGTCGAGGACATCCTCGCCTGGGCTCGGGCGCAAGGCATCCCGTGCATCCTCGGCGAGACCCACCGGAGTGAAGAAGAACAGAAAGAGATCGCCAAAGAAGGCAAGAAGACCACCATCCCCGAGGGCAAAACCGGATGGCACCAGTACGGACGCGCCTTCCACCTCATCCTGTACAAGCCCGGCACCAAGCAGATCGACCCGGAGGCATACAAGATCGTGGGAGCCGAAGTGCGACGGCGCGGAGGCGAGTGGCTCGGCGACAGGCTGCTCAAGACCCCCAAGGGTGAGATGATCCAGGACCTGGCCCACTTTGAGTACCACCCGGGCCTCAAGCTGTCGAGCTACCGGGACACGGCCCTGGCCAAGAGGGAAATGAAGATCGTGGACCGTCGTGCGGCACGATACGGATAGAATCCCAAACTAAATCGAAAGTCACCAACCATCACAACAGGAGGACACTATGGCATCGCGCAAACAACAATACCTGAGCAATCTCATCGACGCCATCCACGGAGGAGAAAGCATCGAGCCTGATGCCAAGGACCAACAGGTTCGCCTCCAAGAGACGGCCGACAATCTGACAACCAGGATCGAGGAAATACGAACTCACGTGTGGAAGCGCCCCTACCCCATCATCTTCGATTCCGAGCTGATAACAACCGACACCAATCCCGATTCCGAATTCCACGACAGCTTGACGGCCGCAAAACGAAAAGCCATGTTCGACAAACTGATCAAGACAGGAAAGATCAAGCTCGCCGACAAAGGACCTCGCATCAGTCGAAACGAAGGCAATGGACGGTTGATGCTAATTGGACTCAAATCCACTCCCATGTCCTAACCATGGAATTCAACGCCAACGACTTCATGAAACTACTCGACTCCAGCCTGTCGGCCCTCGTCGACGGCGAGAGGACCGTCATGCTCGCAGTCTACATCGCCGCCAAGAACAGCCCCAACGGCAACCCCCAGCGAGGCTGGCTCATCGCCGACGACGACGGCAACTTCATCGACTTCGTGGACGAGGGATACACGGGCAATGCCTCCCTCCGGATGGCCGGGTACGAGGGCATCGCCCAGACTCCCCGGATCGAGGTGTCGCGGAGCACGTACCACGAGGCATACAGGGACGCCGAACGGAAGCACAAGAGCGAACGAAAACCACAAAGGTAAACAACCATGGCATCAAAGACTGATTGGATCCGGCTGGCCCCTGTCTGCCCCGACGTGTACGTGTACCAGGCAGATTTCCTCTGCGGGGACTGTGCCGAGAAGCTTATCGGGCAGCTCAAAAAACAGGGCGTCGAGGACACCGGCGACACCAATGACTTCCCCCAGGGCCCGTACCCCGACGGTGGCGGCGAGGCCGACTCGCCCAACCATTGCAGCGCGGGTGCGGGCTGCGTGAACGCGATCAAGGTGCCCAAGGGCAACAAGATCGGGTGCCCGCTCGGCAATCCCCTGACCAGCGACGGCACGAGATACGTGGAAGAGAAGCTCGCGCACAATCTCGTCTGCGAGACCTCCCCACACAGCCACGGCGTCCAGCTCCTGTGGTCCAGCATCTACTCGGATGCCTTGCGAGATTGCCCACTCGTCAAGTTCTCGATCAAGGACGCCGATTCTGTCCACCTCCGCCACCCCCTGATCGCCATCCTGGCCAGGCTCAAAAAGAAAGAGGACTCGGTGATCTTGCCTGAGATCTTCACCGACTGCTCTTACGTCTACGGCGGCGCCACCTCGGCCGCCAAGGCGACCCTGTGGAGGCTCACGGTCGACAACGAGACAGGGAAGTTCAGCAACATGGAAACCGCATACTTGCCCGCCAGCGAGGCCAAGGAACGCACCCTGCAGGACATGATCGAGGAAGCAATCTCCGAGGGCGCCTGGGGCTGACCGGCCATGTGCTACGTCATCAGTTGCCCCGACCGCGGCCCCTGGATGCCGGTGCTGGCCCTCCGGGCACGGAAAGAAACAGCACCCTTCCACATGACCTTCACCCACCTCACTGCCTGCGACGCCCACAAGCAGGCCGCGACCGTGGACAGCTTCCTGTCCCCGGAGGGTTTCGACAAGCTGGCCCGCGTCCTGCGCGAGGCCGGCAAGCCAATCCCCGTGAGGAAGCTCACGGCCCTCCAATGGAGGAAAGCGACTGGCGAACCCCCGGCCATCGGCATGCCAAGCGAACCCGCCCTCGTGATGGCAACCGAGGGAATCGGCGAGGCGTCCGAGCCTCGGGATGCTGATCCATGAGAACATGCTTGCCGGTGCTTGCTGGATGGAGTAAGATCAAGACATGAACATCGCCCAATTAGGAGGAATCGCCCGCGCCAAATCCCTCTCGGGAGAACGACGCCGGAGCATCGCCCGCAAGGCCGCGAGGGCCCGGTGGGATTCCGGCCTCGTCCAGCTTTCCGAGATCAAGCGCCAGGTCACGGAGGCCCTCTCCGACCGCCTGGCGAGCGCCTATCTCTTCGGCTCCTACGCATGCCACAAGGCCACACCCCACTCGGACATAGATCTCATGGTGGTGCTGGACTCCCCGGATGCCAACTGGTTCGACGAGACTGCCGTGATAAGGGGACGACTCAACTTCGGGAGGCCAATCGATCTCATCGTGATAGACGACGCCACCTACCAGGTGTGGAAAAAAGAAGAGGACTCAGTCCAATACGAAGTAGCAAAGAAAGGAGTACGTCTTGTCTGAAGACACAGCGAACATACTCTGGATCAAAGCATGCCACGACTACAACGCAGCCGAGAGGCTCCTGGGATCAGATCCAGAAATCGTGGGCAATCAAGTTATCGGATTCCTCCTCCAGCAGAGCGTCGAGAAGGCCATCAAATCGATCCTCAAGAAAAATAGGCTGAAATATGCCAAGACCCATGACGTGGGCGACCTGCTCGACATCCTGTCCAGGATCATTGATGTCCCCCCTAAATTCGGAGACTTGTTAGGGCTCACCATGTATGCCTCTATCGAGAGATACGAATCTCCCCTGTCACCCCACGAGATGAACCGGCAAAAAATCCTGGACCTAGTCCGAGATTTCTTGGCCCTGCTGGAAGGAACAACTTGAACCCACCAATCCTGCCCCCCATCTTCCCCTTCGGAAGCTTGCCTTCCCCGAATGCCACCTGCACCAACCCAGGCTGCTCCGACCCGGCCAGCCAGGGCTATCCCATGCCTCCCCCCGATCCATCCAGGTCCATGCCCACCGGATCCGGGCTGGCCGCGACCTCCAACGGCGAGCAGCAACGGGGCAACCAGGACACGAGCCCCACGTGCAATGGATCGGTCACCAGTACGGCCGGGACATCGCACGTGAACCAGATCTCGGGGGAGGGCGGGCAGAGGCTCGACCTCAAGGCCACGGCCAAGGCCGAGGTCACGGGATCCGGGCTGCCCAGGGACTCCTTCCCCGCGTCTAGTGCCCTGGGCAAGTACGCCCGTCCCCCCAGGGCCGTGGTGACCAACCGCGGGCTGGCCAGGGAAGTGTCCGCCAGTTCCTCGTGCCAGGTCGGGCCGGCTCCCACCCCCGAAGCCGTGGTGACGGGTCGCGGGCTGCCCACGGAAGTCTTCGCCGACTCGGTCAACTCGGCCAAGAACATCGAACCCCCCCAGGCCATCCCCCTGCCCACCCCGGTGGAGGTACACGCCGGATCGGGGCGCCCGGGAGGGCTTCCCACGAACGTGATCATCAGGTAGGATGCAATCTCATGCATGAGGCCCGATCTGCGGGCCACCCACCCACCAGCACAGGAAAGACATCATGGCAAAGAAGCGAACCAGCCCCGCCGTCATCAAGACCGCCCGCAAGGAATACGAGGCCTCCAAACGCGCCTACCACAGGGCCGGCAAGCTCGCCTTCGACAAGCCCAGCCACTCCAAGGTGAAGCGCGATTACCACGCCATCCGGAACGAGTACAGGCGCCGGGGAGCACGACTCGGCCGCCTCACGGGCCGCAAGTCGCGCTGACCGTTCGCCAAAAATTGCGACCGGGGCCGAGGCGAACGGGGCGCCAAGATCCAAAATCCTTGGCCAACCACGGCGCCAGATTTCTATTTTTTAATCACGAAACCTCCTTGACAGATCTGGCAGTCCTGGCATCGTGCCGGGAAGATGCACCTTGAAAACAAGGCACTGATCGAGCAGCAGATCGCGGACTGGCTCAAGGAACACATCGTCGTATCGCGCCCAGGCCTGGGCAAGTGCCGGAAGCTCATCATCCGGCACATGAGCATCGACAACAAGCCCCAGGGTGACGTGACCTCGGTAGCCGTCACCCAGGACGAAGGGCTGGTCGGCGAACTTGACATGATCGTCAACAAGATCGTCGACGCTGCCCAGCGCAATGCCAACGACTATGCCTCGGGCGTGCAGAAGTACGCCGTGTATGCCTACTACGCCGACGATCCGCAGTACGTCCCGTACAAGATCTTCAGGCTCGCCGCCGAGGACGAATCCGGCCAGGGCGACCTGAGCCCATCCGAGCCCCCCACCACGGCCGGCATCACCAGCCAGCTCATGCGGCACAACGAGGCGACCTTCAAGACCGCCACGATGACCACGAGCTACCTGTTCAGCATCTTCGAGAAGATGCTGACCCGCCTGTCGGACAAGGAAGAGCGCAGCGACCAGCAGCGCATGGACATGGTCCTGCTCATGCAGGAGACCATCAACGAGGCCCACACCCGGCGGCTCAACGAGCGCAAGGAAGAGATGCGCATGGCCCTGCAAGAAGGCATCTTCGAGCAGCTCAAGGTCGTCATGCCCATCATCGCCAACCGACTCGCGGGCAAGCAGATCTTCCCGGAAGAGGACAAGAGCTTCCTGCTCATGGCCACCTTCCTGGAAAACCTCAAGCCCGAGCAACAGGCATTCCTGCGCGACAGCCTGGATCCTCCCCAGATTGCCATCCTGGGAGAGATACTCGCCGAGTACGAGAAGAAGAAGGAAGCCTTCACCACGGGCAAGAAAGCCAAGGACACCTCGACGCTGCTGTCCCACGGCCAGGTACCAGGCGCCGTGCAACCAGATTCAGCCCCCACCGACATGACATCCACGGGCACCGACGGGCAGCCCAGGCCCATGAGGCTATTCGCCCGGCTGAGCGAGCGGGTGAACTCCGACGCCGAAGCCATGTCGGAAGACGAGAAACTGAGGAAGTTCGAGGAGACGGGATCCAATTTCATGTCACGCTTCGCCGGCTTCCTGGCGCCCAAGAAACCAGGAACCTGAATGCCGCCCACGGGGCCATGCCGTGAGACAGACAGACAGACAAACATCGACCAAGAAACAAGGAATCACCCCACAGGAGACACCGAATGAACCAGTACACGGAAAAGCTCGTCGAGTTCGCGAGGAACATGCAGGGACTGCAGTACGACATGGAGAACGCCTCGACCCAGAACGCCCTCTGGCTCGTCACCCAGAAGATCTTCAACATGTTCCAGTACCTCCTCCACCACGCCATCATCGAGGCGTACAAGACCCCGTTCGCCGCCGCCCCGGCCTCCCCGCCTGCGCCAGCTCCCGTGGCTCCCACGGCTCCCCCCGAGCCTACCCAGACATCCCCTTCATCCTCGATGCCCGCCATCCCCCCAGCCTTCTCCAGCGGGCCAACCTTCCCCCCCGTCGGGATGTTGCCGCCCCCGAACCCGATCACCATGCCGGGCCTCGCCCCTGCCCAGGCACCGGGCGTCCCTGACATCACCCCGTCGGGCGTGCTCGAAGTCGTGATCACCCCGAACGGCAAGCGCGTGATCCCTCCCGCCGGGCAAGCCGCCGCGCCGACCTCGAATGCCTTCGAGATGCCCGTGCCTCCCCCGGCACCCCCGGGAGTGGCCAACGTGGTCCTGCCCCCCGGCGGCGTCCTGACGCCCGAAGCTGCGGCGGCCCTGGGACGTCCCACCACCTGACCAGGCCGGAGCCCACGACGACAGATGGACCTGATCGGCGCACTGGGCACGTTCGAGAAGGTCCTCGACCTCTTCGCCGGCAGCCCTGCCCCACATGAACCATGGGCCGCCAGCGAGGAGGCTTTCGGGCAGCACTTCGGCGACAGTTACGAAGACTTCATGGCCCTGGTCGGGTGCCTGTCTCCCGAGCAGGCGAGCCTGCTGGAGAAGACGCTGGAAGTGAACCCCGAGGCGGCAGTGCTATGGGTGCTGGCGATGGAGCCCGTCGAGACGTGAAACGATCAAGGTGGATAGCCTTCCCAGTCCCCCACACCAACGTGGTGATCTTGGCCACGGTATCGAAGGGCAGGCTGTCGGGCATGATCTACGATCCCTTGATCAATCGCCCCCCCGATCCGTGGAAGCACGACTGCCACCACTGCCAGAAGGACACCTCCACCACGTGGCCCCTGAAGGCCCGCAAGGCACTGAGGATGCTCCGGCTGGCGACGGTGTCGCGGGGTACCTGGGAGATGGAACTGGCCCCCAACTACACGTTCCGGGGCAGGAGGGGCAAGGGGGGATGGATCGGGACGGTGGACTGCTACAACGGGACGAGGCTGACGATCCGGCAAGATCCCGCCAACCCCATGGCCAAGATCGCCCATGCCAAGGACAACCTCACGGCCGACATGGCGGCACGAAACCTCAAGCTGATCTTGATGGCCCGCATCCCCCCAGCCTCCGAGATCGCCGCCTGCTTGCCCTCCCTGGAGGCCGCCAACCAGGCCACCCGCAAGCCTCCCCCCTGCCGGCAGGTGAGGTGGCCCAAGCTCCAGGACGGCACATGAAGTGCAGCCGATTCTGCATCGAGCAACCCCGGCCGACCAGGCTGATCCTGCTGGGGCCCCCCTGGTCGCGTGAGATACCTTACATGCCCTCGGGCGAGCCCTACAGCCCTCCCCACCACTGCTCGCGGCTGGAGCGGCCCCGCTCGCCCGGAGACGAGATCAAGATCGTGCATCCCGTGACATGGAGGACGCCCTCCCATCACCATGCCCTGGCCGTCCAGGCAGCCCCACGCCCCCTCCACGACAGCCTGCGAGCCACCCTGGCCTCGCTTGAGGCCGCGGGGCTGCGACGCTGGCCCGGCCCCAAATTCGTCATGGCCGACGGATGCCAGCCGGACGTCCCCTCCCCCTGGCAAGTTTTCGCCACCATGGACGGCCCGCCCGGGCTGGGCTCCGCCAGGACATTCCTCGCGGCATTCCGGAAAGCCCTCGAAATCGATCCTGGGCTGGAATTACTCACCATCTTCGAGGACGACGTCGCCCTGTCCAGGAACGCGCTGGACTACATCCAGGTGGTCGAGATGCCAGCAGACGTGGCCATGATCTCCTGGTACAGCTGGGAGTGGAAACCCCCAGGACCCCTCCTCCCCCCCTTCCTCGGGATCCAGCCATCGCGATTCTTCTTCGACAGCCAGGGCCTGACCCTCTCCCGGCGGGCCATCGACGCCGCTCTCTACTGCCCGATGGCGGCCAACTGGAGATACCGGAACAAGAAAGACATCATGATGGCCTGGGTACTCATGGACGCCCCCCATGCCGAGCACTGTCCCAACCTCGCCCAGCACATGGGAGGCACGAACTCGGCGTGCGGGAACTCGGTGACCAATGTATCGACCACGTTCCTGGGAACCGACTTCAACGCCCTGGATCTAGCGATCTGATTCTACCCTGCCATACCTCAACCCCAACCTCTCCAAACCAACTTCTCGCTCCATTACGACTGACTTGGCCTCAGTTCATTGAAACCTAATCTCCGGAGACGACAAATTGACACCCACATTCACGACCGATTGGTTCACCCGTGCGATACCCGAATGGCAAGAACATGTCGTTCCCCGGATCGCCAAGATACCTGACGCCAAGTGGCTAGAGATAGGATGTTACGAAGGCAGATCCACCCTCTGGACCCTGGAGAACGTCCTGCGAGGGCCACGATCCTCAATCACCTGCGTAGATCCCTGGTGCTCTTATTATGCCAAGAACTTAGCCTCCAACCTGGCCGGCATCGATCGCATCACGCACCTGAAGGGCAAGTCACTCAATATACTGCCCTCCGTTCCATCCGAATCCTTCCACGGAGCCTACATCGACGGCTCACACATAGAACCGGACATAAGCTTCGACCTCCAAGAAGGATGGCGGCTCCTGAAACCAGGAGCCATCCTGATCATCGACGACTACGGCCTCCCGGGAGAACCCGGAGAGGGACAGGTAAAGCAGGCCACGGATGCCTTCTTGAGAAAACACGAAAGCCACCTAAAAATCCTGTCCAAAAAATACCAAGTCATCCTGCTCAAGGACCCAATCCCACGATCTTGAACCAACAATAAGGATCTCCCAAAAGTGTTCTGTCACCACCCATTCGATAGAATGGAAATCAAGGCAGACGGCAATGCGTATTGCTGCTGCGAGAACTGGTTGCCCAAGCCCATGGGCAACGTCCTGACAGACGGACTCATGGGAACATGGAAGGGATCCTCAGCCCGCAACATCAGGGACTCCATCCTGGACGGCAGCTTCCGATACTGCACCTCCTGCCCTTTCCTGCCCGGACCAGGAGGATGCGTGACAGCCTCCCCACCCACGCCGCCCACCTCAGACAGCATTAGAACCCTCAAGCTAGACTATGATCAATCCTGCAACCTCGCCTGCCCAAGTTGCCGAACTGCCCACTCCAAGGACTTCGTGAAAGAAGATGAGATTGCCAAAATTCATGATGTAGTGCTCGCCAGCCAAGCCATCAATCACGCCCGCATGCTCTACCTGACAGGCGCCGGAGATCCATTTGCCTCCAAGCTCTATCGAACATTCCTCCAGCACCTGCCAGAGATGACTCCCAATACAAACCTGCAAATCTTCCTGCACACCAACGGGCTCCTCTTCGACGAGGCCCACTGGGCTGAGATGGGACCTGCGAGGGAACTGGTGAGTGGTGTGGGAATATCGATCGATGCCGCCTGCGAAGAGACCTATCGACAAAACCGACAAGCCTCCTGGAAGAAACTATGGGAGAACATAGACTTCATCAACTCCTTGAGGAAAAAATCCTCGCACCCCGTCGCGCTGGGAATGTTCTTCACCATGCAGGCCAACAACTTCCAAGAAGTGCCCGCCTTCACTCGACTTGCCTTCCACAACCACGCAGACGGGATCGACTTCAATCTCCTCAGCAACTGGGGCACCTACACGAGTGACGAATACACCCGACGAGCCGTCCACCAACCCACGCATCCCCAGCACGATAGATTCCTCCAGATGCTACGAGATCCCTGTCTGGACGATCCCCGGATAACGATCCCGAGACAGGACACTATGAGACGCCAGGACATCCCGCTGATCTTCAGGAAACTAGAGACAGAAATCTGACCCATACGAGACATGCCCGACATCGTGGTGATCCCCTTGCTGCCTAACACCTCAAGGATGAGGTATTGGGCAGAATATCTCCCATGCAACCACGTGAAAAGCTTCGACTTCGCCGACGTTGGGATTGCATCCTGGAAACGCTGGTGCTCCCAAAATAACGTCAGGCTTGAGATCGCCAGCAAGCTTCCCCTCCCCGAAGAATGCTGTCGCTCAGCCTCCCAGATCGAGATCCTATTGGCCTTTCCCCCCACCATCCAACGATGGTTATTGCCGCCCTTCTTCCTCCGTCAACACGGTCCCGGCACATCGGTCGCCATGATCGATGCCGACACCCTCATCAACCCAACCTCGCCCTCGATCTTCAAGCAACAATCCTCAGACTTGATCTTGACGAGATGCCAAGAATGGACCGCATGGAACTCCAGGAGTTGCTCGGCCTTCACTCCCCTGTTCCCCGACATGAACCTGGATCCAGCCCTGTACTTCAATGCCGGGGTGATGGTCCACAGGACTCCCCTGCTTGCCACCTCCTTCATAGACTTCGTGCTGGACAACCACGACAAATTACTGAAACTGCTAAGCATACTGGATGAACCAATAGGAACCGATCAAACCCCCCTCAATTTCCTTCTCCAACGCCTGAAAAAAAACACCAACCTTTCCATCTCCTGGCTAGACTCAAGATGGAATGCCCAGATGGACATTCTCCTCAACAAGGTCACGCATGACCAGTCCAAATGGGCCGACCTGGCGCCTCGCGTAGCAACCGAAAACTTCATCTCCCACTTCATAGGAACCAAGCCCCTCATGGCCTCGACGGAAAGGTTCCTGCGCCAATGAACTCCCGGCAGCCCCTGGTAACTTGCATCGTGCCAACCAGGCCGGAACGCCAACATTTTTGGCCGATGCTGTTCCGTTGCTTCCAACGGCAACAGTGGGAATCAAGGGAACTCATCCTGGTGGATGAAGCCCCCCTCACCATCGAACTCCCTCCCTCGGTGAGACACGTAGAAGTGCCCAGAAATACCTCCATAGGCAAGAAACTGAACCTGGGGGTAGAACTGTCATCCTCCAACTATTTCTCCAAGTGGGACGACGACGATTGGTACCACCGAGATTTCCTGAAAACATCCATCCACCCATTGCTCCTGCACTCGCCATCGTCCTCGATGCTGCCACTCTACCTGATATTCCTCCTGAAGACATGGAACCTATACTTCATGCCAAATGTAGCGTGCGCAGGAGGATCGATTTGCTTCGACCGAGCTTCCTGGCAACGAAAAAAATTCAAGGATGCCAGCTTTGGCGAAGACCTCATGTTCATCAAGGACAGGATCGATCTGATCCGTCCCCAACCCAACGTGCTATCGACGTATGTGGTCATCAGGCATACGACCAACACGTGGGGTCCGAAGACGGCCGTTCCCGTGGAACGCATCATAGAAAACACGGGAAAACTCTTGCCCAACGGACCAGAACGATTTTTTCCCCCAGACGATTTACTGTTCTATCATTCGCTACGCAGTAACAACAACCAAAGCCAGACCATATCGTCCAGCCAGCATTGTGATGAAACCACAATTCTCGATCGGACAACCCAGCAAAAAAGCGAATGCGGTTCGTCTTGCTCCCAACGCCCTCCCGATCTCCAGACAATACCTCTAGTCACTTGCATCGTGCCCACCACCAGGAAAAGACAGCAATTCTGGCCCATGCTCTTTAGGTGTTTCCGGAACCAAACCTGGCACAACAAAGAACTTGTATTGGTGAGCGAAGATCCCATTGACATCGAACCTCCACCAGGAACCAGGATCATAACAGTCCCCCCAGGAACCACCATAGGCAACAAGATAAACATCGGGGTGGAGAGTTCCTCCAACCTCTACTTTTGCAAATGGGACGATGATGACTGGTATCACCAAGAATACCTATCCAATACCGTCGCCCACATAATCCGGCAAGAACCTTCCATCGCGATGACAGCCAATCACATGATATTGTTCCTGAAAAAATGGGAACTGTACCACCTGTCCGGTGACAGGTGTGCTGGAGGGACAATCTGTTTCAACCGGGCCGCCTGGAAACAGAGACCATTTGAAGACCTAACCCACGAAGAGGACTGGAGATTCATCCGTGATCGCGATTGCCTGATCACGATGACCCCAAATCTGGGGCTATCCAACTACATGCTTGTCAGGCACGAAAATAACACATGGACCGACTGGGAATCGGCCACGAACGAAGTCGACCGCACCCTCGCCAAGATCGGAAAGAAACAAGCACAGGGACCCGAAAGATTCCTCTTGCCCGAAGACCTGGGCTTCTACAGAAAACTTCGTCTCTCGCTGTTCCCTCCCTGACCGCTTCTCACCCCGCCAACCATGCCGCCTACAACCATCAAGATCAACTTCGTGGATTTCTGCCCCGAATTCAGTCCGCATGACTGTAGGCTGACACAACAGCTGATGCCACACTTTCCCGTCGAGATCTCGACCAAGCCTGACTACCTATTCTTTTCGGTGTTCGGGACCTCGCACAGAGATCCCAGGTTCGACAGGTGCATCAAGATCCTGTGCCTAGCCGAGAACATACGCCCAGACTTCACCGTCTGCGACTACGCCATGTCCTTTGACTACCTCGACAATCCTCGTCACCTAAGGGTACCGTACTACTCGGACTGGAGCTTCTACCTGGAACGAGATCTAGGCAAGTCTCTCGTCAAATCCACCGACCACGATCCCAAGAGCATACTAGATTCCAAGACGAAATTCTGCAATTTCGTCTACTCCAATGGATGGGCCAAGGAACGCCTCGAATTCCTCGAACTGCTCTCCAGGTACAAGAGGGTGGATTCGGGAGGTCGCGTGAAAAACAACCTGGGTTTCCGGGTAACCAACAAACTAGACTTCATATCGTCCTACAAGTTCACCATCGCCTTCGAGAATGCCTCTCACCCAGGGTATGTCACCGAGAAGCTGATCGAACCAATGCTCGTCGATAGCCTCCCTATCTATTGGGGAAGTCCCCAGGTGTCAGAGGAATTCAACCCCCGCAGCTTCATCGACTGCCACGAACACCCCGACTGGCATTCAGTGATCGAAAAAATCATCAACCTTGACCAGGACGATTCGCTCTACCTGGAACGCCTGAAAGAACCCTGGCTGCATGACAACAAGACGAACGCCTGCTGCCGCCCATGCTACATGATACCATTCTTCCAGAGAGTATTTGCCGACAAGAGCCCGAGGATCAAGGGACCTGTCGTGAGAACCACGGTCCCAGGATGTGGGAGCTGGCAAATCATCCTCTGAAGATTCCCTCATCATCCAAACAAGCTCTACAATACACCCACGAGACCCCATCAAGATGAAGATCTTCGCCTGCTATTCCCCATCCCACCAGCCGATGCTGGAACAACACTTTGCGCCTTCCTTGCCGCGTGAACTTGAGCCCTCCTACCTAGAAATCCCTCAAGTGTGTCCGGGAGGAACCTTCGGATCGCCAGGATTCTACATGGCCTGCCACCACAAGATCGCCTACTTGGTAGACATTCTGGAAACAGAGACCGAACCCTTCATTTTTTCCGATGTCGACATCCGGTTCTATGGCAACGTGAAAGAAGACATATTGAGGCATCTCGGAACCAAGAGCATCGCCTTCCAGCATGATGGACCCGCCGGTGCCTGCACGGGGTTCATGGCGATCAAGCCATCCAAGGAAATGAAAAATTTCTTCCGCAGGGTTCTCCAGGGAATCGACCCAAATAGCTTTGACCAGGACTCTGCCAACCAGTTGCTCAGGATATGTCCCCGCTGGATGCTCCTGCCCCACAGCTACTTCACGTTCGGTCAATCCAGGAACATAGCCAATAAGACCCTGTGGGAACCCGGAGCGGCCATCCACCTGCCAACCCCATTGATGATCCACCATGCCAACTGGACACTGGGGATAACCAACAAGCTGAAGTTACTCGACACGGTGAAACAGCTGTACGACAGAAAAATCCAGTCGACAATTCCCCCACGGGAAACCTCATGAAAGTCTATGCCTGCTACTCCCCGTCCCATCTCCCCCTCGTCGAGCAACATTTCAGGCCATCCCTGCCGCCCGACCTGGAACCCTGCTACCTGGAACTGCCACAGACCGGCTCGGGAATCTACGGCACACGAGAATTCAACCTGACGACGAAACATAAGTTTGAGTGGGTGCTCAAGGCCATCAAGGAAACAGCAACCCTCTCAACCCCCTTCCTGTTCAGCGACGTGGATGTGCGATTCTATGGCCCCGTGGCCAATGATCTGCTCACTCTCCTACGAGGTCGAGACATCGTCTTCCAAGATCAAGGCCCCGCCGGGGCATGCACGGGATTCTTCGTGGTCGTCCCATCGCAAAGAACAACCAAGTTTTTTGAGGAAGCCCTCGAAAGGATAGATGACCACCACCATGACCAGGACGCCGCGAACCTTGTGCTCCGAACTAACACATCCCTGAAATGGGGCCTGCTACCAGAGAGATATTACATGATCGGACGCCAAGAAAATAGATGGGTGCCCATGCTGTGGGAAAAATGGGATCCCCAGACCATGATCTGGATCCCCAAGGACCTGCTGGTCCACCACGCGAACTGGACCCAAGGTATACCCAACAAGTTGCGATTACTAGAGACAGTGAAAAAACTCCAAGAAAAACGAAAAACCAACTAGCCGTCATCATAGCCAGCGACCCCTGGATAGCCTACCGCGTGGACGGCAGACCCTGGATAGCGAGAGAAGACCCCATCTCCCAGCTCCCGGCACCCCGCCGGCGGCATCCGGCCAGCACCGGGAATCGCCAACCTCCATGGCAAGACGCCGGACACCGAGCCAGGTCCG
>Ga0187889_10002645_pt1 | contig 17004 bp, 15 predicted proteins | sample June2016WEW_7_10_2_FD_132992 | JGI IMG/M metagenome (GOLD analysis project Ga0187889, IMG submission 132992) | Peatland microbial communities from SPRUCE experiment site at the Marcell Experimental Forest, Minnesota, USA - June2016WEW_7_100 | ecosystem: Environmental > Terrestrial > Soil >... | reverse complement strand
TGTTTTGAGAAAGCTCCACTATATCAAGTACTTACAGAACCGGTATGCGAGGTTATTCAGGTTGACTCGCGTAACCAATTGAATCTATTTAACGTTTAATGGGACAGTAGTGGGACGCCTCCCTATTTCGCCGGTCAAAGTTGGTGAAAGGAGAGTAAGCAGGCGAAATAGGGTGGCGTCCCTGTTGCTTAGCGCCACTTATCTATCTCGACGCTGCGATCGTAGCGTAAGCCTCCAATGCTGAAGTAGTTGTTGTTCGACCCTCCGGTCACGATGATGTTCATTTGGTTGGCGTTCCTGAAATGCGGCTGCTGCCCTTCCGGCGCTTTCATGATCCAGCCGGTAAACTTCTCAACCGTATCGTAACCTGCATCTTTGACAAAATTCGCGATGGGAGGGCTGAGAACGGCCGTAGCTCCGAAAAGGCTGCTGTCGTGGGTCATGAAGATATCTTTGATTATCTGGGGATAATCCATTACCTTGCCCCAAACATTGGCACTCCAGTTCTTGGCCGAAAGAACGCCCCAGCCTTCAAACAGGCTGGCAATGTTCTGGTTGGGCTTGTAGCCTTTTCGAAGAGAAGGTTGTCGGTTCCCAGATAGCCTTGATCGACAACATAAATCGTTTTGCCCTCGAGAGTATTCAGGCGCGGGGCCATCGGCTTCAATTTGATGGGGGGGGAGTGCCCATCGGGCTGAGCACGGTTATTATCTGCGCGGCCGGCACCGCTTTTCCTTGAGCCTGAGCCTGGCCATTCAGAATTGGATTACTGCAGAGCAGGCACAGCAAAAGAATTCCTGTCACAGCCATATGCCATTTCATTTTCTATTTTCCTCCTTCGGCATGATCGAATGCGGTACGGCTCAACCACTTCCAACTCAGCAACTTGGTGAAACTCTGATCGGTTAATTGGCACCACTCTAGGCGGCTTCTCCGGTGCCTGTCAAGCAAGAATAAAACGCCACGGATTCCACGGATTATTTTTTTGAATCCGTGATAATCCGTGGAATCCGTGGCGTTTTTATTGTAATAATCGGGCAACTTGCGCGTCATGAGGGTTGAGACGAATATGGGAACAGCCAGGGATTCACTCAGCGCGCAAACCACGGTTATGAACCCTTCAACGGAATTTGCCGGTCTGTATGAGCGCCATTACGCCGCCGTCTATTGCAGTGCGCTCCGAGTCACCGGAAATCCCGCGGATGCAGAGGATGTTCTACAAACCGTATTTCTCCGCGTACTGAACCAGGGAGAACGACCGGATTTGCCGTACGCTCCGGAACGGTATTTCCGCCGGGCCGCCGTCAATGCCGCACTGGACCTGCTTCGAAGGAGAGTCTCGCATCGGGAGGTTCAACTCGACGAGGCGGCTTCGGCTGCATCCAAAGAGAGTCCCCTGTTTTTAAAGGAGCGGCTGAGGTGTGCTCTTGCATCTCTCGATCCGGCTGACGCCGTCCTGTTTCTGTTGCGCCACCTGGAGGGAATGTCCAACGGCGAATTAGCGGAAATGTTCGGCCTGGAGAAGAACAACATCGCGGTCCGGCTGCACCGTATTCGGCAAAGCTTACAGGCTGAAATGGAGCTTTAACAAGTTTCGTCGCGAAATCAGGCTTTGGAATAGATCCAGGTCCGAAGGGACGGCAGAGAGTAGACCCTTCGGGGCTCTGAAGCATTCCAAGACTCGGTTCTGCGAGAGAAGCGAATAAGAGGAGGTCGGCAATGTCGGAAGACCATGTGGAAAAGGCTTTGCAGGCAATGAAAAACGAAAGTGTGGATCCGGAGCAGCTCAAAGAGGCGGGGACACGTGTTTGGCAGCACTTGGCAAATCAGGCGACAGATCTATGCTCTGAATTCCGGACCCAGTTTCGCGAATACCTGGATGGGCGTCTGGCCGCAAACCGCCGGCTGTTGATCGAGGATCATCTGGCGCGATGTCCGCTGTGCCGGGTGCGGCTTGCCGAGGAGAAAGGGGAGCGGAATGTGGTCCCGATGCCGGCCCGGAGAGACGCATGGTGGCCGAAGTGGGGGACGTGGGCAGCGGCGGCAGCCGTCATCTTTGCTGTGCTCTATCTGGAGCGTGGCAGCATCGACAGTCTGCTGGCGCCGAGCGGCCCCCGTGCCACGGTCGTATCGCTCCAGGGCAGCCTGTACTTGGTTCCCGGGGAAATGCTCAAAACAGGCTCGGCAATTGGTGATAATGCAGTGGTACGCACAGGACCGGGTGCACGGGCCGTGCTGCGTCTCCGCGACGGATCGCTGGTGGATGTAAACGAACGCACCGAATTGTCCGTGCACAGGGTCCGAGGCCCGTCCATCCGGCTGCAGCGCGGAGATATTATTGTGCGCGCAGCCAAGCAGCAGCTGGGGCACCACCTTCGAGTAGAGACGCGCGACTCTGTCGCTTCGGTTAGGGGCACCATTTTCGCCGTCTCCGCCGGATTCAGCGGAACGCTCGTTTCAGTCCTGGAAGGTTCAGTAGCGGTCACACAGCCCGGTACTGAGGTCGTCCTGAGCCGCGGGCAACAGGCGGCGTCCAATCCTGCGCTGACCAGTTCCGTTCAGGGTGCCGTCTCGTGGAGCCCCGATGCTCAAACCTACATTGCCATCCTGGGTTCCCTGGCGAACCTCGAAAAGCAGATTGCAGGCTTGCCGTCTCCTACGCTGCCCACCCAATCCAGCCTGCTCCCATATATACCCGCCAACACTGTTCTTTATGGCGCGGTTCCGAACCTCAGCGGCACGATCGACCAGGCCGTTGCATTGGCGGAGCAGCAATCGTCAGAGAATCCTGCTTTCAATCAGTGGTGGAATTCGAGCGCCGGCCAGGAATTGAGAAAGCTGATCGGCCGAGTCCAGGCGGTTGCACCGCTGCTTGGAGACGAGGTCGTTTATGGCATTAGTATGAACCGCGATACAATGCAGGGAATTCCAATCATGCTGGCCGAGGTGCGGCAGGGGAAGCGATCAGACCTGACGGCCGCCCTGAATGGACTGGGACTGCAAATGAACGGGGCTTCAAGTTACCAGCTGGCCGATACGCTGTTCGCGGCTTCCAATTCCCCTGCGAATCTGCAGTGGCTGAAGGATCACATGGGCCAGGGTGCCGGTTCTTCATTCGCCGGCGAAATCGCTGCCCGCTATCAGGATGGAGCAGCATGGCTGCTCGGGATTGACATGGAGTCCATCCTCCTGAATGCTCAAAATGCATTCATCAATGCACAGCAGGCGAAGCACCTTTTCTTTGAGCAACGAAAGCCCGGCGGGATCGAAGAAAATGAATTGACGGTCTCATTCAAGGGCGCGCGTGCAGGTTTGGCTTCGATCCTGGCCAGCACGGGTTCCGGCGGCGCAGCCGAGTATCTTTCCAGCGACTCTATCGCAGCCATGTACGCGTCAACTCGCGAGCCACAGCAGCTTTTTGACGAACTCACGGCTCAGCTTTCCCGGTTCTCGCCTGCTTTCCAGAGTATTCTTGCCAGTGCGGAAGCGCAGATAGGGATTAGCTTTTCCAATGATCTCGCCCGCGCATTGGGCACGGAGTCCGCGCTCTCGATTGATGGCATTCCTGCAACGGGTCCGGTCTGGACTATGGCTGTGCTCATCAACGACTCCTCGGCATTCGATTCCACAATGCGCAAGCTGGCGAATGCGGTGAATGCCGGGCTTGAAAAAGCCGGCAAGCCTGAGCGGATGGAAATCGAGCAGGAGTCGCTCGATGGCCGGACGTGGACAACGATGAAAGTATCTCCTTTTGCAGTCACCTGGACGTACGATCGCGGCTACATGGTTGCGGGTTCCGATAGAGGGGCTGCGGCAAGGGCGATTGCAACTCGCAACGGAGGGTCTCCGCTTGTCTGGTCTCCGGCGTTCCAGCAGCAACTGGCAACATCAGCCGGGCTGCATCCGTCGGGATTTGTATGGCTGAACACCAATGGAGTATTGCAAGGGCTGGCAGCGCTAGTCCCAAACGCGTCCATCCAGAAACTCGCCGCAGAGCGCGACCCGATCCTGGTGACTTTCGGTGGAACGATGGAACAAATCCGGGCAGTCAGCCGTACTCGATTATCGGGAGTGATTCTGAATTTCCTGTTGCTGCAGGGATTGAACCCTGGGAGCGCCGGGGTTCAGACTGCGAAAGCGCAACCAGGAAAATACTGAATGGCATCGACGGTTGTCGAACTGGAAAATCTTAGAGTGAAATTCGGACGGCGGGAGATCCTTCGCGGGATCTCCTGCCGTCTTGGCATTTCAGGCATCGGCAAGGCCATCGGGCTCCTTGGCCCGAACGGAGCCGGGAAGTCGACGCTGATCCTGACAATGCTGGGATTTCACAAGCCGGTTGCCGGTTCGGTTCAAGTGCTTGGATTCGACTCCCGCCGGCAGATGCGGGAGGTAAGGGCCCGCATCGGTTACATGCCCGAAACAGACTCTTTCATCGCCAATTTGAATGCGGTGACATTTCTTCGCCTGATGGCGGAGCTTTCCGGCCTGCCCGCCAGGATTGCTCTCGAAAAAGCTCACGAAGCATTATTCCACGTAGGACTGGGCGAAGCACGTTATCGCGAACTCAAGACCTATTCTCAAGGCATGAAGCAAATGGCCAAGCTGGCACAGGCAATCGTGCACGGTCCTGAGTTCCTGATCCTCGATGAGCCGACCAACGGGCTCGATCCCTCGGCCCGTCAGCGCATGCTGAAACTGGTCCGTGAGATGAAGGAAGAGCAAGGGATGAACGTTCTTCTGTGCTCACATCTGTTGCGCGACGTCGAACAGGTCTGTGATGAAGTCGTAATAATGAAGGACGGCATGATCGTGCAAAACTGCAATCTCGAGGAAGAACGGCGCTCGAACAAATGCTTCGTTGAGTTGGAGATCACGGGCGACGATACAAACCTGCGCAGCTCGCTCCCGGAGATCGGCGCGGAGGGTGTTACGGAAGGAAACGGCCGCTGGCGCATCGTTCTGCCGCCCGATGTGGACATTCAGGCGTTGTGGAACTTATTGGGACAGCAGAATCTCCTGGTAAGGAAACTCACCTATCGCCGCGACACACTGGAAGAAATTTTTCTAAAGGCGATGGGCCATATCCAACATACGCCTGGGGAAAGTGCAGGAATGGCTGTGTAAGTCGGTATCGCTATCGAAAATCCAAAAGCAAAAACCGATCACGATCACGATAGCGATCACGATTCATAAGGGAATCATGGCCGGGAGCGCCGGCGTCTCGCCGGCTAATTTGCAGCGTTCAGAAGCCTGCACTGCTGCATATAGGCTGTGAAAGAGCTGGCGAGACGCCGGCGCTCCCGGGGAGAAACAAATGGCTGTTTACAAGCGGGGCTATCAAAGATACCAGGGTCCGATCACCAGCTACTGGACGCGCTTCATGGTGCTGCCCCGATTCGCGTGGCGCCGGATGTTTCAACAGCGGCTCGTTCCGCTGCTCATGGTCATTGCAATGATTTGGCCGTTGTTATGCGCCATTTTCATTTACTTGACCAACCATGCCGAACTGCTGAAAGGCTTTAGCAAGCAGTTCCAAAGTTTCATTAGTATCAACGGCAATTTCTTTCTCGTCTTCATGATCGTTCAAGCCGATTTTGCCCTTTTTCTTGCAGCCCTTACCGGTCCGGGACTGATCGCGCCAGACCTGGCAAACAACGCTCTGCCGCTCTACTTCAGCCGGCCGCTCCGCAGGTCCGACTACGCCTTTGCCAGGCTTGCCACGTTGTTCGTGCTGATTTCGCTGGTCACCTGGGTCCCCGGGATTCTGTTGTTCGGTATGCAAGTCGGGATGGCAGGTTCGGATTGGCTGCATGGCAACTGGAGATTGGGTTTCGGCGTGGTTGCCGGTTTTGCCATCTGGGGCCTGCTGGTCAGCCTTGTGGCGATGGCAAGTTCCGCCTATACAAAAATGAAGGCTGTTTCGGGCGGCCTGGTGCTTGGATTTTTCTTCATCATGGGAGGCCTGTCCGGAATGGTTAATGTCATTTTCCGCGTCACATGGGGAAATGCGCTGAGTCCCCAATGGGCTTCACGCCGGATTTGGTGCGCCATGCTCGGCGTAGATCCAAACGAAGGTCCCGGTGTTGCCGCCTGCGCCTTGGTTCTTCTATCCTTCATGCTCCTGCTGGCAATTGTGATTGAGCGTAAACTGCGCCCGATTGAGGTGATCACGTGATCCCGCAGACAGTGGAGTTCGATGAGGTGTCGAAGTTTTATGGGGAAGTGCTGGGTGTAAACCATGTGTCGCTAAGCATCCCGCCCGGCATCACGAGCCTCGTGGGCCCCAATGGCGCCGGGAAAACCACTTTGATGAACCTGATGACGGGGCTCATTCACCCTGACGACGGCTCAATTCGGATGCGCGGCCTCTCGCCACGGGATCCGGAAAACCTGATGCGCATCACCGGATACGCGACCCAATACGATGCCTCGCCTCGCTGGGCAACCGGCTTCAATTTCATTTCGACCAGCCTCCTCCTGTTCGGATACAGCCGCGCCGAAGCAGAAGAGAAGGCCTGGAGGGCGCTCCAGCAACTTCGCCTCACGGAGGCAGCGCATCGCAAAATAGCAGCCTATTCGAAAGGCATGCGGCAGCGAATCCGGCTGGCTCAGGCGATTGCACACGAACCGGAAATTCTGGTACTGGATGAGCCGCTCAACGGCCTGGATCCCCTGGTCCGCGCCGAAACGATCGCTCTTTTCCATCAATGGGCCGCTCAAGGACGGCATGTGGTCCTTTCCAGCCACGTGTTGCAGGAGGTCGACGTCATCAGCGACCAGATAGTCCTGATATCCAATGGAATGGTTGTCGCCGAAGGCAAAATCCGCAACGTGCGCGAAGAAATTCACGAACGCCCGAGCCAGTTCATCGTCCGTTGCCGGAATGCATCGCGAGTTGCGTCGGTGCTGTTCAAGGAAGATCACATTACCGAGGTCCGGCTGAATGAGGACCGGATGGGTTTGCTCGTGATGACCCGCGACCGCGAGCAGTTCTCGCGCGCCATCAGCCGCATTGCACTGGACGGCTTTGGGATCGATGCCGTGATCCCAGCGGACGAAAATGTCGACGCTTTGTACGAATACCTGATTGGCGAGGGGAGGTAGATTCGTGGAATACCGATCCCGGCTGAAGCAGGCATGGACGATCGCAAAAATTGAATTGGGCCGCGCCTTCTTCTCGAAACGCGCCTTCTGGGTTTATGGATTGGCGCTGCTTCCAACTATTATTTTTTTCTTTCACGGCGTTCAGATGAAAATTCGAAGGCAGAGTCTCTCGTCCGGCGGATTCGTCCAACCGGTCCTGCTGGAGAGCGCGCGCGAAGGGGAAACAGCCGAGGCGGTGATCCAACGATTGGGCAAGCCGCATTGGGATTTCGAGTATCCGAGGCACAGGATGGTCAGCCCTCAAGGAAAGGCTTCCGGAATCACCATCCACAATATCGCGCCGGCTTTGGAGGCGCGCTATATCCGGCTGAACATCCGGGTGCCCAGCTACAATGGAGACCCGAATGCAAGAATCCGTGAGATGGAAGTTTATGGCGGAAACGATTCGGTCAACCTTGCGCTGAGCCGGCCCGCTACCGGCAGCGCTCCTTGCAGCGCGGCCGAAGGTCCGGAAAAGGCTTTTAACGGCAACGCCAACGACCGCTGGTGCTCGCACGCGGTCGACAAATATCTCCAGGTGGATTTGGGAGACATCCATGAGATCAAGCGGGTGGTTATCAAGCATGCGAGTGCGGGAGGAGAGGACGAGCAGCTGAATACCGCCTTTTTCGACGTTCAGGCAAGCATCGATAATAAGCGGTTCGTCCGGATGGTCAATGGGACGGGATCCCGGTTTATCGACGAAATCACCGCCGTCCGCACCATGCATTATTCCGACGGCCGCCGCGAAGCGGTGTTCGGATTCGAGGATGGAAAACTTGTCTCCAAAAAAATCAACATGCTGATGAACTTCGAAGAGGACCGGCAGATCTTCGCAGGAATTTTTCAATATTTCTATCTCAGGCTGGCCATCTTTTTCGGTTGCCTCGGAATATTTATGAATCTCTTCCGCGGCGAAATGCTGGATCGAACGCTGCATTTCTGGTTTCTTGCGCCGGCACGCCGCGAGGTGCTGCTCGCGGGCAAATATGGGGCGGGCTTGATCGCTTCCATCGTCATCTTCGGCGGCGGCGCCTTACTGTGTTTCGGGGTGTTGTTGCTCATGCAGAATCCCGCCGAAGTTCAGGCTTACTGGCAGGCTGCCGGATGGGCGCACGCATTCTGGTATACAACTGCGGCGGCCCTGGGGTGTGTGGGATACGGAAGCGTCTTCCTCGCGGCAGGACTGCTGCTGCGGAACCCGATTCTTCCCGCAGCAGTTCTGCTCGGCTGGGAGGCCATTAACGGCTTCCTTCCGGTAATGCTGCAGAAACTGAGCGTGTTGTATTACCTGCAGTCCTTGTGCCCGGTGCCGGCGCCAGTAGATAAAAATATGCCGGCGCTTCTGCAGTTGCTGCTGAATCCCGCCGCTCCGGCCTCTCATGCGGGAGCCATTTGCGGCATTATTGGGGTGACGGCATTGGTCCTTTGGGTCGCGGTCCTCGCCATTCGCCGCATGGAAGTCTCCTACAGCACAGAAGCCTAAAGAATCATTTTCCGTTCACGCGTTCACGCGTTCACGGGTTTACGCGTTCCGAGTGCAAAAAACGCGTGAACCCGTAAACGCGTAAACGGAGAACGGTTTCATACCATCTGTGCTATGATCGCACGGCTTCAAAGCAGTCTGCACATGGAGGAGTAGATGGAACGACGAACTTTTTTAAATGGTATTGCAGGCATGGGCACCGTGTATTCAATGGGCGCCCTGGATCCGGCTCAATTTTTCCCAAAACTTTCCAACCCGAAATGGGCCGTCCTATTCGGGACCTGGTGCGGAACGGCGCGCGATGCGGGCATGTGGATTTCCGAAGGGATGGGCGGAATCGCCGCGGTCTTCGATGCACGGCAAAAGCCAGATATCAAATCTTATGATTATCTGATTATCGGCACCTCAATTCATGGAGGGAAAGGGCCAAAAGAGTTTGAGGAGCTTATTCAAACAAACATAGCCGACGTGAAGAGCAAGGTTAAAGCCTACTATGTGGTCTGCGGCAACGGTGGAGACCGGCCAAATCAACAGACGCAGGAGAGATATATCGACAATTATCTCGCGAAACTGTGCCAGGCCTCTGTGCCGGCGAATCGCGTATTTTCCGGACGCATCACGAAAGCCTTGCTTTCCGAAGAAGACATAAAAAGGCTGGAAGGCGTTTTTCATCCATTTGAAGATTACGACCACCTTTCTCGTTGGGATTGCTTGCAGTTCGGGCGTCAGATTCTGGCGGCCGCGTCTGCACCGGCCAAAAAGCAGTAATAGCGTTCACGCGTTTACGAGTTAACGCGTTAACGTCTTTAGTAGCTCAAACCGTAGCCGTAGGGGAAAAGTGGATCGTATTTTTCTTTAGGAAGGTTACTGTTCAGCGGAAGCTGATCCATCGATTTCGGCCAGGAAAATGACAACTTTCCTGTCGGCCTGTAATCCCCGAAAAGTACATCCGCGATCCCTTGCCCCTCCGTTCCCGGCAGAAAAGCAGCCAGGAACGCATCCGCTTGAGGCAGAACGTCCGTAATGATCATCGGGCGGCCGGAAATCAGGATGACAACCACCGGGATTCCGGCGTTCTTCACGTTGGCGATAGCGGTAATGTCCTCTCGGCCGAGGGACAGATCCGAACGATCCCCGACTCCTTCCGCATACGGCCGCTCCCCGATTACTACGATGCCCACCGAAGCACCTTCCACGCCCGAACCATCCGGAGAATACGTCACCCGGGTTTCCGCCGGCACGGCAGCTTTGACAGCCTGCAGAATGGTTGTTCCTCCGGGAGTGACATCACCGCTCTGGCCCTGCCATCGAATCGTCCAGCCGCCGCACTGGTTTCCGATATCATCGGCACTCTTGCCGGCAAGGTGAATGCGGGCGATCTTCTTTGAAATCGGCAGAACCCTGTTATCGTTCTTGAGTAGCACCATCGATTTGCGCACGGCCTCCCGCGCCACCGCACGATGTTCGGGCGAACCGAAGGTCTTGTGCAGCTTCCTGTCCGCCAGAGGAGACCTGTTTTTGTCCATCAGGCCCAACGCGAATTTGACGCGCAGAATGCGCGTGACTGCATCATCGATCCGGGACATCGGCACCCGGCCTTCGGTTACGAGAGCTTTCAGATTATTGAAAAAATCCCGGTATCCGGTCGGCACCATCGCCATGTCCATTCCCGCATTGATTGAAATCTCGATGGAGCCTTTATAATCGCGCGGATCGATCTGATTGATGGCATTGTAGTCTGAAATCAGGAAACCCTCGAAGCCGAGTTCCTGCTTTAAAATTTCGGTCAGAAGGCGCTTGCTTGCGGAACACCGGACGCCATTCCAGGTGCTATAGGAAGGCATAATGCTGCCCACGCCTGCCCGTATCGCGGCAATATAGCCGGGCAGATGAATGCGTCGCAGGGCGGCCTCGTCCAGCTTCGTGTCCCCCTGATCGAGCCACAGGCGTGCAGCGGCGTTTGGAGGCATGCCTGGATGCGGAGCGGTGCTGGCCGACGTTCCTCCATCCCCCACATAATGTTTAGCGCAGGCCAGGATCGACAATGGATTGCTCAAGTCCGTTCCCTGCAGTCCACGCACCGCGGCTTCGCCAAGAGTTGCCACCAATGACGGATCTTCCGAAAAGCCTTCGTAGGTTCTCCCCCAACGAATGTCCTGCGGAACCGTAACACAAGGTCCGAAAGTCCACTGGATGCCGGTCGCGCGGACCTCCTCTGCGGTAATCCGGCCGATTTTTTCTACCAGCGCCGGGTCCCGTGTGCAGCCGAGTGCGATATTATGTGGAAAAATGACGGCGTTCAGAACATTGCTGTGCCCGTGCACAGCATCAATGCCGTACAAAATAGGAATTGCCAGACGGGTCTTTAATGCCTCGGCCTGAACCCGATCATACAGATTCGTCCAGGCCTGAACGCTATTCCCGTCGCTCGGATCCGAATCGCCGCCGCTGAGCACCGAGCCGATAAAATATTTCTGCATGTCCCCGGGATTGTTTAGGACCGGCCCTTGCTCCGGCTGCGTCATTTGCCCGATCTTTTCATCGAGCGTCATCTTCGCCAGCAGATCCTTCACCTGAGGATCGTAGGAGGAGAGCTGCTTCGAAGCCAATGGGACCGAATTCACTTGAATGCCTATCAACAGCATGCAAACAGCAGCCACCGGAATATAGGACTTCATATCGTGAGCCTCGCAATTCAATTTGGGTATCTGAGCCTGCGTGCCTTTGAGTTTAAACTCATATCCTTCAAGACGCAAAAGACAAAACAGACACTGATTGATTCCTGATTTATGATTCCTGATTTAAAATTCGGTTTGCCTCACGAATCAGAAATCAGGAATCAATTTATTGGACATGCTGCCATTTCCAAATGTAATCTTGCGGCCAAAGCCACGGTAAGGAGAAAATTATGTCCCGGTCGTATTCGCGCAGAAATCTTTTTCAGCTGGCAGGAGCCGCTGCAGCAACCATGCTTGGAAGCCGTATCGTCCCGGCACAGCAACAGAAACAGCCCTTAACCGACGCTCAGATGAAAGAAGCGATGAAGGGCTTTCTTCAAACAAACCCGGAACCTTTCCCGGCTCTGCAAACGCGCTCGACCGTCGCGATTATCCAAGGGGACAATCGCCGCAAGATGATTTACGAGTCGCTGCTTGCTGTCGACGATCAGATTCGGCCCAAGCTGAAACAGAAGAAGTCCGTAGTCATCAAGCCGAACAATGTTTCCACGAACATCCAACTTGCCGCGACCCACGCCAATGCTTTGCGGGGCATTCTGGACTATCTTGCTCCGCGTTTCAAAGGACCGATCTATATTGCCGAATCATCCGCAGGCAACACCATGGAGGGATTCGAAAATTTCAAGTACACAGCCGTAGCCGCCGAGCATAAATCGCAAAATGTCGGCCTGATCGATCTCAATGAAGAAGCAAAATATGTGATCGTACCGCTGATCGACTTCGACCTGCATGTCGTCCCCGCGCGCCTGGCTGCCAGGTTGTTCGATCCGGATGCATTCCTGATCTCCGCCGCGATGCTTAAAACCCATAACGCGGCCGTTGCAACGCTCTCGATGAAAAACATGGTCCTCGGAGCGCCGCTGCATCAGGCTCCTAAAGAGACGAAACACTGGAATGACAAGCGCAGGTATCACGTGGGCATTCGGCAAAGCCTCTACAATTTCTTTTTGACTGCTCAGAGAATGCAGCCCTATTGGGGCGTTGCAGTCATTGACGGATTTGAAGGCATGGAAGGAAACGGCCCGTCCATGGGGACGCCGGTCCAACACAGAATTGCACTTGCATCCACCGATTTCATTGCGGCAGACCGTGTGGGCGTCGAGACGATGGGCATTGATTGCAGCACGCTGGGGTGGTTGAAGTACTGCGGCGAGGTGGGAATCGGGCAGTGGGATCTCTCGAAAATCGACGTGAAGGGCGCCCAGATCGCCGCCGTGCAGAAGAAATATCGGCTGCATCCCGATATTGAACGGCAGTTGAAATGGATGGGACCGATGGAGGAATTGCCACCAAACCTGGGTTGGGTTCATCCGGTCGGGGACACCTATCCTGTGTAATTGGCGACGGAAGGTGATCGCAAATATAGACCGCTGCTAAACCGCTACCGGCTAAATTGGGTATCTGGAAATAACGCAACCTCAGTCTAACCCCAAAACGCCCCATTCGGCCGTCCCTGAGAAACGGAAATGGGCGCTCCATCACTTCCAAGATAACGCAATGTGATTGTCGAGGCAGCGCCACTGCTGCCGGGCAGGATGATCTGCATCTGGTAGCCGTCGCCTGCGGCAATCTGCGGGAACAGGATCGGCTCGGGAGCAGGCTGATTTACATCGACGATTGGGAAGGTGGTCAGCAGGAATTCCCCTCGTCCGTTCGTCAACGACCGCAATCTGAGCGCAATTGGCCACTCCCCTGCTCTCGAACTAGCCGTTGATCAGAAACGATTGAGCAATTGCCGAACTTAAGTTCGTTATAGTCAGCATAATTTTGGCGTGTTTTGCGAGTTGATTGGCGCGTCTTGCTAGTGACTGTGGCTGCGGCCGCCAGTATACTTAGATCGAAGCTTGGAGAACAAAATGACAAACAAAGAAGTAAAGGCAAAAGAAAAAAGCTCTTATCCCTCCACATTCCCCTCAAAGGCATTCGCAGCCCAGAGCGCAACTTCGGAACTGGGTCCGCTTACAGTTCAACGACGCACTCCCCGGGCGGAGGATGTCCAGATCGAAATTTTGTATTGCGGCGTCTGCCATTCGGATTTGCACACCGTGCGTAACGAATGGAGCGCCTTCATGGCGACTGTCTACCCCTGTGTCCCGGGCCACGAAATTGTCGGGCGTGTGGTGAAAGCGGGCAGCGCAGTCAAGAGATTCAAGGAAGGGGACATCGCCGCAGTGGGTTGCATGGTCGACTCCTGCCACAAGTGCCCCAGCTGTCTTGCCGGCGAGGAGCAGTACTGTGACAATTTCAGCACTCTGACCTACAACAGCGCGGATAAATTTCTTGGCGGCGTCACCTATGGCGGCTATTCGGAGAGCGTTGTCGTCGATGAAGGGTTTGTGCTGCGCATTCCCAACGGGCTGGATCCGGCTGGCGCTGCGCCGCTTCTCTGCGCCGGCATCACGACCTACTCGCCGCTGCGCCATTGGAACGTCGGCAAAGGACAGAAGGTGGGGATTGTCGGCTTGGGCGGATTGGGCCACATGGGGCTCAAATTGGCTAAGGCATTCGGCGCTCGCGTCGCGCTGTTTACTACATCGCAGCATAAGGCTGCCGATGCGGTCCGGCTCGGCGCAGATGAGGTAATTCTGTCCAAGGACATCGCCGCGATGCAAAAACATGCCGGCAGTTTTGATTTCATTCTGGATACGGCTTCCGCAGACCATGATCTGAACGCGTATCTTCAATTGCTGAAGCTGAACGGCACAATGACTCTGGTCGGCGCGCCGCCAAAGCCGCTTGGGGTGGCTTCGTTTAATTTGATCATGAAACGCCGCCACCTGGCGGGTTCGACAATCGGCGGAATTCGCGAGACGCAGGAGATGCTGGATTTCTGCGGCGAGAAAGGGATCACCGCCGACATCGAACTCATCAGGATTCAGCAGATCAACGAGGCTTACGAACGCCTGCTGAAGAGCGACGTGAAGTACCGGTTTGTTATCGACATGGCATCCCTTCGGTGAATCCGGATTTTTGGGGAGATGAACCCGTGACGAATCGCTTCCGAGTTTCGAGCACGCTTGCAAGACGATTGGAGGAATCAGGGCTTCCTCCAGGCGGATCTCATCGATGAAGTGAGCCTCCTGGTGGTGCCGGGCATCGATGGACGCCACCACATCCCCGCCGTCTTTGATGGCGCAAGCCCCTCCAGGAACACGGCCATTCCTTTCGAACTCAATTCCATAGAGCGGCGTCAAAATGATGCGCTCTGGATTCGATACGAAGTGGTTCGGTCTGAACGGTAAATAAAAGAAGAAATAGGGAGTAAAAATGAAGAAACGCAAACTTGGAAAAAGCGGTCTGGAAGTCTCGGCTATCGGGCTCGGCTGTATGGGAATGAGCTTTTCCTATGGCCCACCAAAAGACAAGCAGGAGATGATCTCACTTCTTCGGATCGCAGTCGAACGCGGCGTTACGTTCTTCGACACCGCTGAAGTGTACGGCCCCTTCATCAACGAGGAACTTGTGGGCGAAGCCCTTGCGCCATTCCGCGCACAAGTGGTGATCGCCACAAAGTTCGGGTTCAAACTTGATCCCAAGGGTGGACCGGGTTGGCAAGGCCTGGATAGCCGGCCAGAGCACATCAAGGAAGTTGCCGAGGGCTCGCTCAAGCGACTCAGGACTGATGTCATCGATCTCTTCTACCAACACCGTGTTGATCCGGACGTGCCGATCGAAGACGTGGCGGGAGCGGTGAAGGACCTGATTCAGGAAGGCAAGGTCAAGCACTTCGGCCTCTCTGAAGCAGGAGTGCAAACGATCCGCCGCGCGCACGCAGTCCAGCCGGTCACGGCCCTTCAGAACGAATACTCGCTGTGGACGAGGACTCCTGAGAAGGAAGTGTTGCCGACCCTGGAGGAACTCGGAATCGGCTTGGTTGCCTACAGCCCTCTGGGGAAGGGTTTCCTCACTGGAAAAATCAACGAAAATACTATGTTCGACAGTACCGACTTCCGCAACATCCTGCCTCGTTTTACGCCGGAGGCTCGGAAAGCGAATCAGGCCCTGGTTGATTTACTCGGCAAGATCGGAGAGCAGAAGAAGGCGACACCTGCGCAGATAGCGCTAGCGTGGCTGCTTGCCCAAAAACCGTGGATCGTTCCCATCCCCGGCACCACAAAGCTGCATCGACTGGATGAGAACATCGGAGCAGTTGCAGTCGAACTTACGGTTGATGATCTCCGGAATATCGACAGCGCCGCTTCAAAAATCACGGTGCAAGGGACTCGGTACCCCGAAAATTTGGAGCAGCTGACTGGTCGGTAACTGGCAAACATTGTTCTCTGAAAGGAGTGCAAGCCGTCCCAGGAACCCCAACGTGTCGTGCAAATCAACCCGCGAGTTCAGACGATCTTCTATATGTCGGATCTTCTGAAATCCATGGTTTTGTGCTTAATTCTTAACGCATCATTTGTAATTCTTTGAAATTCCGGTCCGGGCGTTAGTCACCGTGAATTTTCCACTGGGTTCCACGGACACCTTGATCCACTTTCCGTCTGGCGAATCCCAGAGATTGGCAATAAATTCATCTGGAGGGTTATCGGCGGGAGCATTCTCGGACCAGTGCAACTGATACGCGGCTTGAAGCCCCGGCGAGGACTGAATGGTTTTCAGGACGACCGCCGCCCCGAATTTCCTCAGCCCGTTGTTCATGATGGTCACCAACGGATGCAGCGCGTGGATTAGCGCTTGGGAGTTTGAGGCGTCATATCCGTGATGGCTTACCATCAGCAAATCGACTGCGCCGATGGGATTATTCGGGCACATCAATTCGAGTTCCTTGTTCCATGTCAGATCGGCGAGATCGAGCATGCGGAATTTTCCAAAGGTATATAGCAACCCGACGGACTGGGAATTTTCCGAAGTGTCCACCGATTTGGACGGCGTGCTGCTGCAGAACGGATTTGGAAAGCCCGCGCCCTTAACCGGGGAATGGATTACATTCCCCGCAGACGTCACGACCAGCACATCCAGCCCTTTCAAAGGGACTTTATCGCCCGGCTTCAATACGACCCGTTTGGCTTTTGCGGCAGCATCCAGGTAAGCGGCAACGGCCTTCGTGGTGACCGGGTCTTTTGCAACCGCGGGCCCGTGGTCCATGAATGTGTCGGCCGGAATTCTTGCGACCGTTGCAGGCACATTATTCACGTGGTCCATGTCGTAATGGGTGACGACCAAAAAATCAAATTTCCTGACGCCGGCGGCTTTTGCGGCTTCCTCGATCCGGATGGCGTCCCGGTCGTTGTAACCCGGAAATCCGGCATCAACCAGCATGCTCTGACCCGATGGCGAGACAAGCAGCAGCGCTTTTCCGCCTTCGGTATCGATGACATAGATGTCAAGAGCCTTGCCGGCGAATGAAGCAGAAGAAAAGATCAGCACGAAAACGATCGACAAACAAAGTTTCTTTTTCATATCCGGGCAGCTGCAATCCTTTCTGGCGGTTTCGCGGATCTGAAACTCGGCCGGGACGGCATCCCAGAATCCATGAAGCTTTCGGCCAATATCAAGCAGTAAAAACGCCACGGATTCCACGGATTTCACCGATTTTCTCTCCGTGGAATCTGTGAAATCCGTGGCGTTTTTAAAAATCAGCCGGATTTGCTGACGAGCAGAGTGCACCGCTCTTCAACAATT
>Ga0187889_10002640_pt1 | contig 17057 bp, 26 predicted proteins | sample June2016WEW_7_10_2_FD_132992 | JGI IMG/M metagenome (GOLD analysis project Ga0187889, IMG submission 132992) | Peatland microbial communities from SPRUCE experiment site at the Marcell Experimental Forest, Minnesota, USA - June2016WEW_7_100 | ecosystem: Environmental > Terrestrial > Soil >... | reverse complement strand
GTTCGCTCCGGCGTTCAGGCCTGCCACGATGCCGTTGACGTTGAACAAATCGACACTAAGCATCTGGCCGGTGCGGGTGTCGTAAACGTCGCGAACGCCGTTGATGTACTCGATGAAGTTGGAGTTGCTGTCGTGCCGGGCCTGTTCCCGAGCACGCTCTTGCGATTCAAAACGATTGAAGTTTTCAGCTTCCCGCGCGTTGAAGTCATGCGCCTGCTTCAGCAATTGACGCTCACTCTCCTCGCCCATTTTGCGTACCGCCGCGCCAGCCTGGCTGATTTGCCTGTTAACCACGTCCATGTTCATTTTGAAGCTGGTCATGATGGCGTTCATCACCGGGAGGTCCCGGTCGAAGGTGGCGTCGGGGGCGCGCATCGTGTTAAAGACAACGGTCCAAGTGTCTTTGCCGTCCAGGATCGGGTACGTTTCAATCCGATTCAGGGCGCGCATGTGCGTGACGGTCGCGCCGTCATGGTCCGTGACGGCCAGGTATGTGGCGCCGGCTTTGTCGTTGGCGATGAGCGGATTGGCGTCGGCGGGAACCACTTCGATAATCTGGTCCAACGTCGTGTAGGGTCTGCCGGCTCTTTTAGCCCTGGCTTGGACCGCGGGGTAGAAGTATTTGAGCACCTCGTCCGCCCCGGAGCAATAGCGGCAGAAAATAAGCTGCGGCATGTCTCGTGCCGGGTCCGGCGGGACGGGTTTCTTGGGCTCCTGCAACCTTAAGATATTGGGGTATTGCCGGCGCGCCGCAGCATTCTGCTGATAGGCCTGCATCTGGATCTTGTAAGTTTGCAAGGCTGTCTGATAGGTCTGCTGGCCTGTCCGCGCTAACAGGCCGTCGGGCGTATTTACCACCACCGAGTTGCCGATCGCGACCAACTGCCCAGCCGGTCCTTTGATAAAAACACCAAAGCTGGCACTTTGCTGTTCGGTCGTCCATCCCGGCGGGAGATCGACACTGCCGCTGCCGTCGGGGAACACGTGTGCTTGCATCTTGAGCTGCGCGGGCATGAACCCGAAAAGAGTCGCGACGTCCGATTCAGGGGCGTTCGCCGCCACATAAACAACGCTCGCTGTCCCGCCCGTGTTGGTGCCGCTGTTCGCCACGCTGCAGAAGATCCAGCCACGAATGTCCTGTCCTTTGAGCGTGGCGGTGAACAGAGCCCCACCCCGACGCTTGGTTTGAGCGTCGGCGAACGCGCCGCTCAGGGCCGGTTTACCGTCGAACGAATTATCCAACTTGCCGGCCGTCTGGGTGATCGCCGACTCCAGCGTCTGGGCCAAGGGAAGTTTTACGAAGAGCGCCTTGCCGGTCTGCGTGGCGCCAAGGACCCTAAAACCGCCGGGAAATCTTGACTCGCCGACCTGGGCCCCGTCCGCCGGCGTCATGGTGGGACCCGGCTGAGAAGCCAAGGGGTTATGCGGCGCCGCTCCGGCTCCGTTGCCGTCCGGTGGATTGGCCGCCGCCTTGGCATTCGGACAGGCCGGCATCAGAAATGCCGCCACGGTCAGCCAGAATCCCAGCCGGCCAAACAAACTGGTCCAGGCGCCACCGTGTGGCCCGGCGGCCTGCCGCCGGCCTCCGGTGCCGGACCTTTGCTCAACGAGGACCGGGCGCGGTCCTTCCCGCAGTGGTGGCTGGGCGGTGGCGAGCCCAGCCGGGCCGGCTCCAATAACGGCAACCGTGGTTTGATTCGTGTTCGCGGCGGCATTCATCGGTGTCAATTTTGTGCTGCTGGGCAAACATACTCCAGGCGTGACGCAATGCCCAATTTTCTTTTTTTATGCCTCTCAGTTACGCCGAATTCCGGCCTATGACCAGCGCCGTCGATACGTGGTACGATCGTACGGACCGCAGCAAGGCCGCGGGCCGAGTCGAGCCCCAAAAGGTCCGGGGCTCGAGCAAGGTCCAGGCTCAGATCATCTTTGTCCGAATACTTGCCAGGTCTCGCCATGCCACGGCGATGAACCGGTCCCCCTCGTTCAGGGGGAAGGTGTCAGGCCCGGGATAAAGAACAAAGACGCGCTTTAGCTCGAGATCGTCAGCGGCGGCGCGCATGGATTTGCTGATGGCCGGAACCGCGGCGTGTTTGAATTCAAATCCGAACGTTTTGCCGCCGAGACTCAGAACCAGGTCCATTTCGGCACCGCTCTGAACAGAATAGTGGAAGCAGTCTTCGCCCTCCAGACGCGCCTCATGAATAAGGTGCTCCAGGCAAAAGCTCTCCCAGGAGAATCCCATCCGCCCCGAAGTCTGAACTTGCTCTTCCGTATCGAGTCCGAGGAGCGCGTGCAGAATGCCGGCATCCCGAAAGTAAAGCTTGGGCGCCTTTCGATGGTCGGAAGTGACCAGCACCGGGTTGTTCGCCAACTTCCCGAAAAGTGTGGGCGAAATGCACCTCGGCGGCCAGATCGAGCGGCAGGTCAGGCGCCGATGCGCTGGACAAGGTTTCCGTGCGGATCAAAAACCTCGAGATAATTGCCCGCCACGAGGGGGAGTCGGTCGGGAAAGACGGATTCGAAGCTCCCCACGGGTGTGAACCGGGCGCCAACGAGTTTGGCCGCACCGCCCCACAAGGGCTGCGGTGGGCCGGTCAGGCCAGGTGGCGGGCCGAGCAGATGGTGATAGCCCACCGCCCGTGACCATGGCCCGTGGGCAGAGGCGAGTTTTATGGTGCCAAGCGCAGCGGCGAGAGCAACGGGGGAAAGCATCAGATTGGCACGCCGGCCGCCGCGTTTTCGAGAATTCTCAGGACCGCGGTCGGGTTGTTGGCCAAAATCATCTCCAGCGCGGTGCGGCCATCGAGGTCAGGATGAGGCGTGTTGAGCCACACCCGCACCGTCTCCGGTTTGTTGAAGAATTCATGGAGAACCTCCAAGCACCGTTTCACCGGCTTCAGCGGCGGTTGGTGGGCTTCCGCCGAAGGATTCCGGTGGATGGTTTTGTAATTCAGTTGGAGTCCTTCGGCGAGTCGTTTGAGCGGGACGCCCATATAAGCCGCCAACTTTTGCGCGTCGATGCGCCCACTCGCCTCGTCGTGCAACTCGGGCAGGATAACCTGCAATCCCCCGGCGCCACGAAGCAGGGTTTGTAGTTGTTCCTGGACGGCCATGATCTGGCTTTTGAGCTCAGCGACTCGATCCTGGATGTCCGGTCTCTTTTCGATTGCTACGGTTGCCATGGTAAAAATCTACACGATATCCCGGTCCAGTCCACAAACAATCTGGTTGCCTGGATTATTCTTGCCGATTAGCTTGCATCGATGCGCGGCGTTCCGCTGCGCCGGCTCGTGTGCAAACAACAACAGAAATCGGCTACAATTCGAAAGTCGAAGGGGACGTGGTGGTTACCCGTCTCGATGCGGCGCTGAACTGGTTTCGCAAGAATTCCCTCTGGCCGATGCCGATGGGCCTGGCCTGCTGCGCCATCGAGTTGATGGCCGCGGGCGCCAGCCGCTTCGACATCTCGCGCTTCGGCGCGGAGGTCATGCGGTTTTCTCCCCGGCAATCCGACGTCATGATTGTGGCCGGCACGGTCACCTACAAGATGGCCCTGGCAGTCAAACGAATTTACGACCAGATGGCCGAGCCCAAATGGGTCATCGCCATGGGCGCCTGTGCCTCGACCGGCGGCATGTACCGCAGCTACTCAGTCCTGCAAGGCGTGGACCACATCCTGCCGGTGGATGTCTATGTGGCCGGCTGCCCGCCGCGCCCCGAGGCCCTCCTGGATGCGCTCATCAAACTCCAGAACAAAGTGGCCAGGGAACCGCTCATCGCCACGCTCAAAAAGGTGACCTGAACCATGCGCGCGGCCATAAACCAGTTCCCGGTTGACTCATGACCACCAGCCTTGAACTGGCCGAGCGCCTGCGGGCCAAATTCCCCGCCCTCATCTCCGCCCCGGCGGAGTTCCGGGGCGAGATTACCCTCGAGGTCTCAGACCCCGAGGCCATCCCTGAGATCTGCGCCTTTGCCAAAAGAGAACTCGGCTTTGATTACCTGGTGGATATCACCAGCGTGGACCTTTACGGCGAAGACCCGCGCTTTGCGCTGGTCTATCACCTCTACGGCTACGGCCATCTCTGTCCCTTGCGCCTCAAGCTCCGCTTGAGCGAGGAAAAAGGCGAGTTGCCCAGCGTGACCGGCGTCTGGCGCGCCGCCGACTGGCATGAACGCGAAATCTATGACATGATGGGCCTGCGCTTCCGCGGCCACCCCGACCTGCGCCGAATCCTGATGTGGGAAGGTTACCCCTATTTCCCTCTCCGCAAAGACTTCCCCCTCTCCGGCAAACCCACCCACCTCCCCGAGGTCGCCTTCACTGAGCCGGCGCCCCTGGACGGCGGACCCTTTGTCACCATCGCCGGGGGCAAGGACACTATCGCGCGGGAGCCGCGCGTGCGGATTCCTGAAACCGACGCCCTCGAACTCAACGCCCGCCTCGAACGGCGCCAGGACATCAAAGAGGCCCACGGCCATGCGCGCGGACCCGGCGCCATCGAACCGAGGAAGTAAAATGGCCGAAATGCGCGATCTCCAATTTCAAGAACCGGCGGCGCGCGCGGCCCAGGCAGCCCAGGCACTGACGGGGGCGCCGGCCCCCGCTGCCGAACTGCAGGACCTGCCCAGCGAGAAGATGGTCCTCAACATGGGCCCTTCCCATCCGTCCACGCACGGCGTGCTGCGCATCGTGCTCGAACTGGACGGGGAGATCATCACCAAGGCCATGCCGGATGTGGGCTACCTGCACCGCGGCGACGAGAAGATCGCCGAGAACATGACCTACTCCCAGTTTGTCCCCTACACTGATCGGCTGGATTACCTGGCCCCTCTGGCCAACAATGTCGCCTACGCCCTGGCGGTCGAGAAACTGCTGGGCATTGACCGTCAATTGCCCCCGCGCTGCCAGTTCATCCGCGTGATCTGCTGCGAATTGGCCCGCATCTCCTCCCACCTGCTCGGGCTGGGCTCCTACGCCATGGATGTGGGCGCCTTGACCGTGTTCCTGCACACGTTCACCGAGCGCGAGAAGATCTACAACCTGTGCGAGTCGCTCACCGGGGCCCGGTTCACGACCAGCTACACCCGGATTGGCGGGCTTTCGCGCGACCTGCCCCCCGGCTGGATTGACCAATGCCGCAAGTTCTGCCGCGAAGTGGTCGTGAACATCGATGAAACCGAGACGTTCCTGACCCGCAACCGGATCTTCGTGGACCGCACCCGGGGGGTCGGAGTCATCTCGAGGCCGGACGCCATCGATTACGGCCTGAGCGGGCCGAACCTGCGCGGCAGCGGCATCGAACACGATTTGCGCAAGGCGCATCCCTACCTGGTCTATGACCAGCTCCAATTCGACGTGCCGGTGGGCTCGGCGGGCGACAGTTACGACCGCTACCTGGTGCGCATCGAGGAAATGCGCCAGAGCGTGCTCCTCCTCCAGCAGTGCCTGGACAAAATGCCCGCCGGACCGGTCAACATCCAGGACGGAAAAATTGCCCTCCCGCCCAAAGACCGGGTGCTGACGCGGATGGAGGAGTTGATTCACCATTTCATCAACGTGACCCAGGGCGTGAACGCGCCGCCCGGGGAGATCTACTTCGGCCACGAAAACCCCAAAGGCGAGCTGGGCTTTTACATCCACAGCAAAGGCGGGGGCACGCCGCACCGGCTCAAAATTCGCTCGCCATCGTTTGTGAACCTGGGCATCCTCCCCAAGCTCTTGCCCGGCCACATGATCAGCGACGTCGTGGCCATCCTGGGCTCGTTCGACTTTGTGATGGGAGAATGTGACCGATGAAACCGGTGGCGGAAATGACGGAAGCGGAGAAAGAACAGGTCCGGGCCTGGATTCGGAACTGGGAGAAGACGGGGCCGATATTGGAGCGGTTACGCCTGGAGTCACTGCGCTCCGTCGATACGGCTGCGGCCATCGAGGCCTTCGATTTGGCTTACAAATCGGCGCGTCTCCACATCCCGCCACGCCCGACCTCCGGACTAATCGAGCAGCAACGTTGGTTCAAGCTGGCGCGGAAATGAAGGACCTCTTCGTTTTGGCCAGCAAGGTGCAGGAGTTCCTGGATGCCCGGGGCTGGCGCTCGTGCGTGATCGGCGGGATCGCGGTGCAGCGTTGGGGCGAACCGCGCTTGACGCGAGACGTGGACATAACATTGCTGACAGGCTTTGGCGGCGAAGAGGCCTACGTGGATGCAATCCTGCAGCGATTCAGGTTCAGGGCCACAGGGGGACGGGAGTTCGCCCTGGAACATCGGGTGATGCTGCTGGCGGCGGAGGACGGCACAGGAATTGATCTGGCGCTCGGCGGTTTGCCTTTTGAGGAGAATGTGATCAGCCGTGCCAGCCGGTTCGAGTTTTTTCCGGGCCTGGTATTGCGAACGTGCTCGGCAGAGGATCTGATTGTTATGAAGGCCTTCGCCGGACGGGAACTGGACTGGGGCGACGCCAGGGGCATCATCGCGCGGCACGGGGCAGGCCTGGATTGGCGCATGATCCTGTCGGAACTGCGGCCGTTGTGCGAACTGAAAGAGGCGCCGGAAATTGTCACCAAGCTCGAACGGCTGCGCAAACAAGTGGAAGGAAAATGATGGAGGGTTTGTGCTCGTGAATTCTCCCAATACCCAACCGATTCCGAATCCGCTCCGGGAACAGCCGGATTTTGCGGTGCCGGCCACCCTGGCGGCCGGAATTGACGAGCTAATCACCCACTATCCCAGGAAACGCAGCGCCTCGCTCATGCTGCTCCACGCCGTTCAGGAGCATTTTGGCTATATCTCCCGCCAGGCCGTCGAGTGGATCGCCGTCAAACTCGAATTGCAGCCGATCGCCATTTATGAGTTGGTGACCTTCTATCCAATGCTCCACCTGCAGCCTGTCGGCAAGCACCACTTCCGGATTTGCCGGACCTTGAGTTGCGCGCTCGGCGGCGCATACGGACTCCATGAGTTTTTTTGCAAGAGGCTGGGGCTGGATCCCCAGGCGCATGGCCCTCAAACCACGGCGGACGGCAAATATACGGTCGAATTTGTCGAATGCCTGGCCAGTTGCGGCACCGCCCCGGTCATGATGTGCAACGACGCCTTCCATGAGGGCGTTACGGAGAAAAAAGCAGAGGCAATCCTCGGGGAATGCAAATAAAGGCGAAGTCTTTGTCTCCGGCGAGATCGAAGACGATGTTAGCGTCGAGCGAGAGTTGCTTCTTTTGCGCCGGCATAGATCATCGTCATGGCCCCGTTGAAATACTCCCGGCGCTGTTCCGGGGGGTGAGCTTATTGGCCAGCTTGCGAGCCTTGGCGGCAAGACGGCTGCCGGGAGTTTCTTCCGGGTAGCTGAGCTTTTTTTGCGCGGCGTGGCGCGGGTGTTTCATAACAAGCCAAATCTCCCCTTTCCCGAAGGCGCTGTCAACAGCGCGGGCCTGATTTTGTCCAACTTTGCGGGCAACCATTCAGACGGAGAACACATCAGCGTTGAACAGATCAGAGATCGGAGACCAGAACGGGGCCGCGTTTGCTGATCATACTCCGAGCGGCTTTCCCGCCTCCTGGCCTATTAAGTCAACGAGACATCCGCCTGCCGGAAATCGATGGTCAGCTTTTGCCCGCGCAGGAAGTCCAGGCCCAGCAGTCCATCAATGGTCGCGCTGGCGGGCAGGGTATGGCTCAAGACCGAAAATAGAGTCCGCTCCTGACCGAGGGCTTTGATACGGTTAACCTCAACTCGCGGCGCGTACTCGACGCCGCTACCGGTGGTCACTTGCACGCGATCTGGCGACAAGGAAGGATCGCAGCCGATGGTGACGAGGGGCGCGACGTTGATCATGGTGGCTGTCGCACCCGTGTCGAGGGCCAGCCGCAGAACGATGCTTCCCAGAGGGCCGAACACCTCGGCTTGGACAACCACCAGGCCTTTTTGGGCGCCGAACGGGAAACTCACAGCACAACGGCCGTATCTTCGGGTATCTGGCCGGTGAAGAGGATCGCAGAGCGCCCGGGGCGGCGGGCCACCGCCTGGCGGTACACTTCGTCCCTCTCCCTCCCGTGGTGAAGCACCCTGCCGCCAAGAACTTCCAGGGCCTCATTCGTTTGGGGATCCTCCACCAGGATCCACTCATCGCGGAACTGTTCCCGCATCTCTTCCACTGTCATTTGCTGTTCCATCACAATCCTCATACGAGGCGCTGGCCAAGCTCTCGCCTGGCGTCCTCCCAACTCTCAAATCTCGCATGACCAGAGGAAGGTATCCGCCGCTGGGGTGAAAAGCAACCCGCCGCGCCGTATCCACGCAGGTGGAAGGTCGCGAGTTGGTGGGGGACGATGGTTTGGCAGTGCGATGAGTTTGCCAAGAGGCTTGGCGGTTTGTCGCGCCCCCAGCGGACCCTGACACGCCACTCGCTGTTAGTGCTGGCGACTTCCACGGCTTCGGCAGACCGCGCCGCTCATTCCCTGTCTTCGGTGCGGGCTTGGCGAACCTCGTCATGTCGGCCTCAAGGCGCTGTTCCGTCAAATCGGACCGCTTATTGCCGGGAAACGTCTCGGCAAACTCGCGCAGCCCGTAGCGGGTATTCCGCCAGTGCTCGCCGCTCAACTGCGGTCTGCGCCCCTCGACGGCAACAGTTTTTCCCTTGCGAAGGGCAATAAACTGCTCTATCCCTTCACGCACAGAAATGCGTACCACTGCCACAACCGACCCCGGGAAGCCGTCAACGGCTTTTTGGGGAGAATTGGCTGCCCGACATGGATTTGAACCTTGTTTTAAGGGCTTCGCTTCATTGCCCATAGTTGCATCGTTGTGCGCTTTCATGCCCCTACCTATACGCTAATTGCCCTTTGTTTGCAAGCCCTTTCTTGCATCTATGTGCAAATAAGTGAAGAAAAACCTGTGCGGGATTGTGCGGAAACCATGTCGTGTGCGTGAACTGTGCGGTAAACTTGCCGGGCCAAAATCTGTGCGAGAACTGCGCGGGTTGGACTCGCCCGGGAATTGGCCCTAGAAAGCGCCGGGCACATGAGAATGGCCTTCAAATGCCAAACGGCTTTCCGGCACGCCCTGGGGCATTGTGGGGCAAGGTCCATTTTCCTCTTGCCCTGCCAGGCCATCGGCGCAGTATCGCGGCAACGTCCATAAACCGGCGTTGCGGCAAGAAGCAGATTGCCATCAGCGAAATGGCAAGACAGACAGACTGGGAAGAGTATGAAAAGCGGAATCCGCCTTGGGCGAACCACCTGCCCGGAAACTGTGGCCGGGTTTTTAGCTGGCTGGGGAGCGAGGACACTGGCGCTCTTGTTGCTCACGATGTCCGCAATGGGGCAAGCCGAGGGTTATTACTACACCGCCATCGACGACGACAGCGCGTGCATCATCACGTATTACACCGGCCCCGGCGGGGCCGTGACCATCCCCAGCGCGATCAATAACCTGCCGGTCGTCAGCATTGCGGGTGGGGCGTTCTACCAAAACTACAGCCTGACCAGCGTTACCATCCCCAACAGCGGCATCACTACCATCGGGGAGGGTGCGTTCTACGGCTGCATCAGCCTGGCCAGCGTCACGATCCCCAACAGTGTCACCTACATCGGGTACGAGGCGTTCATGAACTGCTACAGCCTGACCAACGTTGCAATAGGCAACGGCGTCACGTACATCGAGGCTGGAGCGTTCGAGGGCTGCCGCCCGATCAGCCTCACAATCGGCAACGGCGCCACCAGCATTGCGTCCATGGAGTTCATGGACTGGGCAATCCTGACCAGCGTCACGATAAGCAGCAGGGTCGCCAACATCGGGGAGTGGGCGTTCTTGGGCTGCACCGGCCTGACCAGCGTTGCCATCCCCGACAGCGTCACCAGCATCGGGGACAGTGCGTTCGGCGGCTGCTCGGGCCTGAGCAACGTTGCAATAGACAACGGCGTCACCAACATCGGGCAGGGTGCTTTCTTGGGCTGCACCGGCTTGACCGCGATAACGGTGGATGCGTTGAACTCTTTCTACGGTAGTGCCGCTGGGGTCTTGTTCAACAAGAGCCAGACCACGCTCATCCAATACCCACAGGGCAAAGCCGCAAGCAACTACACGATTCCCAACAGCGTCACGGACATCGGACGCGGGTCGTTCGCAAACTGCACCAGCCTGGCCAGCGTTACCATCCCCAACGGCGTCACCAACATCGGGGAGGGGGCGTTCGAGGAATGCGGCCTGACCAGCGTCAGCATTCCAAACAGCGTCATCAGCATCGGGGACGGCGCTTTCTTCGGCTGCAGAAGCCTGGCCAGCGTCACGATGGGCAAGAGCGTCACCAACATCCTGGACGATGCGTTTGCTTACTGCGCCGGCCTGAACAGCGTCTATTTCCAGGGTAACGCTCCCAGCGTTGGTACGGATGTGTTCTATGACGACAACCTGACCGTCTATTACCTGCCGGGAACAAGCGGGTGGCGCGCGACGTTTGGTGGTCGCCCAACCGTGCTGTGGAACCCGCAAGTTGGCACCAGGAATGCCAGATTTGGCGTGGGCACGAACGGGTTTGGCTTCATCGTCGCCCGGGCCTACGGTTCCATCGTGGTGGAAGGTTGCACCAATCTCGCCAGCCCCGCGTGGTATCCGCTTCAAACCAACACACTCTCCAGTTTCGGCGGTGGGTTCTATTTCAGCGATCCCCAGTGGACCAACTATGCAAGTCGTTTCTATCGCGTGAGTTGGCCGTGAGGCGCGCAGCCGACTATTCCCGCGGCAACCGCTCCGCGCTCTGCCACGTTGGCGCCGTCCCGGATCGCGAATCGCCCGCGTTCGCCGGGCCTTTCCGATCTCGTGACAATTTGTCACCAGATCGCGCGGGCACTTGGCCGGCGCCCGTTGCCGGGCTTGCCCTAACCACTCCGCGCGCCCTGCTTGGCGTTGGCGTCGCGGCTGTGTGTGTGTGTGTGTGTGTGTGTGTGTGTGTGTGTGTGTGTGTGTGCGCGCGCGCGCGACGCAGTCCTTTTTGAAGCGACCGGTGACACGCAATCACCCAAAACGATCCACCACCGCCCCTGGGCCTCGTCTGGGTCCAAGAATTCCTCACGGGCGCTTGATCATGAACGAGGAACTCAAGACAGCCCTGCACAAACCCGCATTGGTGCAACATTCGCTCTGCGGTCGAAGAATCCTCACGAAAAAATGGCTTGACCGCACAACCGGTTTCGGCGACGATGACCTTGAACGCAACATTAGTCCATAACGGCAGCGGAAGAAAAAGCACAACTTAAAGGTTCCGCCCCGGTGACAAAAGCTCATGGAGCTTTCTCGCAAGAGTAGCCGGGGCGGTCGCGTTAATAGTATTTTGTTTGGCCGGTTTTGAAGATTTCAAACTCACTTTTCACTGCGGACATGATTTTGCGGTATGAGCGACAGTCTCCTTTGGAGTACTTTCGGTACAATGCCCAGCTGCAATAATCCACAACCTGAAGTTAGGAGTTAGACATGGAGTGGTGGTGGAAAATCCGGTATTCGGCTTGTGTGGGCAGCATGTCGGCCAGGACCTCTTTGATCGCTTTTTGAACGGCCTCTTTTTTGCGTCCAATTGGGATTACATCCGTGAATACCAGCACCTCGTCGTACTTGCTCAAATCCACCTTATCGAGCACGTAACGAACCAAATAACCCATCATGCGGGGGTAAAACTTTTCAACCGCCTGGAGCGGCCGAACAGTCTTGCACTTTTCGACCACCACAGAATCAATTCGACTTCCGGCGATGTGCCTTTGGATGATCGCAAAAACCTTGTCGCGCACAACCTGCTTATCCTCGCATGCGTGGAAATGCTCCAGGCAGGTGCCCCGTTCGGCTAGGTCGTATTTCAAATCGTTTAGGGCCTTATAGGCATTAAAGGGCCGCTCCATTGTCAGCGACGTAATAAGAAAGTAATTCGTTCCATTGGGTGAAAAATCAAAATTCCCAGCTTCATCTAAAAACATGTAGAGAAACTTGCGCATCAGCCACAACGTCTGACAAGGTCCGCGAACTTCCAAATGCTCTGCCCGCCTCCCGCAGCCTGCGCCGGGGTACTTCGCAAGGCAAGATGAATCTCGACAAGTCTGTATGACGTGGGAACCAGCCCAGAACCGCGGGGCGCTGCAGGGTCACAGGACGGCCCAAACATGCCAGCGGACCTGCCAGGGCAGTCACCTACGCGCTTGCACAACAGGTAGGGGTGCGACGGATCGGCGGGCTGGGCTCGCGCGAGCGCCCTGGCGGCGGCCTTGGTGGCCTCGGCGCGGCGCTCTGCTTCGGCCCGCTCACGTTCCGCTTCTGCGCTCTTCCAGGTGTGACGGATGCTCCGCCACTCCGAATCGGTAAAATCGCGCTTGCGGTTTTCGCACCAGGTTTCTTTGATCCCACGCTTCCAGCAGCCGAAGGCGCCAGCGGCAGGCGGGCCGGGATATAGGACGTACCAACTGTTCGGCGCCTTGTCGTCTCCTGCTCTGAAACGGTGAAGCTTGCTGTCCGGCACTATCGGCCCGGCGTGGTCCAGCCCGGTGTCCCGGATGGCGGCGCGAAAATGCTCTACCGGATTTTGGATGGGTGGGATGTCGGTGCCCATCAATAAACACTCCGCTGATTGCGCAACAGGGCCTCTTGGACACTCGGCCAATGGAACAGGACGCGCTTTCCGCACATTCGGACACAGGGGATCTTACCCTCGTTCCCCCACGTGTGGATCGTCCGGCGCGAAACCGGAATCCGCTCCAGCAACTCGACTTCGTTTATGAAGTCCCGGCGGCTTACACCGCCCTCTACGCTCTCATCAACCATGCCGCTATGCTACCAGGCGGGCAACGGCGGTTTTTGAGAGCGCAGGGCAAGCAAAAACGCGGTTCCGAAGGCCGCACGGAAAGCAAAAACGCGGCCTTGCATGGCCAAGCCGCCAGCAAAAACGCGTTTGAAGCACGTCAAGAGGATTATTTTCCGTGCGAGACTTTCCCCGCCTTCACGGCAGCGCCCCTTGTCCCTGCCTGGCTTTTCTTCTCCTTCGTGTGCGCTTTCCAGTAGTGGCGGAATTCAATCGCACGGTGTCGGAATTCAGCTTCCGAGTAGGTCTTGCTTTCGTATTCGGCCAGCAGCTTGGGGACTATTTCAAGCAAGGTTGCTTCCGTCACTACATACTTCTTCTTCTCTCTTTCGACAGCCGCCTTTGCTTCCGCGTAGTTGCGGTAGGGATACTTCTCAGCCGCCTTTGCTTCCGTCTCGACCGGTTTGATCCCAAAGGCGCCGGGGGACTGCTGAACCTGCCAGCACAAGAAATCCCTGAAGCGGTGTAGCCGTTCTCCCCGGTCTTTGCCCTGAACTGCACGTTTCAAAAAATCATTAAAACTGGCGGGCCAGACTTTTGGCATTCTGAGCTTGGCCAAGGGAGCCACGTAGTAAGCGACGCATAGGTCCGCCAACTCGCGCTCGTCTTCAACGCGCCGCTGGGCTTCACGATAGAGCGCGAGCGCAGCACTCACGGCATGTTTCTCGGGCAACCCTGCAAAGCGTGACTGTGCGGCCAGGCTGGCGAGCGCGAGCGCGGCCGGGAGAGGCGGCACCGGGGAACTTTCGTTGTCCGGTCTCATGGGAATTACTTTTCTGCGGCGGTCGCAAGTTGAATGACGTTGCCGGGCCGCTCGGGCGCCACGGCAAACCATTTCTCGGCCTCGGCTTTAGTGGCCAGCTCTTTGTAGTGGCCGTGAGTCATGGCGGGCGAGTTGCCGGGCTGCCGCGCGGTTGGCTTGGTGAACAGGTTCATTCAGTGCGTGCTCTGTCGCGTTGGCCGCCGGGCAGGGCGCCCGGCGGTTTCAGGGCTTGTCCGTCGGCTGCGTGATTCCGGGGCCGAGTCCGTTGGCTGCACGTGAAATCCGATCTCGCGCCGGGGGGCCTGCGGCGCGGCGATTAGCTGTTTGAGGGCTTTGAAAACTGCCTCCAAGTCCTGGTCGTGGGCGACGGCTTTTCGCTCCAGGGCCTCCACCTTCCGCGCGAGTTCGTCCACCGAAAGCAGCATCCGGCGCATACGGACGAAGGCGCGCATGATTTCAACGTTGACGGCCACGGCGCGCGGACTGCGGAGAACACTGGAGAGCATGGCGATGCCCTCCTGGGTGAAGGCGTAGGGCAAATACCTGCGTCCGCCGCGACTCTTTGAGGTTTCAATTTGCAACCTCAAACTCGCAAACTCCTGAGCATTAAGCCGGAACATAAAGTCATCTGGAAACCGGTCGCGGTTTCGGGTGACGGGACTTGACCGTTCTGTAAACTCGTCTGATTTCCTCATCGGCATTCATTGCTGGTTGGCGGTGGCGTTGGGTTGGCCGCGTCCGGCTGCGCGTGGAAACCGATTTGGCGGCGGGGCGCGGCCGGGGGTGTCATCAACTCGCGGATGGCGGCGACGATCTTCTTGATCTGGTCTCGGTTCTCGTTGGTGGCCCGTTCCAATTCGTGGACTTTCCGCGAGAGGGCGTCCATGGAAACGGCCACGCGTTGCAGGCGGACGAAGGTTTGGACGATGATCACGCTCATCTGAACGGCGCGGCGGCTGCGCAGAACGTTGGCGGCCATCAGGGCGCCGTGTTCGGTGAAGGCATAGGGCAGAAAGCGCGGGTCGCGGTGCTTTTGGGAACCGGTCACAATCTGTGACCGGTCCGAGGAAAATGTTTCGGCAGGGTCATTGGCGTTAATCACGCTGGGCGGGTTGCCGGCCAAGGCTTCCTGATCAACGGCACACGGCCATTTCCACGCGGGGTTTGATGCCTAAGTCTTCGGCGATGCTCTTGATGATAACGCCCAGGTTCCGCGCGGTGGGGTTGCCGTTGCGGTTGAGCATCCGATGAAGGGATTTTTCGCCCAGGCCGGTTTGTCGCGCCAGTTCTTTGAAACTGATTTCGGCGTTGACGAGGTCGCGCAGTCTGGAAAGTGCCCCCGGTGTGTCGCCCTCCAAAAGCATTTCGACCGCGCCAGCATAGAATAGCCGCGCAAACTCACGGTCGCGCTTTATCCGCGCCATGATCGTTTCTCTGTAGTCTCGTGTTGTTATCATTTTACTTTCTCGATTGTTTGTACCGCTTCCATCGCTCCACGGCGGCAGCTATGTCGGCCCCTTGCCGCCGCTTGCTGCCACCGCCGAGGAGAATGAGGATCGCGCGCCCTTCACGCCCGTAATACACGCGATAGCCCGGCCCGAAACCCATTCGCAATTCAAAGACGCCCTCTGGCAACGCTTTGGCCGCGGCGAAATTGCCTTGTTCCAACCGCCGCATGTATTTGTCAACGCGGTCTGCGGTGACGTTGTCCAAGCCCTCAAACCATCCCGCGTATGGCGAGCGCCCGTTTTCGACGTATTCCCGAATTTCAAAAGAGCCATTCACAGGGTATCATTTATGTTACCCATGTCAACCCGTCAATGCCCGCATTTGCGGCCTCTTGCACTCGCCTGCCGGATTCATCGTGGGGATTCTTGGGCCAATGGGGTTGCGCCCAGCGGGATGATGTTGCCAGACTGCTGCGGCGCCACGGCAAACCATTTCTCGGCCTCCTCCTTCGTGGCGAGCCCTTTGTAATGGGAATGAATCATGGCGGGCGAGTTGCCGGCCTGCTGCGCGGTCTTGCCTTCGTCCGCGAACAGGGCGAAATGCGCGGAAACGAAAGCGTGCCGCAGCCCATTGCGCCGGTGCTGAATGTTCAAGTCCACGCGCAGGGTGGCAAAATCGGCGTGGAACTGCTGATAGCCTTTCGGCCAGATTACCCCGGTGCGCCCACGAAATGGCTCAAGCCATGCGGCGAGATTGGCGCACACCTCAACCAGTCGGCGGCTGCGAGTTTTGGCGTTGAGCGCGCTTACTTCGATGTGGCCGGGCACGCGGAAAACGTCCTGCCAGGTCAGGCGCAGAATTTCCTTTTCCCGCAGCCCTGCCAGCCCTGCCAGGGCAAGGATCGGTTGCAGGTCCGCCGGGGCGGCTTCAAGCATGGCGCGCAACTCCGGGGCGGTGCAGCACTCGATCACTTCCACGTCCGCATTTTCGTGCTTCAACTCGCTGGCCTCGGCCAGCCTGTGTGTCGGCGGCAAAAAGTCCTGCTCGACTGCCCAGGCCAGGAACATCTTGACGACCCCGCGCCGCTCATTCCGGGTTTTCGGTGCGGCCTTGGCGAGCTTCGTCATGTAGGCGTCAAGGTGCTGTTTCGTCAAATCGGACAGGTCGTTGCCGGGGAACGTCTCGGCAAACTCGCGCAGCCAGTAGCCGGTATTCCGCCAGTGCTCGGCGCTCAACTGCGGTCTGCGCCCCTCGGCGGCAACGGTTTTGCCCTTGCGAAAGGCAATGAACTGCTCTATCCCTTCACGCACAGAAATGCGTTTCACTGCCAAAGCCGACTTCGGGAAGCCGCCAACGGCTTCCGCTGGAGTTTGGACCTTCTGCACGCCAACGGCGTGCGGGCACATCAGCCCAGGGCAACGCCCTGGGAAACTAGCCTCCAATGGCAAAGCCCGCCCTGCAAGGGCGGGGGTAGCCTCCGTGGCCTGCGCCCTTTCCGGGCGCCGGAGTGCAGGTGAGGGGCCGGCTTTCCCAGGGTGTTACCCTGGGCTGATATGCTGGCGCGCTTTCAGCGCGTGCTCCCGCGAGAATCGGCTCGAAGCAAGAATGTCCAAACTCCACAGGAAGCCGTCAACGGCTTCTCGGGGAGAATTGGCTGCCCGACATGGATTTGAACCATGACAAACAGATCCAGAGTCTGCTGTGCTACCGTTACACCATCGGGCAAACGAGCACCATTACCTTAGAAGTTCTGCGGACAGAGTCAAGCCTGTGAAGGAGCATAGATTGATATTGAAAGACGCCGGCCAGCCGGGCTACACGCCCGACCTGCAGTGCTATCTGCGCCACGGCGGCTACGAGACGCTCCAGAAGGCGCTCGGTTTGCCGCCCAAGACGCTGCCGGATGGCAAGGCGGTGAGCGGGGCGGAGCGAATCCGCGACGAGGTGATGCTCTCGGGGTTGCGCGGGCGCGGCGGGGCGGGCCTCTCCTGCGGCCTCAAGTGG
>Ga0187889_10002636_pt1 | contig 17109 bp, 13 predicted proteins | sample June2016WEW_7_10_2_FD_132992 | JGI IMG/M metagenome (GOLD analysis project Ga0187889, IMG submission 132992) | Peatland microbial communities from SPRUCE experiment site at the Marcell Experimental Forest, Minnesota, USA - June2016WEW_7_100 | ecosystem: Environmental > Terrestrial > Soil >... | reverse complement strand
CTGGCTTTACAACTTCAAGCTCGACTTCCGCTTCAAATAGCCAAAGTGTCTAATCAACTGCCCCTCCGAGAAATCTGTTGAAACGCCGGGCTATTCTCGGAAGCCCCTCCGGGGCAAAGAGGCGCCGTGAACTGACCGACGGCTTTAGTCGCACCTCCAGCGGACGGGCCTTGGCGAGAATAAAAAAGAACAGAAATGGAGATAATTGTTGACGCCGCCCTGATATTGTGTACCATGGCGCACAGCGAATCGAATTTCGGGAGGCGCGAGTTGAAACTTCCAGCTATGAACCATCTATCGGTTGTCGCGGCGGCTCTCGCCGGCTTGGCTGCCGCCGTGAACACGCTGCCGGCGCAGAGTTGGACGCAGACCAGCGCCCCGAGCACCAACTGGTCGTGCGTCGCCTCCTCCGCCGACGGGAGCAGACTGGTGTCAGGCGTCGACGGTGGGTTGATTTACACCTCGACTAATTCCGGCGCAAGCTGGACCGCGACCAGTGCGCCCACCACGAACTGGTCCGGCATCGCGTCCTCAGCCGACGGGGCCAGGCTGGTCGGAATGTGCCCTTTCGCATTGTATGCTTCGTCGGATTTCGGCTCCCACTGGGCGGTGGCGCTCGACTCTACCCCGCTGGAATTTGGCGCGCCCTTCTCGGGGGTCGTTTCCTCCTCCGATGGCACCATATTGACAGCGCTCACGGACCGCTTGCTCGTTTCGACCGATTCTGGAACGGCCTGGACGTGGGTGGGGCCAGACGTGCCTGTTGAGGTTGTGTTGAACCGCGTCGCCTGCTCGGCCAACGGCAGGAAGCTGGCGCTAGGAGAGGAAATCCTCGGAGGTCCTCCTGCCGCCGCAGTGGTCGAGTTCTTTACGGACACCGGTACGAACCTTGTGTCCGACGGGTTCATGGCCGGAATTCTGCCCTCTGGCTTTGCTCACTGGGCCGCCCTGGCGTCTTCGGCGGATGGCACGAAAGTGTCAGCCCTTCTTGACTATCCTTCTCCTTCCGGCTGTCCCGGACAGTTGTGGTACACCTGGGATTCGGGCGTGACTTCGATGACCAACTGCCTGCCGGCCAGCACATGGACGGCGCTCGCCTGCTCGGCGGACGGAACCGCGTTGGCGGCCGTGGCCGCGGGAGACGCTATTTACATCTCGACCAACTCGGGAGCGACTTGGGCACCAACCACCGTGCCGTCCGGGAACTGGAGTTCGGTCGCGTCCTGCGCTGATGGGACCAGACTGGTTGCCGTGGCTGATGGCGGCGGGATTTACGCCTGGCAGGCCGCCCCAAGGCCAGCCTTGAACATTACGCCCAGTGGCAACGATGTCGTTGTTTCGTGGGTCGTCCCCTCGATGAATTTCGTGCTTCAGCAGAGCCCCGAAGTCGCGTCGAGAAACTGGACGGACGTGACCACATCCCCGGTCCTGAATCTCGCCAACCTCAAGAACGAGGTTAGGGTTCCGGCGCCGGCAGGACCGACGTTCTACCGCCTCATGTCGCGATAGAGGAAACAATTCGGCGGGGACGGAGGACCACGTGGTGGTGGCCTGTCCCGCCGACGGCGCGGGCCCAAAAGGCGGCGCGCGGTCAAACCGCAGGTAACGATCGGATAGCCATGACAAAAACAAACCAAACCGGGTCCGCAGGGAGACCAACCAAATCTGTGCTGCTAAAGGCCGGGCATTTTGCGGCGGCTCTGCTGTTGGCGCTGCCCGTGGCACAACTGGCCTTTGGCCAGGACGTGCCGCCTCCGCCGCCCGTACAACTGCCGCCGCCAACCCCCGCGCCTCCACCGGTGATGGTGCCTGTTCCACAGGTGCTAAGCGGCCACGTGCCGCCGCAGGTGGGCGCCCTGAGCCTGACGCCCATTGGCCCTCTTGCCGCCACGCAGCGGTTGGATCTCGCCATCGGGCTGCCGCTGCGCAACCAGGAAGCGCTAACCGACCTGCTCCAGCAACTGTCTGACCCGGGGAGCCCCAACTTCCGCCGTTACCTCTCAGCGGAGGACTTTGCCCGGCGGTTCGGGCCGACCGAGCAGGATTACCAAGAGGTCACCGCGTTCGCGGAGGCCCAGGGATTGGCTGTCACGGCGACGCACCCCAATCGCACGCTGCTGGACGTGAGCGGGTCGGTGGCGGACATCGAGCAGGCCTTTCACGTGCGTCTGCTCCAGTATCAGCACCCCTACGAGGCCCGGCAGTTTCGCGCGCCGGACGTCGAGCCGTCGGTGGACCTGCCGGTGCCCTTATTGCACATCGGTGGCCTCAACGACTATACACGGCCTCTCCCGGGGTCTGGTACCGGCTCCGGCACTAACGGCTCGTTTATGGGCAAGGACTTCCGGGCCGCGTACGTTCCGGGCGCGACCGGCCTTACGGGCACCGGGCAGACGATCGCGATCGTCTCGTTCGAAAGCGACTACCACACGAACGACATCACAGCGTACGAGACCGCAGCCGGGCTGTCCAACGTGCTCCTGTACAAGGTGCAGTTGAGCGGCTACAACGGTTCCACACAGTATGACAACCTGGAGATTTCCCTCGACATCGAAATGGCGATCTCGATGGCGCCGGGGGTCAACAGCCTGACGGTCTATGAGGGCACCTTCGACAAGCCGGAGGACATGTTCAACAGGATCGCTACGGACAACAGCGCAAGGCAAATCACCTCGTCATGGTTTTCTTACGGAAACGCGTTCCTCGACCAGATTTTCCAGCAATTTGCCGCCCAGGGGCAAACGTTTTTCAACTGCTCCGGGGATGGGAACGCTTACAATTACTTTTACGCTCACCACACGCCTTACACGATCTTCGACCCCATGCCGGACTCTTGGCTCACCGACGTTGGCGGCACCGATCTGACCACAACTGGCCCCGGAGGCAGCTACTCCGCCGAGACGGTCTGGAACCAGGGGGACTACGGTAGCGGCGGCGGATTTGGCTATAACACGAACGGTATCCCCTCGGCCTTTCCGTGGTGGCAAGCAGGGGTGGTGAACCAGGCCAATCAGGCGTCCACGAACTATCGCAATTTCCCGGACGTCGCGATGGTTGCCTCCGGCGCCTTCTGCATCCACGACAACGGCCAAATTGAGAGCAATATCGACGGCACGAGCGTCGCCACTCCGCTGTGGGCGGGATTTACGGCGCTGGTCAACCAGCAGGCCGCGGCGAACCGGTACCCGTCGGTGGGCTTCCTCAACCCGGCCCTGTACGAGATCGGCCTGGGGCCAAACTACACCCTTTGCTTCCACGACATCACCAATGGCAACAATTTCAACCAGTGGTCGACCAACCAGTTCAGGGCGGTCCAGGGCTACGACCTTTGCACCGGCTGGGGCACGCCGACCGGGACCAACTTGATAAACGAACTCATCAAGGCTTCGGACAGCGCCGTGAGCTGCGGCCAGCTCAACGACAGCGACTTCTCGTTCAACATTGGCTTCGGCGCCGCCGTCCCAGCCCAGAGCGCGTATATTTACGAAACCGCAAACGTGGCGACCAATCCGGCTGGTTGGAGCCAGGTCCTGACATTCCAGCCAACGAACGGGTATCGAAGCTTTACTGACACGACGGTCGGCACCAACGTGACCCAAAGGTACTACCGGGTCGAGTGCGGGACCAACTGCTGGCGGCCCACGGGCTTTGCCATGGTGCAGGTCGCCGGGCAGAGCATCCAGTTGCTCGCCAACCAATTCGACGCCCCGGTCAACACCCTTGACGGATTGTTTAACCCGATGCCGACCGAGACAAACCAATACCTGCCCAACGGGGCCAAGATATACATCCAGAACACGACCGGGTCTTGGACCTTCAACCCCTACGTTTGGAATAGAGGCGGAAGCTCAAATTACTGGACAATGGCCGGGACGAACGTGGCGGGCAGCGTCACGCTTTCGCCAGGCGAGGGCTTCTGGCTCTCCAACTCAAGTCCGAGCAAGCTCTGGGTTACGTTCGCGGGCCTGGTTAGGCAAGGGACGCTGAACAACCCGGTTCCGACGACGAATGCTTGGGCTTATAGCTCCATGCTGCCTCAGGCGGGCGGCTTGCAGACCAGCTTGGGCTACTCTCCGGCGCTGGGCGATGAGGTGTACATCTGGGACGTTACCAACTACTACCCCGCATACTCTTATTGCACGAACAGGGGCGGCGGGAACCCCGCGTGGACCCCAAGCGAGCCGTCGATTCAAGTTGGACAAGCGTTTCTGCTTCTCCCGGCAGCCACTAACCTCTGGACGCGCACCTTTACGACCTGCCAGTAGCGGCAGAGTTGGCGCGGCCAGCAGGCACGCGCGGGCCAAGGGTTTGCGTGGCGCCAACCCCGGGTAATCGCGCGGCAAGGCCCATCAACCCCAACGGGGTCGCGGCCCGGTGGCCGGAAAACCGGTCGCCAGCGCTGCCGGCCGGCCACAACCCCTTGGGGTTGATGGGCCCTCCATCGCCGCTATCCAGGGTGTCCCTTCGGTCCGCCCTTTGTTACACAACCGCGTTGCGGTTGAAGCCGCGCATCGTTCATGTTCGCGACCGAACGCGCCTTGAGGGCGGGTGTCGGCGATGTATAGTAAGAGCATGGAAGACTCTCGCCAGGGGACCGCCAAACGGGTCATGGCCAGCATCAATCCCGCCACGGGAAAAGTGATGAAGGAGTTCGAGCTGCATTCGGACCAGGAGGTCGAGCGGCGGCTGGGGCGCGCGGTGGAGGCCTTTGCGGGGGGCCGGCGCGCGCCGCCGGCGGAGCGGGCCCCGCTGATGAGGCGGGCGGGGTTGATGCTGGAGTCGGAAAAAGGCGGCCTGGCCCGGCTGATGACGCTGGAGATGGGCAAGCCGTTGCGGGCGGCCGTCCAGGAGGTCGAGAAATGTGCCTTATGCTGTCACTATTACGCCGAGAACGCCGCCCGGTTTCTGGCGGACGAGCCGACCAGTTCGAGCGCGACGCGCAGTTTCGTGCGCTATGAGCCGCTGGGGCCGGTGCTGGCGGTCATGCCGTGGAACTTCCCCTTCTGGCAGGTGTTCCGGTTTGCCGCGCCGGGCCTGATGGCCGGCAACGTGGGCCTGCTCAAGCACGCCTCGAATGTGCCGCAGTGCGCCCTGGCGATCGAGGACCTCTTGCGCCGGGCCGGTTTTGGGGAAGGAGTTTTCCAGGCGCTGTTGGTGGGCTCGGAGCGGGTGGCGCCCTTGATCGCGGATCCTCGGGTGGTGGCCGTCACCCTCACGGGCAGCGTCGGGGCCGGGGGCAGCGTGGCGGCGGCGGCAGGCAGGCACCTCAAGAAGACCGTGCTCGAGTTGGGCGGCAGCGACCCGTTCATCGTCATGCCCAGCGCGGACCTGGAGCGCGCCGCGGCGGCCGCCGTGCAGGCGCGCACGATCAACAACGGGCAATCGTGCATCGCGGCCAAACGGTTTATTCTGCACGAGCGCATCGCCGGGGAGTTCGAGCGCCGGTTCGTCCAGCGCATGGCCTCCTTGAAGGTGGGCGACCCCATGGATGAGACAACAGACATCGGTCCTCTGGCCACGGTGGAAGTCCTGGAAACGCTCCAAGAGCAGGTGAACCGGACCGTGGGCATGGGCGCGCGGGTGTTGTTGGGCGGCCGGCGGCTCGATCGGCCGGGATCTTTCTTTGAGCCGACGGTGCTGACCGGCATTCCGCCGGGGTCTCCCGCCCAGCGGGATGAGCTGTTCGGCCCGGTCGCATCGATCTTCCGCGCCGGCGACATGGAAGAGGCGATTCGCATTGCCAACGACAGCCGGTTCGGACTGGGCGCCAGCGCCTGGACCAACGATGCGCGCGAACGCGAACTGTTCATCGAGCAAATCGAGGCCGGCCTGGCCTTCATCAACTCGATGGTCGCCTCGGACCCGCGGTTCCCGTTCGGCGGAGTCAAACAATCGGGCTACGGCCGCGAACTGAGCCACCACGGCCTGCGCGAGTTCGTCAACATTAAAACGGTGTCCGATTCGTGATATTTGGACCAGATGAACCGATCGACTGCTTTACGGTCAATTAACCTAAGCGGTTTCTCCGCCGGCCTCTTGATGTTCGGTTTGACGGTCCCGTGCGCCGCCGCGGCCGGTGAGAATCTACCGGAGGCCGAGGGGGTTATGAAACGGGTCATCCAGCGTGCTGAGGATGTGGCCCGCGGCGGCGAGGAAGGCAAATATGTCTATGAAAAGCAGTCCGTGGTCCAAGAGTTGGACGAAGCCGGAAAGGCGCGCGTAACCACGGCGAAGACGTACCAAGTGCTTTTGATCCAGGGCATCCCTTTCTCTCGTCTGATGAAAGTCCAGAACCGGGACCTGACCGAAGCGGAGATCCGAGAGGAGGATCGCAAGGAACAGGCGCTCCTCAAGAAAGTCACTGGGAAAGACCCTGAGCAAATGGTCAAGAAGAAAGAGGGCTGGGTGACACCGGAGCTGATCAGCCGATACGACTACAGGGTTGAAGGCCGGGAGGCTGTCGAGCACCGTCCGGTGCTGGTCGTCTCATTCCACCCGAAAGCCGGCTACAACCCGGACAAGACGGTTCAGGACAAAGTGCTCGGTCGGCTGGTGGGCCGGCTCTGGGTGGATGAAGCGGAAGCTGAAGTGGCGCGCGTGCAAGCTGGCCTGAACGAGGATCTTGCGTTGGGATGGTTCGGCCTGATCGGGTCGCTTAAACAGTGTGACCTCGACCTTCAGAGAAAGCGGCTCGCGGACGGCCGATGGGTCAACGCGAGGCAGACCCTTGAGATCCGCGGCCGAAAGCTCTTCAGCTATATGCGCGTCCGCGTGCTGGAAGAATCATACAACTTCAAGCGGCCTTGAAGGCGCGCAAACCGCGGCTGGCGGACGCGGGAACGTCTTGCCGGCGGCGCTTCTTGAGCAGATGCAGTGTCCCGGTGATCCTTCAGCGGGACCCGGCCGGAAATCCGTTGACGCCGTCCGGGGTTGTTCACATCATGGGGTGACAAGCGGCGGCGATGAACGCGGCCGCCGGCCCGTGTGGGACTCAACTGATTGGAGATGACCATGAACTTGGACGCTTTGTATTCGGAATTGACATTGAAACCTGCCGCCAAGCTTGCGCTGGTGGTGCTGGACGGGTTGGGTGACGTGGCGACGGGCCGGCAAGGCTACCTGACGCCGCTGGAGGCGGCCGTCACGCCCAATCTGGATGCGCTGTGCAAGGACTCCGCCCAGGGCCGGATGTATCCCATCGCCCCGGGCATCACGCCGGGCAGCGGGCCCGGTCACCTCGGCCTCTTCGGATACGACCCGCTGGAATACCAGGTGGGCCGCGGCGTCATCGAGGCCCTGGGTTTGGGCTTCGACTTGCAGGCGGGCGACGTGGCAGCCCGCGCCAATTTCTGCACGCTGGACCCCAAGGGAATCGTCACCGACCGCCGGGCCGGGCGCATTCCGACCGAGATCTGTGAGCAGCTCTGCGCCAAGCTCGCCGCCAAGGTGCAGCGCGTCGGCGACGCCGAGGTCATCATCAAGCCCGGCAAGGAACACCGCTTTGTCGTGGTGTTCCGCGGCCAGGGCCTGGAAGGACCGCTCACGGATGCCGACCCCAACCGCGAGGGCTTTGCCATCCCGACGGTCACGCCGCGCGACATCAAGAATGCCGGACAAAAAAAGATGGCCAGGCTCGTGGCCGAGTTTTACAAGGCCGCCCTGCCGGTGCTGGCCCGGGAAAAACCGGCCAACGCCTTTCTCATGCGCGGCATCGCCCATCAGCCCCGCATTCCCCTCTTTGAAGAGCGCTACAAACTCCGGCCGGCCTGCCTGGCGGTCTATCCGATGTACAAGGGCCTGGCCCAGCTCGTGGGCATGAAGAAGCTGGAGGGACCGCAGACGATCCAGGAGCAGTTCCAGCGCTACCTGGCCGAATACGACAACTTCGATTTCTTCTTCATCCACTTCAAGTACACCGACAAGTACGGCGAAGACGGCAATTTTGCGGCCAAAACGAAGGCCGTGGAGGAATTCGACGCGGCGCTGCCGATTCTGCTGGGCAAGAAACCCGAGGTCCTGGCCATCACCGGCGACCACTCGACTCCCTGCGTGCTCAAGGGCCACTCCTGGCATCCGCAGCCGGTCCTCCTGAACTCCCCCTATAGCGGCTCGGACAAGCTGGAGCGGTTCACCGAGACCGGCGCCAACTCCGGTTCGCTGGGGATCTTCGAGGCGAAGTACCTTCTCCGGCTGATGCAGGCCAACGCAAAAATGTTCGACAAATTCGGGGCGTGACGGGTGCCGGGGTCATAGTGCGCTGCAGTGTTTGAACATTCGATGGTGCGAAACGTCGAACCTGTGCTAAGATTAAGCAGATTGAAAGTAATAATGAATCGTTTCTTGTCGCGGATACTGTTGGTTTTGTTGAGTTGGAACCTGGCCTGGCCGCTCTTTTCCGCCGAGTCCCCCCAGCCCGCCGCCTCGCTGACGACCGATCAGGCGGGGAACTCCGAAAGCTCGGCGAATGTCCTGGCGCCGCTCAAACCGGGGCCTGACGACGGGAAGATCGCCTTTACCACCGCGTGGATGCTCGAGCACTCGCAGTTTCTGAGGCGGAGCTTCGACGAGAATGTTTCGAGCAAGTTTCTGGATCGCTACTTGGAGACTTACGACCCGGAGCGCCTGCATTTTTTACAGGCGGATATCGCTGGTTTCGAGCATTACCGGACCAATCTCCATCTGCTGACCCTTCCCTTTCACGGCAGGCGCCCGGATACCTCGCCGGCGTGCGAGATTTTCAATCGGTTCATGGAGCGGCTCCAGCAGCAGGTGGCCTGCGTGGACGAATTGCTGGACCACGAGAGGTTCACGTTCGACACGGATGAGCGCGTGGCGATCAACCGCAAAGAGTTGCCCTACCCCAAGAACCTGGATGAAGCCAGGAAGCTGTGGCGGGACCGGCTGCGGGCGGAGTATCTCCAGGAGAAACTCGCCGAGAGCGGCGCCAAGAAGAAGACCGCTCGAGGCGCGCCCAAGGAAGCCGACGCGGACGAGGCTGTCCCTAAGGTGCAGGCCAAACCCAAGTCGGAGCACGAGGAGATTGTCGAGATCCTGGGCCGGCGGTATCACCGGACGCTCCGCTTGTTTAGAGAATTCAATGACGAAGATGTCCTGGGATTTTATCTCACGGCGCTGGCCCATGTGTACGACCCGCACTCGGAGTACATGACCCATTCGCAGTTGGAGAACTTTTCCATCGCCATGAACCTGGGGCTGGAGGGGATCGGGGCCGAGTTGCGCTCCGAAGACGGATATTGCACCATTTTTCATCTGCTGCCCGGTCCGGCGTTAAAGAGCAAGCAGATCAAGGAAAACGACCGCATCGTGGCGGTGGCGCAGAGCAATTCGCCCCCGGTGGACCTGGTGGACATGCGGCTCAACAAGGCGGTGCAGCTTATTCGCGGGCCCAAGGGCACGCAGGTGACACTGACCATTCAGCCTGCCGGCGCGGATGCGTCGGCGCGCCGCTGCGTCACCCTCACCCGGGACAAGATCAGGCTCGAGGACGAGGAAGCCAAGGCCAAGGTGATCGAGTTGCCCGACGGCCATGGCGGCAATCTGCGGCTTGGGGTGATCGACCTCCTCTCTTTTTATGCCACGATGGACCTGACCGGCCCGCACGACCGGTCCGAGCCCAAGAGCACCTCGGCCGATGTCAGGAAACTGCTCAACAAGCTCAAGAAGGAGGAGGTCAAGGGTGTCATCCTGGACTTGCGGCGCAACGGCGGCGGTTCGCTCGAGGAAGCCATCAAACTCACGGGCCTTTTCATCAAGGAGGGCCCGGTGGTGCAGGTCCGCAACTGGGACGGCTCGATCGAGAAAGACATGGCTTATCCCGGGGTCGTCTATGACGGGCCGTTGATTGTGCTGACCAGCCGGCTGAGCGCCTCGGCATCGGAGATTTTGGCGGGCGCTCTCCAGGATTACGCCCGGGGGTTGATCGTTGGGGATTCCTCGACGCACGGCAAAGGCACGGTCCAAAGTCTTGTGGGTGTCAACGCGTCTTACACGAACATGTTCCACACCGCCGGCCTGACCAACGACCCTGGCGCGATGAAGATCACTATCAAGAAATTCTATCGCCCCAGCGGCGCCTCTACGCAACGCATCGGTGTCGTCCCCGACATCATCCTGCCTTCGGTGCTCGGTGATTCCAAGGAGATCGGCGAGAGCACTTTGGAAAACGCGCTGGAGCCCGATTCGGTGCCCAGCACCGACTACGAGCGCCTGAACCTGGTGGCCCCCTATCTGGCTGAATTGCGCCAACATTCCTCCCAGCGCCTGGCTGCCGACCCCGAATACGCCTATATCCGCCAGGATATCGAAATCTATAAGAAGTTCCAGGCCGACAAGACCGTCTCCCTCAACGAGAAGCAGCGGCTCAAGCAGAAGGAGGAAGATGACGCCCGCGAGAAGACCCGCGAGAAGGAGCGCCTGGCCCGGAAACCTTCGCCGGAAATTGTCCATGACCTTACCTTGCGAGAGGTGGACAAACCGGGTCTGCCGCCGCCGCTGGAAAAGACCAACTCGGTGGCCAAGTTATCGCCGCACAAGGATTCGAGCGGTTCGGTCGGCCAGACCAACGCCTCTGTGGGAGCCAAGGCTGAGGCCGGCGCCCTTCATGACGACCTGGCAAACGACTCGGAGGAAGAGAAACCCCCCGCGGTGGACGCCACCCTGGCCGAGGCCGAGCACATTCTGGTCGATTACCTCTCCGTGCTGCCGGAGGCGAAGTTTTTCACGTCTGGCCGCACGACCGCCGTTACGCGGTGAGGGCAACTCATTATGGCTGAAAAACCCGCACCCACGAGAAAGAAGTCCGAGAAAAGCACCAAGCAGGAGATGCTGGATGCCTACCAGACCCTGGCCCAGCAACTCGAAGAAAAACGCGCCGCCGAGCTCGCCCCGGAACGGCGGGCGGAGGAGAAAAGAACTCAAGAAGCGGTCAGGGTCGCGACCGCTGTCGAGCCGGAGGGCATCGACCGCGAAATCGGCCAGCTCAAGTCGGAGGTTGGCAAGTTGCTGGCCGTTATTTCGGAGCGGTTGGGCTCCGAGTCCAGCAGATTCGGCAGCGTTCAAAAGGCCGTCCAGAGCAAAGAGCTCGAGCTCAAGGAACTCTATGGCATCGAGAAGGCCGCCGTGACCCTGGCGGCCCTCCTCGAGGCCCAGAACCAGAAGCGGGACGAGTTCGAAACTGACATGGCCCGGCAGCGGGAAGAGTTGCAGAGCGAAATCGCGTTCCTGCGCGCCGAATGGGACAAGGAGAAAAAGACCCACGAAGCGGAATTCAAGGAGCGTGATACCGCCGAAAAGAAGGCCCGGGAGCGCGAACGGGAGGAGTTCAACTACGCCTTCAAGCGCGACGCGCAGGCCATCAAGGACAAACTCAACGATGAAAAAGCCGCGCTCGAGAAAGACATCAAGCTCAAGCGGGAGACGGCCGACAAAGACCTCGCCGAACGCGAAAAGGCGATCGGTGAAAAGGAACGCGAACTCGCCGAACTGAGGGCCAAGGCCGCCGCCTTCCCCAAAGAGCTCGAAACTGCCGTCGGCCAGGCGGTGAAAGAAACCGCCGACCGGCTCAAGCTCGAGGCCAAGAACCGCGAGGAACTCCTGCGCAAGGAATTCGAGGGCGAGCGCAATGTGCTGGCCGCCCGGAACGAGTCGTTCGAGCGGACCAACAAAGACCTTCTGGCCGCCAACACGAAGCTGGCCCAGCAACTCGAGGCCGCCTACCAAAAGGTCCAGATCATCGCCGAGAAAACCGTCGAAGGCAGTTCCCAATCCCGTTCCCTGGCCGACCTTCAAAAGCTGCTCGTCGAACAGGGCCGCAAAGCCGCCCCCGACAAGCCGTAGGCCGGGAATAGCCGTTCGTCCTGTTCCCGTGAGGGTCCGGCTTACTGATCGAGCGCCGCTGCCGCGGCAGGATTCGCAGGCCAACTGTTCACCGCATTGCCGTCCACGCCATCGTGGGATCGGCCGTCATTGTTCCAACAGCGACGCCACAGCGAATTCTTAGGGTCAACCATCGGCGGCCGCTTGGCCGTGTCGACGTGGCTATCGGCACGGAGGATGTCCACTTGATAATTATGGCGGTTGGAGGGCCATTCGCTGTGTCCTTCGCCGGTGTTAGTGGGATCCAGATTGGCATCGAAATTGATGAGGCTGGCGTTTTGCTGTCCCTTGACGTCGGCGAGCATGATCATATCGGCGGGCCTGAGCACGTTACTCTCCTTTACCGGTCCCTGGTACCAGCCTCCATCCACGTCGCCGCCCAAGCCGAGCTGGGGTTTGTGGTTGATATCCAAGCCCCAGTCGTTGTAGCCCAGCGAGAAGCGGGAAGCGGGGGTGACTGCAAAACGATCGTAACCGGCGGTAGTTTCGCTCTTTCCGCCCAGGGTCTTGTTGGCATTGGTGTCCCACCACGCATTGGGCGGCGCCGCGGGGCAGGAAAAGGCGGCGCGGTTATTCGCCATGAGGCTTAGAAGCCGAGTGGGCCAGACATAAATGTTCAGGTTGGCCGAATAGTCGCCCGGATATTGTTTGAAATCGCTGAGATACATGGCATTGGCGATGCCGATTTCGCGAAGGTTGTTGATGCACGAAGTCTGCTTGGCCTTGCCCTTGGCCCGGCTGAGCGCGGGCAGAAGCATCGCCGCCAGGATGGCGATGATGGCGATGACGACCAGCAGTTCAATCAGCGTAAAGGCGGGGCTGCCGGGGCGGTTTGAAACCGTCTTCCGGCTCCATCCACGAGGGGCCTTGTTCATGATTATCACTTTCTCTTCGGGCGACTTGGAGTCTTATAACAGGTCATTGAAAGCCGTTCAATATCAATCTAATGCGCGGCCTTCCATAGGTATAGCTCGAAAGCCGAGGTTGTCACGTCCGGCTCATCGTAAAGGCTTGAATGGCCGGGCAGGTTTTCTCATTCTGTCCCGGTGACGCGATATCGTCTATGCCTCGCCATGGTGGTTTTGCTCGCTCCCGCCGCGGGTCGGGCGGGAACTCCAACCCCTGACCCCGGCGTCTATTTCGGAATCCAGGTGGTTGATGAGCAGACCGGGCGGGGCGTGCCGATGGTGGAACTAAAAACGACCAGCAGCATCTCCTGCTATACCGATTCCAGCGGGTGGCTCGCCTTTTACGAGCCGGGGCTGATGAACCGGAAAGTCTGGTTCGGCATCTCCAGCCACGGTTACGAATTCCCACGCGACGCCTTTGGCATCGCCGGCGTGGTGCTGGAAACCAAGCCCGGCGCCACGGCCCAGGTCAAAATCCAACGGCTCAACATTGCCGAACGGCTTTATCGTATCACCGGCCAGGGGATTTACCGCGATGCGGTGCTGCTCGGGCGCAGGCCGCCCATTGCGCAACCGCTGCTCAACGCGGAGGTGACCGGGCAGGACGGAATTCTCAACGCCATCTATCGCGGCAAGCTCTATTGGTTCTACGGCGATACTTGCAAGGCGTCCTACGCGCTGGGCAACTTTTCCATGACCGGCGCCACGACCGAACTGCCGGACAAACTCGATCCGTCGGTGGGTTTTGACGTGAGGTACTTTACCGGCGCGGATGGCTTCGCGCGCGCCATGGCCCCGATGCAGGGCGAGGGCGTGGTCTGGCTCTCCGGTGTGGTGGTCATCCCCGACGAAACTGGCCGGGAACGGATGCTGGCCTGGTATCAGCGCCGGCGTGGTCTGGGGGCGGTCCTGGAGAACGGTTTTGTCGCTTACAATGACCAGAACGAGCAGTTCGAGAAACTCAAGGCCGTGCCGCTTGAGCCTGCCCTCTTTCCACAGGGCTACCCCTTCCGGGCCCGTGGCAAAGCTGGCGCCGAGTACGTGTACTTCACGGCGCCTTATCCGGCACTGCGCGTGAAGGCGGATTGGAAATCCTATTTGGAGCTGTCGAGCTACGAGGGCTTCACCTGTCTGAAACCTGGCACTCGGTATGGCAGCAAGGAGTTGGTCCAGGTGGACCGGGACGCCAATGGGAAACTGGTGTGGGCGTGGAAACGGGACACGCCCCCGTTGAATCCCAGGGACCAGCGGGAGTTGGTGGAGGCTGGGAAGCTGAAGCCGGAGGAATCGCCCTTTCGGCTGCAGGATTCGGAGAGCGGCAAGCCCATCCTGTTGAACAACTGCTCCTGTTTTTGGAACAATTACCGGAAGCGCTATGTGATGATTGCTTCGGAATCGATGGGCGCGACGATGCTGGGCGAGGTCTGGTACAGCGAGGCTGGGCCCCCGGAGGGGCCTTGGACTCAGGCCAGGAAAATCATCACCCACGCCAACAAGCCCGGCGACGCCCACGACTTCTACAACCCCACCCAACATCCCTTTTTTGACCAGGCCGGCGGGCGGGTGATTTACCTGGAGGGCTCCTACGTGAACACCTTCTCCGGCAACCCGCACCCGACCCCTGGCTACGAATACAACCAGATCATGTACCGTTTGGACCTGGCAGATCCTCGGCTGAAGCTGCCCGAGCCGCCAGCCAGGCAGGCCACGGCTGATTCAGGATTCCGCAGGGGCCGACGTCAGGGGGCCCCGAGCTCTGCTCTTTTTAATTCATTCATTGACATAGGCCCGCCCTTCTTGTAAGGTCGCGGTTGTGCCGCGCAGGTCGCTTTGACCGACCCTACAGGCCACATACAGGGTACAGTTGGGGGCATTGAATAAGACTGGGAAAAGGCCTTGAAAATGACATGGAGAGGAGCCCGCCCATGAACATCTCGTTGTATCGAAAACTTGGAACACCCTCTTTCCGGTCAATGGGCTTCACGCTCATCGAACTGCTGGTCGTCATAGCGCTCATCGCCATCCTGGCGGCGTTGTTGCTGCCGGCGCTCGGGCGCGCCAAGCACAAGGGCATGCGCACCGCTTGCATCAACAACATCCGCCAGCAGTACCTCTCCCAGGTCATGTATGCCGACGACAATCACGGGAAATTCGCCCCCCACGATGACGTCTCCCCGGATTATCACCGGACACCCCCCGGCGTGGGACAGAGCATTGTTGACCTGATGCGCAAGAAGGCCTTGCTCATCCCTCGGGCCTGCGGTGGTCCGGATGGAGTGACGACCTATTATTACTAACCAAGTTTTTTGAAGCATGACGAGTTATCGGGGCCCTTTCATCCTTTATGGATGCACCTCCTGACATCACGATGGCAACGAGAGATGGCTCGCCCGCCCCAACCGATCTTCAAAGCGCCGTCCGCCGCCTGGGGGAACAGCTCTTTACGCTGATGGAGGCGGCTGAGCCGCCGTCACTGTTCAGCAAGAAGGGTTTTTACGGGACCCTGATCGAGTGGGCCATGCGGGATGAGCGGTTCAAGACCCAGCTCTTCCGCTTCGTGGACGTGCTGCCGGCGCTGACGTCCTCCGGCGAGGTGGCGCGCCACCTCCAGGAGTACCTGGGCGAGGACCAGGTGCAGCTGTCTCCGGCGCTGCGGTTGGGGCTCAAGGCGGCAGCGGGAGCGGGATGGCTGCTGGGGACCGGGGTGAGGTCTCAGGTAGCCGGGATGGCCCGGCAGTTCATGCTGGGCAACGATGAGAAGGAGATCGTCGCCACGCTCCGCCGCCACCACGACCAGGGCGTTGCTTTCACGGTGGACCTCCTGGGCGAGGCTGTCGTGAGCGAAACCGAGGCCGGCCAATACGCGCAGCGCTGCCTCGGCCTGGCCAGTTGCTGGCTGCCGGCGGCCATCGCCTCGCTCCGGCCCCAGGCCCGGGGCCTGCCGGCGAGGGTCCCCGCTCAGCCGTCGAGCGGTTCCGCAACGAACCTCCCACCGATTTCACCCGCCTCGCCGAGCGAGAAAAGATAAGCGCCGCCATTGGCGGCTTGCGCCAAAAGCTGGGCCGGCGCCACCCGCTCATCATCAACCACAAGCCCGTCTCGACGCCCGAATGGCTGCCCTCATTGAATCCGGCCAATCAAAAGGAAGTCATCGGCTGCGCGGCCCAAGCCACTGTCGCAGAAGCCGGCTCCGCTCTGGCCGCCGCCGCCCACGCCCAGCGGCAGTGGGCGCGCAGGCCCGCTCCCGAGCGCGCCGCCATCCTCGAAGAAACCGCCCGGCTCATGCGCCGCGACAAGGCCGAGATGGTCTGCGGCAATCTCTATCTCAACCGCGCCATCACGGGGGCCATCGTCGGGCGCCAGCCTTTTGGCGGATTCAGGATGTCCGGCGCCGGCACCAAGGCCGGCGGGCGCGAATACCTCCAGCATTTCCTGGCGCCACAGGTGGTCACCGAGAACTGCCTGCGCCGCGGCTTCGCCCCGGTCGAAGAGGCGTGAGTTCGTCTTGTCCCGGAGCCAAAAGAAAACCGCCCCGGCCAGCTTCCGAGCCTGGCTTGGGGCGGTGATGCAGTCCTTCTCGGCACGGGCCGCGGGCCGACTGGAGAAGCCGCTTGGCTACTTGGCGGCTTCGCTCTTGTCGCGTTTGGCTTCCCAGTCGCGCTCGCGTCCGGCCTGGCCGTTGCGCTCGGTTACCGTCTTGCCTTTAAAGGTGTCGTCGGCGATTTTGCCGGTGTACTTGGTAACCATGGTATTGCCGCCCCTCTCGATGGTCACGGTGAAGGAGATCTCTCCGTCTTTGATCTTGGCGTCTTTGATTTCGGTCTCATTGGCTTGCCCCCCGCGGGCGGGAGAGATCAGCTTGCCCGTGAGTTTGTCCCCTTCCAACTTCAATTTCAGGGTCATCTTCCGGTCCGCCCCGCCGTTGCGGCCTGCCACCGTCCAGCTCCAGGAGCCGTTCGGATCGGATTTCTTGTCTTGGGCTTGGACCAGGGCGACGGCGCCAAGCAGGAGCAGGGTGCAAAGGCCGGTGTGGAGGAAAGGGATCATGGGGTGGTGTCTGCGTTGCATAGGTTGATTTGGTTTATTGTTGTTACTGCAGTCTTGCTGCGTTTCTTAGCGTGTGTCCCGCCAGGGCCTGCCATCGAATCGGCAGGCTCCGAGAGAGCTCAACTGTTATGACGAACGAGACGGGCAATAAGTTACAAGTCAGCTTACGGTCATCCCGAGCAGGAACTCGATGTTGCTGCCGGTCTTTTTGAGCTTGGTGAGCACCAGTTCCATCGCCTCGACGGGGGGCACGCCGGTG
>Ga0187889_10002628_pt1 | contig 17166 bp, 10 predicted proteins | sample June2016WEW_7_10_2_FD_132992 | JGI IMG/M metagenome (GOLD analysis project Ga0187889, IMG submission 132992) | Peatland microbial communities from SPRUCE experiment site at the Marcell Experimental Forest, Minnesota, USA - June2016WEW_7_100 | ecosystem: Environmental > Terrestrial > Soil >... | reverse complement strand
ATGGCTGCGCAGCACCGGACGGCAACGCGCGGCCGGAGGCGAGTTGAAATCGATCAGCACCGTCCCGGAGAGGCCCTCGGCGTCTAGGCGTTCCCGCACCTCGTCGGGCAGGGCTGCCAGCGGCGCCTTGAAACCGCGTCGGAGTGGCTCCAGACCGGCGCCCAGCCGCCTTGGCTCCCGAGCCGCCTGTCGCCTTTACTATCGCGGTGGACAGGGTCTTGCGCGTCGGGGTCTTGCCGGGCTTGGCCGATTGTCGCGGCGGTGCGGCGACTTTCTTCGGCCGGGAGGTCGGCTGCTTGCTCATGGCTTGCTCCCTCTTATATCCGGATGTGCGATGCGGGGGTCGGCGGGCGGGGGATCGAGGCGGGTCTGGTAGGGGCGGCCGGTGCGGCTGGCCTTGGCCATGGCGTCGTAGATCTCGAGGATGACCCGCTTGGTGCGGTACTCGCCGTGGGCCTTCTCGTCGTTCTTGCGGACGATGGGGAAGGTGTCGAGGATGTAGTCGGTGTCGTCGCGCGAGATGTAGTAGAGGTGGAAGAAGGCGGCGTCGAGTTCGGCGCGGAGGAGAAAGCGACGGTCAGGATCCCAGTGGAGAGGTGGACCGTCATAGCCGACGTCGCGGGCGAAAGGTTCGAGGTCCCAGGCGGTGTAGGTCAGTTCGAGGACGCGGGAGAGCATCCAGTCCCGAAGAATGGTGTCTCGCGCCCACATCGCGAAACTCGCGTAGGTGCCGGGCGCAAGAACAGGCAGTTGCCGGACAACGAAGAAGTTGAGATTGACTCCGCTCAGCTTCTGCCGGGTTGCATAGTCGAAGATGAAGCTCGATAGATTGGCGAGAAGCGCGCCAACGAGGGGCGGCTCCTGCGCTGGCAGGGCCAGAAAGAACGAGTCCCCCAAAGCCGCCCATGGAACCACGCAGGCGACAAACGTCCGCACGCTGGACCGCGCGTCGGTAACACGCCGCCAGCCGAGAAACCATGAGCGCTTCCACGCGCCCTGAACTCGGGCGCCCACCTCGCTGTCGATGACCCAGTAGCGAGGACACGTGAAATGTGATGCGCTCGCGAGCTTCTCATCAGGCACCTGCGGGAGGATGTGTTCGCGTTCGCCAGCATCGAGAAGCGCAAAGTCCCCGAATCGATGGTTGAAATGGTAGACCATTTTGGACTCAATCAATGGCAAATACGTGCCAGCTGGGCCATGCATCCGATTTGCGACAAGCCGATTGCCACGTGATTCGAGTTCGCTGCGTGTCCTGAAGAGGACGGAATCATTGGCCATGTGGAACATGCTCATGAACTGCATGCCCCACGGATTGTCGGCAGGGTCTGACTCCCGCCAGAAGACGCCAGCGCGTCGGTACAGCGCCAAATTGAGATCGGCGTCGCGACGAGTCTTGAAGACCGGGCAAGTGCGAGTGTTCGGATTCAAAAGACTGATGTCATCAGCCGTAAGCTGGTAAGCCCGTCGCGGATCTTTTAGAAGTTGCGGATCCCTGACAAACGCCGAGAAGGCTGGGGCCTGGATTTCGATTCGGGAAAGCACCAGCAGACAGAAATTTACGCGATGGTCGATTCCCTTGAAGAGCTTACCCTCATTCTCGAATCCATAGAACGCAGCCAGGTGCCGCCGTGACGTCAGGCTGCCGAAGTACTCCTTTGTTGTGTCATCGGTGGCGATGCCGGTTGGGACAATGAACCCTGCGCGGCCACGTGCTCCTAGCAGCGCCCGGTTGTGCTCGGCGAAAAGCGCGTAGGTGTTCACGTCCCCCTTTCCGCACAAGGGGTATCGCCCGGAGTCCCGCACGAGATGGCTCTGCCCCTCCGCCTCGCGGCTTGCCGCGCACCAGTCGGACCACAGGGATGGGTTGGTCTGCGGTAGGGCCGCGATGAGTTTCTTCCTTGCCGCCGAATTCGGTGCGCCCGCGATCTCGTCGCTGCGCGAGGCGAAGAATTCCTGCTCTTGCAGCTTCACCCGCTCCCATGGTGGGTTTCCCAGAACTACGTCGAACCCACCCCGCGCGAACACCTGCGGAAACGCCAGATGCCAGTGCAGGAAGCAGTACTGGGCCGCCAGCTCGGATGTCGTCTTGAGGGTGAGCGCAGGCGCGCCCTGCCCGTCACGAAACTGCCGCCATATCTCGTTCGTCGGGGCTGCGTCGGCCAGCGGCCCAGGCTGCTTTGGCCAGACAAAGGCGGCGCACCAGGCGTCCGCTACCAATCGCTGGTGGCAATAGGAATCGGAGAGCAGCAGTTGCTGCCAGCGCTGGCCTTTGGCGGCCAATGACTGCACATCGGCGTCGGGCGTAGCGTCCACCTCTGCCACGGCGGCCGCGACCTTGGCTGATTCGTCTTCGCCCGGTTTCGACCACAGGGAATCCAGCCCGCGCTGGCCCTCAGCAGCCTTCTTGTTGCGCTTCTTGAGCGCGCTGGCGGTCTTTTTGTCGTCGCCCTCGATGGGATCCCAGGCGGCGTCGGGCACGCCGTTCTTCATCAGCTCGGGTGTCGTGCCCAGCAGGGCATTGCCCCGCTGGATGTGCGAATCGAGGAACGAGAGTGGCCGGCCTGGCTCCACCGTTTCCATCCACAGGCTGACTCGGCACAGCTCGACCGCCATGGGATTGAGATCCACGCCGTAGATGCAGCGACCGACGACCTGGCGAAGCGCGTGCCGGTACTGGCCGGCCGAGGGCGTGCCGGCGGCCTGCAAACGAGCGACGTGGGCCGCCAGCCTGCGCGCAGCCGCCAGCAAGAAGTGACCGCTGCCGCACGCAGGATCAACTACCGACAGTTCGAGCAATGCTTCGACGGGCTTTTCGGGATGGGCAGCAATGGTGCTTTCGACGACGGGCTCAAGCGCGCTGTCCAGCAACACCTGCACGAGACTGTCCGGCGTGTAGTAGCTGCCCGTGGTCTTGCGCGCGTTGCCCTTGGTCTCGCCACCCGCTGCAAAGGCAAAGTTCCGGCCGCCTGAAATCTGCGGCACCAGCTCCAACAGACTCTCGTACACGCTGCCCAGTTCCTCGGGGCCCATGTCGCGCCAGTTGACGCGCGCCAAGCCTGATTCCTCGCGCAGCCATGACAGGCGAAACACCGCTAGCAGAAACGCATGGTTCTCCAGCCGCGCGGAATCCAGCGCCGGGCACTGGGTCTTGGCGAAGATGCCGGCCAGCGCGGGAAGCGCCAGGCGCGGCTCACCTGCGGCCAGGCCGCGAAAAACGATCTTCTGCGCCTCCCACAGATCGGGGAAGCGATCGTGCGCGCTGCGCTTCACGGCCCGCTCGCGCAGACGCTTCATCCCGTAGCCCTCGGCATACAGGGTCTTGGCCTTGTCATCGGCGCCGTCCGGGTGAAGCAACCCGCGTTCCTCAACGGTCAGCAGAAAAATCAGCCGATAGACCAGCCGCAGGAGCTGGTTGAAATAGTCCTTCGTGGCCAGAGAACCGTCGGCGAGCGCGGCACGCAAGGCTGCATTCTCGGGATGGGCCACAAAGCCCTGGCCCAGCGCCAGGAGAGCATCTTCAACACCACGGCGCAGGTCTTCCCGTGCCCGAGTGCCTTCCTCGCGCCCGGCAGCGCGCCAGGTTTCCAGGGCGCAGTCCGTGGCAGGCTGTCCGGGTTTTCCAAAGCGGGAATCGTGCACCAGCAGCCACAGGGCGGCGAAATCGGCGTAGCGTTCCTCGGTGAAGATCCGGGCCAGGTCAGCCTCGATCCAGGCAGGCCGCGTGAGGCTGGCGTTGTCGCGCAGGATGCGCAGCGTGTTTCCGTCCGAGACCAGTCCCCACAGCGCCTCGTCGACTTCGTTCAGGTACTCCTGGGACAGACCAAAAGCGGTGCGGCGCCGGCCGCCATCGCCAAACTCGGGCAAGGGCGCTTCCAGACCTCGTCCGGCCGGCGCGATGATCACAGGAACGCGCTGGCCCTGGGCGGAGAATCCGATGGGAAAAGACCGATCCGCGATCTGGATGGCGGGGACAGCGGCCAGCGAGGCGAAGCCGAAGCTGTCGCGCAAGAGTGCCACAACAAAGCGCTCGGCAAGCAAACGCGCGTCCGCACCGGCGGCCTGGCCTGCGGCGAAGTCCTTCCAATGGGCCTGGGCCATTCGCCAATAGCGGCCGATCTCGTCGCGCAGGTTCAGGCCCTTGGGAACGGCGTAGTCGGTGTCGGTCTGGTTTGCCGCCTGCAACTGGGCCACTCGCGCCAGCCAGTCCGGGGACAGCAAACCGCCCTCGATCGAGATTGCCTCGAAGGCGAGCTGGGTTTCCTGCTTTCTGCGACGGACTGCCATGGCGCTCAATCCACCCGGGGAAGCAGGACGTAGAGGCCAATCACGTCGGGTGGCAGCAGGGCCTTCACACTGTAGCTGCCGCGCGCATCGGCGGCTTCACGCACGCGCCGATGGTCTGCCAGCAGGGCCTGTGCCCGACGACCGGCAAAGGCTTCCAGGTCGGCCTGGCGCGACGAGAGCGTTTCCAGTGCCTGGGTCAGGGCGCGCTGGCGAACATGCGCCGGTGGATCGCCGGTGGGTGGCGGCGCCAGCAGCGCAAGAGCAGCAGCATCCTCGATGACGGGGCCGGGCGCGGCCCCCCAGGCCAGCGCGGTCGCCTCCTCGACCAGCAGGGTCGAGGTGGTGGACGCCTTCTGCGTCTGTAGCTGGTGGCGAAGGCGCAATAGGACCACGATGGTTTTCTCCTTCACGACAGGAGAAACCCAGCAACCCGCGCGCCCGAGCACGCCGGGATCGGAAACCCCATCGCTGTCGTCCCTCAGGGTTCGTTCGAGCAGAGTCTCGGCCAGTACCGAAACCAGGGGATGGCTGCGTAGCACCGGACGGCAACGCGCGGCCGGGGGCGAGTTGAAATCGATCAGCACCGTTCCGGAAAGGCCCTCGGCGTCGAGGCGTTCCCGAACCTCGTCGGGCAGGGCCGCGAGAGGCGCCTTGAAGCCACGTCGGAGCGGCTCCAGACCGGCGCCCATGCGGGACAGGGCGCGGCCGGTGAAACGACGCACATCTTCGGCGTCACCCATGGCTGCCAGGCTCTTCTTCCACTCCGGCAGAACTTCTTCTGGTTTCAGCCTGCGCTGGGCGAAAACCGTGCGGTTTCGCTTCGCCCTCTCGGCCGCGTCCTGCCAGCAGGCATCGATGGCGCGGCCCTCGTCCGAGGCGGTGAAGTCGAAGAGCCGCTGCTTGTTCGGCTGGTGGTGGCGCAGAAACACCGCCTGCATAAGAGCCTGGGTCAGGGTGTGGCCGTCGTCCGGCAGCGGGACGGGCACGCCCAGTTCCTCGCGGATCTTGGCCGCCTTGCGCAGGATGACCTCGATAACTGCGCCGTCCACGGGATTGTTCGCACCGTAGATCAGCGTGGCACGCACCACACGCGCGAGCTGCCCGAAGCGGTCGACTCGGCCTTCCCGCTGTTCGTGCCGGGTCGGGTTCCAGGACAGGTCGTAGTGAACGACCGCATCGAGGTGCTGCTGAAGGTTGATGCCCTCGGAGAGGCAGTCGGTTGCGATGAGCAGGCGGTGCTCGGCGTCCCCGAGCAGATCGACCTTCTCCTTGCGCTCCTCGGAGGTCAGCTCGCCGGTCACTACCTCGATGGTCACGCCCTCGAAGCGCCCCTGCAGGTGGCGGCCGAGGTAGTGGGCCGTGGCGATGTAGCGGCAAAAGACCACGGGGTTGAACCCGTCCTTGATCAACTGGCCGAGGTGGTCGGTCAGCAACTTCAGCTTTGGGTCACCCGCTTGCCCGATCAGCTGCTCGGCCTGCGCGATCAGCTTGGACAAGGCGGGATCGTCCGATGCAACCGGGGGCTCCACATCATCGTCAGGCAGCGAATCGGCCACGCCGTCGAAGATGCGCTCTTCAAGAAGCTCCTGGTCCGGCGCCGCGCTGTCCATGCCGGCCCGCGTGCGCAGGGCCTGCACCGCTGCGGCCGGGCTGGAGGCCACACAGCGCATGAGCGCCAGGGTTCCCCAGAAGTTCAAGCGCTGTCGCGTCTCATCCGGGCCGGCGGCCTCGACGACGGTCGCACAGTAGTCCAGCACTGCCTCGAAGAACTTCTCCCAAGCGCCGGTCAGCCGGTAGGTCAGCTCCTTGATCTCCCGTCGGGGGAAGAGCTCGCCTTCCTTCCACTCGGCGATGTCGGGCCGGCGGCGCTGAACGAAGTGCTGCGAAAGCCGCTCGCGCAGGCGGACTCGCTCGTCGCCAGTGGCGTCCGCGATGCCCTCGAACGCGGGGTCCAACAGACCGAGCAGCCGGTAGAAAGCCTGTTCGTCACCGCTGTGTGGGGTGGCGGTGAGCAGAACGAGGTGGCGTGTTGCCGATTCGGTGAGCCCCTTGAGCAGCTCGTAGCGCTGGTGTCTGCCCTGCCCGGTGGCGGCGCAGGTGTGGGCTTCATCTACGATCACGAAGCCCGGGCAAGTGTGCAGGAAGAAGTGCCGGCGCGATTCGCTCTTGATGTAGTCGAGGCTGACGACGGTGTGCGGAAAGGTCGTGAAGATGCTCTCGCCGGGTGGAATCCCGTTCTCAAGGCGTTTCGCGTTTGCGGCGGTCACAGCCACTGGCCGGATATGGAACCGCGTCTCGAGTTCCCCGACCCACTGGTCCACTAGGTGCGGAGGACAAAGAACGGCCGTGCGATCGATCTCACCTCGGTCGAAGAGCTCGCGCGCAATCAGGGCCGCCTCGATGGTCTTGCCCACGCCCACGTCGTCCGCGATGAGCAGGCGCACGGTGTCCTGCTTAAGCGCCATCAAGAGCGGGACGAGCTGATACGCGCGGGGGGCAACTGCGATCTGGCCAAAGCTGCGGAAGGGGCCTGCGCCCCGGCGCAGAGACAGCAGCAGCGCATCTCGCAAGAGGAGCGCCGAATCCTGGCTACCTTGCTGGTTCAGCCCCGGTGGAGGGAACGTGGCCTCGGCAACAGGCTCCGGCTCCAGCGCGAGGTGGATCACAGTGTGGTCCTCCTCCGAGCCGGACACCGGACGGACGCGCAGAGTCTCCAGGTCGCTGCCAGTGAGGACGATCCATTCCCGCCCTCGCGCACGGACCAGGCTGCCCGGGCTGTAGCTCATGGTTGCCGCCCGAGCGCAGCCGCCAGGCGCCGGAACGGCTCGGCCCACTGGGTCTCGGGACCATCGAAGGACACCAGATCGAAGCCCAGGGCTTCCAGCTTCTGGGCGGCTGCCGGGCCGGGATCTCCAAACGCAGCCGCAACATAGTGATCGCGCCATACCAGCGGAAGGAGACGGTCGGCGGCCACCAGAGGCTCGGCATCGGGCTGTGGCAGTCCACGGCCGAGAGCCAGCTCCAGCCAGCGAGCCAACGCTGGATCGGATGGGGCCGGTCCAGCGGTCGTGACGGGAACCGCCGCCTGGCTCGCCAGCCCGGTGGTCGTGGAACGCGCGAGCCGGATCAGAAGCTCCCTCGCGTTGTGGTCGCGGCGATCGATGAGCTCGTGGTCGGGCTGGTTGTAGTACGACATCAGGCACTTGTAGCAGGCGGCTACACAGGCTGTCCCCGGCGCGTCCCGCAGGGCCTGACCGTCGGCGGGAAGGCCAGCCTGATCCTTGATATCGAAATGCATGATCTGCAGCGCCTTCAGGGCGACGCTGGCCAGGCTGGCGGGCTCGGCCACCAAACGGGTCAGCACGCCAGCGCCGCCCTCGGTCGCCTCATAGAGCAGGAAACCGCTGCGCGCGTCTCTGGTGGGCATCGGCTCGGCCAGTATTTCGCCTGCCTCAAGCTGGAAGACGACCTCGATGCCGCGCAACAGAGCGTGCTGGACCGTGGCCTGCGTGCCCTGTTTCAGGTCCGGCGCAAGTGGCTGGAGCAGCAGAGCGTTCTTGTGATCCCGCACGCAGGGAACGATCCATTGGCGGGGCGAGGCCGTGGGATCCTCTGGCTCCTCCTCGTCGTCGTTGCGCGCCCAGTAGCCATAGACCGGGTCGATCTTGAACCCGAACCGGGTGCGATCCGCGCGGCGGCGCAAGCCCTTGTTCAGCCGCGTGATGGTGGCGCCCGACCCGTATATCAGGCGAGCCACCTCGCCCGCCTCGTCGACGGCCGCGCCACGCCTCACGTCGACCAAATGGTCCCGCACGGCCCACTCGAAGGTCGTCTGTAGCTCGAACCCCTGTCGCTGGCGCTCCTCATCGTTGGCGGTAATTCGCTCGGCGGGTTGGGTGGCGACGTTTTCTATTCGGTAGGTATCCTTCACGTTCTCCGCATCACCCAGGTCGGCGCCGCAGGAATGACAGAGCGACGCCTGCTCATTGAAATGGCCGGCTCCACAAGCCTTGCAGATGCGAACCGACTTGGTAGGCAGCTTGCTGTCGGCGGTGGCGTTCTCGCGCTGGCTGAGCGAGAGCATGGCCCGCACGACCCGGTAGGCGCGCCCTTCGTGGTACACGAGGCTGCGCGGGCCGAACTCCGACAGCGCCAGGAATCGCGGGCGTTGCAAATACGTCTGTCTGCCCCGACCGTCGTTCGCGGCCGGCACAAAGGCCATGAGCGGCAGGCGCGGGAAGTTGTAGCCGGGCAGGAAGCCCTCAGTGGCCAGATAGCGGTAGGTATAGAAATCGCTGGAAAGGCTGCTGGTCCCCTTCTGGAGCAGGTCGAGCTGTTCCATGGCCTGGGCATGGCGGCTCTTGGCCGCGCGCTTCTCTTTCTGAGGGGCGGCGTAGTCGTCCATCGTGCGCCGAGCAGCGTCGCGCTGTTGCTCGGCCGCAGAGAACAGATCACGCCACCGATCGAACGCTTCCTCGAAGCGGGCCAATGCCCCGTCGGCAACCGCCGCAGCGTACTCGTCACGTCCTGGGAACCAGGGTGCGAAGACTGGGGTCAGATCATCGGCCAGAAGATCCAGCACGCGCTTGATGCGCTCCTTCGCCTCCTGGACCACACGTGGCTCGGCCAGCGGCCCACGCACGTCCGGACGAAGCGGCCGCATCGGATCCTGCAGGACCAACAACTCGGAAATCGACGGCGCAAGGGGATTCTCGCAACATGCGAGCCACACGGCCTGCAGGTGGCTTTCCACCAGGTCGCGGTTTGCCAGATCCAGCAACGGCGGACGAACCTCGCCGTGAACCATCTCCTTCGGATCGCGGAAGAAGTACTGGTCGTGAGGTCCCTGGGCAGAGCAGTAGGTCAGCGCAAGGGCACCTTGCCCACTGCGTCCCGCCCGGCCGCTGCGCTGGGCGTAGTTGGCGGGAGTGGGCGGGACGTTCCGCATGTACACGGCATTGAGAGCCGAAATGTCGACGCCCAACTCCATGGTTGGCGAGCAGAAAAGCACGGGCAAGAATCGGTTCGCTTCGCCCAGATCGCGCAGCAACTTCTCGTCCGCCGCAAGTTCCTTCTGCTCTTTCTTTTCGTAGCGAAAACGCTTCTCCCGGATTTTGCGTTTGTCACCATCGACCTGGGCGGTGTGCTCCCGCGCTTCGAAACCGAACAGCGGATGGCCCGGCTGCCGAAGCAGTTCGGCCAGGTTGGCGTAGAGATCGCGGAAGTATGCATTCTGGTTCGGATGCGCAGGATCGATCTTGGGCCTGCCCGCTCGAAAGCGCACACACGCATCGTTCAGCTTCCAGCCGATCTGGTTGTCGAACGGCGTGACTTCGTCGGAAACCAGGCCGTGCTTGGACGCGGCTGCCAGGAGCGCATTCACAAGAGCATCGAAATCTCCAGCCTTCAGGTCACGAATGCCCTTGTCTCCGCCCCAGAGCTCGGAAGATCGGAGCATCCTTCCAAGCGCGCTGCGCGAGCCTCCACGAACGATCAGATCCTCGTCGCGCAGACTGGTATCCCGCCGCGAGGGTGGATCGACCATCAACCACCGGGCTCGCGGCGGCTTCTCGTCAAGACCGAAACCCCAGGGTGCGCGCAGTCGGCTGTGCGACTTGGCCAGCAATTGCTCGATCGTGGTGGCCTCAAGCACCTGGCTGCGGACGGCCATGCCCTTCCGCAAGTGGTCCAAGAGTTCCCGGTAGACCTGGACACGCACCTCCGGGGAGGCGCGCCGAAGGACTTCTGGACCGCCTGCGAACAGCTCCTGGTCGGCCGCCAGCGCGTCGATGCCCTCGTAGTCGACCTTGACCAAGCCGAGCTGCTCGAGATTGGGGTTGGTGAAGCGCCAACCTCGTCGCTGGTCGAACCAGACTCGATAGGCGAGCACCTGCCGCAACGTGGCCTCGGCGTCCTGAAGGTTGAAACCTCGGAGGGTCGGCTCCTGCAACCATTCCCCGCGAATCTCGGGACTCGGGCGGTCAAACCCCAGCGCGCGTTGCTGGGCCAGGCCCAGTTGGTCGCTGGACAGTCCACCCGGCCCGGCTGCACCCAGGGCGCCCAGGAAACCGGCCCGGATCAGGCTGACGAACAGGAAGTCGTTGAAGTGCCCGGACTGCAACGCTGCGTCCTGGCGGTTGTCCAAGAAGCCCAGGATCTTGCGTTTGAACTCGTCCAGCCCCGAGTCCTCGCCGTGCATCCAGCGGAGGACGCTGGCAACCAGCACCGTCGTCGCAGAGCTTCGGCCTTCGGCGGAGAGCGATGCAAGTCGGTTCCGGTCCTTGCCCGCCCGTCCCTGAGTATCGTCACAGCGTAGACAGAAACGGAATTTTCCCGGAAGGAACCACGCGCGAATGCCGGTACCCGCCTTGCCCGTGGGCTCGACGAATACCTCGCGTGCCCTGGCAGCGCGATAGTGCGACTTGATCCGAGGACGGCCGGCGGCATCGTAGTCGAGCCAGGTTTCAGGGTAGTCCTCTTCCCGATCGCCAAACGTGAACTCCGCGTCCGAGCTGTGAGGAGTGAGAAGACCGAAGACGTCACGATCGTCGTGTTCTTCTTCCACATCCGCGTCGTCCCCGTCGGGGCGCCGGGGCGGCGCATCGTCTATGTCGCGTGGGAGGAAGAGTCGTTCACCGGCGACGCCCGTGAAGCGCACGGGATGGTACTCCTGGCCGCAGTGGCGACAGAAGTGCGTCGGATACAGCCTCTTGTCCTGATCGCCAGGCAAAAACTGCTGGCCGTCCACCGTCACGACACGGCGGCCCGGCGCTTCCAGGGTCGAGAAGGCGTGGCCAGCGCCCGAAATGAACTGATGCAGCTTGAAGGCGAAAAAGCCTCGCCCGTTTCCATCTGGGGATCCCGTCCGCTCAATCTCGGGCAAGGAGGAAACCAGGAGCAGATCCCGGAGCGCCTGCCGGCAAGCCGACTCGTCCCGAGACGCAGCGTTGGCCAGCGCCTTGACGGCCTCAGTGACCGTGAGAGGGCGGGCGCGTATCCAGCGCTGGTCCTCTGGTGACCACTTGACCCCCAGCTCTGTCTCGACCCAGATCGCGAGCGGGTGCGAACGGAGATCGGTGTCCGTGATGTTCTGCGGAATACCCGCATCGACCGCACGCCCAAGCGCTGGACGAACCGACTCCGAGGTCTGGGCCGAGTCGGTTACCCGTTCGAGGGTCTCGACGATCACGTTGCTCTCAGGAATCGCGACGGCAAAAAGCTTGGAGGCAACGTCTGCGACAAGACGGTTCTTGCCCTCGATCGAGCCCTCGCTGGCCATCGTTGCCGAGGTGCCCACACATTGCAGCCTCTCCGGCGCCAGCCGCTCGCGCACCCGACGAACCAGAAGCGCGACATCCGCGCCCTGTCGGCCTCGATAGGTATGCAGCTCGTCGAGAACAAGAAAGCGAAGACCCGCGCAGTTTCCCATCACGCGGCGGTCGAGGTCGTCCTGACGGGTCATCAGGAGTTCGAGCATCATGAAGTTCGTGAGCAGGATGTCCGGGGGGTTCTGGGAGATCCTTTGCCGCTCTTCGCTGTCCTCCTGGCCGGTGTAGCGCGCGAAGGTGACCGGGGCGCGCCCGGGAACATTCCCGACGAATTTCTCCAGCTCCTCCTCCTGGCTATTTGCCAGCGCGTTCATCGGATAGATGATGATGGCTCGGGTGCGCGGCCGCGCGTCGTGTCGCTTCTCCGCGAGGACCGCGTTCACGATGGGGATGAAGAAGCACAGGGATTTTCCGGACCCGGTGCCGGTCGTCACAACGTAGCTTTCGCCCTGCGACGCGAGGGCGATGGCCTGTTCCTGGTGCTTGTAGAGAGACAGCGATGCGCCGGGTGAGCTTCCGGTCGGCGGGGTCCGAAAAATCTCGGCGCAGAGGGGCTCGAGCGCGCCCGAGGCAACCAGCTTGTCGACGGTCGTAGACCGCCGGTAGTTGGGGTTGACCTGGATCAACGGCTCCGGCCAGTACCGGTCGCCGGCATAGATCGCCTCGACCTGCCGCCGGATATCCTCGGCGTGGATGGTCGTGAAGGAAGTTGCGAATTTCTTGTACTCGCCGACGACCGAGTCGCGCAGCGAGAATATGTCCATGCTCTTGGCGCTCATGTGCCGACTCCGGTTGCCTGCCTATCGTTCGCCAAGACACATCTCGGCTGTGAGCTTGTGATGTCTGTCAGGGAAGGGAGTTGGGGCATCCTCGACCACCTGGCTGCGCACGCAGCCTCGCCGACGCGAACGTCAGCGAAGCTAACGGTAACACGGGCCTCTGACACGCAGAAGCGGAACCGGGATGGCTGCTCGGTGGCCCCGGCGAGCGAGGCCCACGACTAGCGCATGGGGATCAGGGGGCCGACGACCGCCTCCACCTCGGGCCAGGTGAGCGTCGTTCCGGACAAGAGTTCATCGGCAAGTCTTGCTATCGGCGCGCGCGCAATGTTCCGCGCTCGCAGATCGCACACTCGCACTGTTCGGCTGTTGGTCCTGCACCGGCCCGTATGCTGCGCCTCCGGATAGTCCACCCATCTTGGTCGTCACTTGCATATGACACGAACCGTCGTGGGCGATCGAATCCCCACCGTGCAGATCGTCGATATCCAGTCGCCCCATGTTCGCTCGACTTCGACGCTTGCCATGCCATTGGAGCCACAGTCTCCACCTACGTTGACGTCGCCAGGAGAAGCGAACCCCCAGAACCACGCGGCTGAAGTGTGCTCGTAGAGGTGATTCGACTGGAACTGCTTGACCACTCGCGAGTCGTTGACATGGATGGTGCCCATACAGCCAGCGCACCCGAGAAGAGCTGCGCAGCAGGCCGCTTTGCGAATCATAGCCTTGTACATGTCGTGTCCTCCTCCGATGTCCGCGACGTCATCGCGCGAAGGTTAGAGCTTATCAGGAATTGGACAAAATAGCAACTAACGAGCCTGTTTGTGCGAGCGTCGTCGGGGTAGCCGAGCGGAATGCCCGGTGGGCCTCCCGCAACCCTCAAGTTTCTCGGCGCGAACATTCAGCGCCGCCGTCGGCATCTGGGCTTCACCCAGGAGAACCTGGCCGAAAGAGCTGGTCTGGACCCACGCTATGTCCGCACGCTGGAGTCGCCCCGTGCCAATCCCCGCGTCGCTGTGTTGGTCGCGGTAGCGGAGGCTCTGGGGGCTTCACTCGATTCGCTGTTCAGGGCAGTCAAGCTGCCCCGGCAACGTCGCCCCGGAAGGCCACCCTTGCCGCCGAAGGCAAAACAGAGCGCAACTCGTCGCCGCCGACTTGCCTGAATGCCTTCCCAAGCGCCGGGCAGATCATCGGGCGCGGGGCCGGTCCGGCGAGATTCCGAACACGCGCTCGCCATCGAGGGCACGGTAGACCTTGAACCGCTCCGAGGGCAGTTCCAGGACGCCGAAGGTGGCCGGGCGGAACCCGTCGGCCACCGCGAGCGAGCTGACTTGAAGGCGTAGGTCTTCGAGCAGCACGCGCCCGGATTCAAGATCTTGCCGGAAGGGGCGTTGACCACCAGCTCAAATTCTGTGTGCGTGTGGCCGACGATGAGAATTCTGGCGTGAGCCTGCTCCAACAGACGATGCCGCAACTCCGGGCCGGTCTTCTCCTTGTCGATTCCCTCCATGTCCGAGCCCGGCCGCGCGTGCCACATCGCCACGCGAACGCCTTCCAACTCCGCCTCCCAGTGGACCGGCAGGGTGGACAGCCACACCAGGGACTCATGCGACAGCTCCGCCCCGCTACCGATCACATCGGAGACGCTGCAAGGCTCGAAGAACTTGCGCGCATCCTGCCGCCGGTGGCGGAACTGGAGCGCCCACCGATCGTGATTCCCGAGGATGCAGGTGACCTTCTCGGCTTTGAGCCGCTGGACGACCTCCTCGCCGAAGGGCTCGATGTCGATCAGGTCCCCAGCGCAGAGGATTGGGTCGCACCCCATCTCGCGGAGGCGGCCGAGGGTGGTGTCGAGGGCGAAGATGTCGCCGTGGATGTCGGCAAGAACCCCGACCTTCATGTCGCCTCGTTGAGGCTACGGACGCCCCACCACCAGCCCGCCAGAAATGCGATCGTGACGGCGGGACCGAGGGCATAGTTCACGGCGAGGCCGGCCAAGGCGACCTTGACCGCAAACCACGCTACTTCCGACGCGGCCTTGGCTTCGCTGTATTCCATGTTGCCACCAGGCGGTCGCACACGGCCGCCTTCATGTTCTCGTCTGATTTCTTGAGGTGCTCGGACAGGGCTTCGAGCGCCTGGATCAGGTCGTCCTTGGCCTCCTGTGCCGTCACGCCGATGCCGTAGGCGCCGGGGACGGCTGGAGCCTTGGCCGTCCAGAGTCCGTCCTCGAACCAGAACACGAAAGTGTACCTGTGGTTGAACGGCCTCTGCGGCTTGCCCAGGTCCACCCCGAGGCTCTTCATCACTTCCGCGCTCGGGATCGCGCGTTCGTGCCCGGCCTCGAACTTGGCCAGCCGGCGCTCGGCAATTTTCACGAGGCGAGCGTCCGACCGGGCTTCCGCCGCCGCTCGTGCGGCTTTGCGCTTGCTCCTGCGCCTGCCCTCACGCAGGAGACGGTTGATCTCCTTGATTGAGAGGCGGTCCCGGTCGCGCAGTCGCCTCTGGGCTACCAGCAAGCCTTCGTCGTCCGCCAGTTTCGTCAGGAGGGCGGGGGCGTCCTCGCGGACGAAATTCCAGATCTCCCTCGGGGACATTTCCAGATCTCGCGGGATGCCAGTCCTCTCCTTGAGGTGGAGGAGGGCCTTCCAATTGACGTCACGATACTGCCTCCTGACGCTGGCTGGCTGGTGGGCCGCCGCCTCTCCGATCTGATGTATGTGGTGCAGGGCCGCCGCCTGGCGCGACCAGCTCGCCTTGAAGGCGGCGAAGCCCATGCCCTCCAAGCACCCCGGGAGGTTCAGGCAAGCCACGATGATGTCATTGAACCAAGTTGTGACCGGCTTGCGGGGGAAGCCCAGATCTCCGCCCCAGGGCTTGCGGGATTTCTTCATGGCTTCCTCTTCACATCGTCGACTTGACGGCAGGGCTCGCACCGGACGGAGATCCAATGGCGCCGCTTGTCGAGGATGCCGGGCTGGCCGCACACCTCGCACGTCCGCATGGACTCCTCGGCCGCCTCGTCGAGCGCGGCATCCGTTGCCTCGTCGAGGCGCGGGTCCGACGACGCGGTGCTATCGCAGAAATACACGGTCAGCCGGCCCATCTTCTCCTTGAGCTGCCAGACGTGGAGATTCGGATCGGCGGACAGCCTCACGGAGAGGCGGTCGACGATGTCGAACCATCCGTCACCGATGTCAAAGCCGTCCTGGGCGAAGCGGCTTGCCCGGTTCGTCGGCGCGACCCATGCCTCGCGGAAGAGAACAGGGTAGCGTTCGAGGAGGGCCAGGACGTGGGCGGCGGTCATGTCGAGCCGGTCCTGCTTGCTCGAGGCGGCGAGCAGCTTGGCCCGTTCGTGGACGGTCTTGGACCGAAAGTCGGCGTACTCTTCCCATCCTGCAGGGATCTTCACCGCTTCCTGCCCTTTCGCATGAACACCAGCGTTTGGAGCGCAGACGCGGCTTCGCCCACGGTCAGATTGTGGAGCAAGAGGGATGCCCACTCGCCGTCGCAGTCGACCGAGCCGATGAGGCCAGTCAGCCTTTTCGAGCGCTCGAAGAGAACCCGACCGCCAATCCATCTAGGAATGCAGTCGGCACCAGCTCCGGCGATCTTAGCAAGGGCCTTGACCGACTTCGCCGTCTGGGAATTGGCACGGATGCGAATTCGTTTGGTCACGATCCGAAAGCGCTCCAATTTATAACTAGGTCTGGTCGTGCCGTCTCGCTGTTGGATGATGGCGTCGCTTCTTAGGAACTGGTTCACCGACATCGTCGAGAATCCACGCGGCTGGGGCGCGCCCACGTCCAAGCCCAAGGGATCCTCGCGCCACTCCACCTTGGGAGCGATCCCCACGATCGTCACCGGGTGCTCTTCCATGCCGTCGGCCCATGGCCGATAGACCTCGTTGAACCACGCACCAAAGTCGTCGGGAGCCGAGATAAAGTGAAGCGCGTGATCCGAGTGAGGCCGGCCTTTGTGGATTATGTAGATCATGGGATTTCCTTTGTGTTCACCGAAGGCGGTAGACGGTCAGCAGCGCGGCCCACCCGTAATCCAAGAGGGCTGGCGGCCGGTCATATTCGCGAGCGAAACGGATGGCCATGTCGAGCAAGTACCGCGCCCAGAAGTACGCCTCGACAATGGGGCGCGTGTGTCTTGTCCAGTCCTGGTTGTGCGACAGCTCCCATTTCTTCCCGGTGCCGACGGCGATGATTTCCTCGATATAATCGTCGAGCTTGCCCGGCACGGGCGCCAGGGCGCGGAGGCGGGCCACAATCTCGGTCGTGTGGTGCTGCGCCCCGTAGACCTTGTTCGACAGGTGCAGGAGCCTATAAGGAACATCTTCGTCGTCCCGCGCCCGGCATTCCTCGCGCAGCTTCTCCAGGTCGGGCAGGGCGGCTTTGAGGTTCGCGAGCAGGAGGGCGACCTCGGGGCGCGGGTCGATGTTTTCCTCGGCGGTGCGCGGTCGGAGGATGTTCTTGCCGTCCTTTCGGTCGATGATCATCCCGGCGAGACCAAGACGGCGGGGCTTGCGTTTCTCTTCGTTCATTCGCGTTTTCCTTTCGCGCATGGTCATGGCCTGGCGCTCCTGGTGGGCGTGTCGATTGTTGTTGGCGCCCTTCTCGGCGGTGCCGACGCGGGCAGCATCAGCGGTCGCGCCAGTTCGATCAGGCCGGCGGCGATCACCTGCCTTGGCGCCCCGGGCGCCAGCACTGCGGCGTGTACCGCGCGGGCTATCGACTTCATCACTGCCGCGTTGGCGGCAATGT
>Ga0187889_10002608_pt1 | contig 17246 bp, 13 predicted proteins | sample June2016WEW_7_10_2_FD_132992 | JGI IMG/M metagenome (GOLD analysis project Ga0187889, IMG submission 132992) | Peatland microbial communities from SPRUCE experiment site at the Marcell Experimental Forest, Minnesota, USA - June2016WEW_7_100 | ecosystem: Environmental > Terrestrial > Soil >... | reverse complement strand
GATGAGTACGGCGCCTCTTCCCAAGAAAATATTCGACGTCACTCCACTGATTCTCCCGTTTCGACAACTCCCTGGTCACGCTGAGAAAACCGGCGGCGGGGGAGGAGGCGGAGCGGGAGCGGGCGGCGGCGGCGCTGCAGGCGGCACGGAGGGCGCGGGCGCCGCTGGCGGCGGGGGAGCAGCCGCGGCGGGCGGAGCCGGGGGCGGCGGCGCGGGTGGGGGCGGAGCGGCCGGGGCGGGCGGCGGGGGCGGGGCCGCGGTCGGCGGCGCAATGGTCACCACCGGCGGCGGGGGGAGGTTCATGTTGCTGATGCACGACGAGAGGTCGAAGATCATGAACTCGAGCGCCTTCTCCTGGGGCGTCAGCGGCTTCATCGTGCAGCAGCTCGGGAAGGTCGTCGGACCGCTTGTCGAGTTATTGCCCGGGTCAGACGCGGTATCGGTCACGTGCAGCCCGGTGTAGACGAAGCGCCCACACTGGCTGGCCGCGCCTGCGTCGGTAGCGTCACTCACCGGGGTGTCGAAGCTGAGATAGTGCGTGTACTGGGCCGCTCCGGTCACGTCATTCGTGTTGGCTGGCTCGTATATCCATCTCTGCGCGGGCGGATTGATCTGATCGATTGCGGTGGGCTTCACCTGGCTCGAAATCGTCAGCCGGCCGCTAGTGGTCGAGGCACCGACGCTGCCCAGCCAGGCGGCGAATGCCACTCCCCGCGGGAACGACTCGTCAATCCAGGTATTGCGCGGTTGGTTGCCTATGGTGTTCCCGGTCTGCGCCGTCCAGGTCGCCACTTCGCCAAAAGCGGACGGATACGTCGGATTGGCGGCCGACGGGAACGAGCGAAGCCAAGACCACTGATAGTGCTCCGCGAACACGCGACCACCCGCGTTGGCATAGTTTGCCATCAAAGTGACAGCCGCTTGCGCGGCCGCCACGCCGTTGCCGGGATGGGAGATGTAACTGTTGTTATTGGTCGGATCCGCGTCTCCCATATCGCCGCCGCAATTGAGAAACACCATATCATACTGGTCCAGATGCTCCTGACTGTCCCACAGATTCTTAGTGGCGTCGGGATAGGTCCCGCTCGCATTGTCGAAGCCGATGCACAGACCGGGGTTCTTCTCCAGCTGATACATGCTTACCGAGCCGGTGCCGGTGGGGTTAGTGAATTCCGAGGTGCTGACGCCCATGCGCATCAGCAGGCACTGCAGACGATCCGCCGAGCCGGCGGCCAGAGCGATCTTGGGCAGCGAGACGGTGCCGCTGTCGCCGTCGCTCTGGTTTTGCGGCAAGCGCGCCATGGGTATACCGTTGCTGTCCTTCCAGCCCGTCAGATCGTTGGTCGTGCACGCGCTCACCGTGGGAATCTCGACCTGGCGCCGCCACTTGCCGATCTGGAACACGATGGGGATATTGGTGCCGCTCGGAGCATTGGTCAGGGTGAAGCTGCCGTCGGTACCCGAGACCTGGGCCGTGATGGGCTCGCCCGACGGGGTCGCGCACCGGTCGCAGGTAGCGCCGTGGGTTATAGAGCCCAAGGTGGTGTTGGGAATGTAGACGATGACGTTGTAGAGCGGGTTGAGCCCCGCCGGGTCGTACACCTTGCCGGTTATGGTGGTCGAGCCGGCATCGCACTTGGCGACCTGGCAGACCAGACCGTCGTTGCAGACGCAGGCGTGGCCGGTGCAGGTGGTGCCGGCGGGACAGGCGGCGTTGCAGGTGATGGAGCCGCCGCAGCCGTCCCCCACCACTCCCCCGCAGTACTGACCGCCATCGGGTAGCACGCAGGTCAGGGGCACGCAGGACGCGTCGCCCTTGCACTGGTTGGTGCTGGTGTCGCAGACCTTGCCCGTCCCGCACTGGTTGGTGGCGCAGGCAATGCTGCCGCCGCAGCCATCGCCGATGGTCCCGCAATAGTTGAACGGCGTTCCGTTGCTACAGGAGGTCTTGGGCACACAGGTGCTGTCGCCGTGACATACGTCGGTCTGGGTGTTGCACACCTGGCCGGTGGTACAGCTATCGGCCGGGCAGACCAGGCTGCCCCCGCAGCCGTTGCCGATGGTCCCGCAGTAGTTGAAATCCGTTCCATTGCCACACGAAGTCTGGGGCACGCAGCTGGCGCCGCCCTGGCAGATGTGGCTCGTGGTATCACACACCTGCCCGGCCGAACAGCTGCTGGCCGGACAAACCAGCTTACCACCGCAGCCGTCGCCGATGGTCCCGCAGTAGCTGAACTGCGTCCCATTGGCACAGGACGCCTGGGGAACACAGGCGCTGTTGCCCTTGCACACATGGTTGGTGGTGTCGCAAACCTGGGTCGCGCTGCAGCTATCGGAGGGACATACCAGGCTGCCACCACAGCCATCACCTATGGTCCCGCAGTAGCTGAACTCCGTCCCGTTGGCACAAGAAGTCTGGGCCACGCAACTACTGTCGCCCTTGCACAGACCGGTCTTGGCATCGCACACTTGCCCGGCGGCGCAGGTCGAGCTGCACGTCAACTCTCCGCCACAGTTGTCACCCACCAGTCCACAGTAGCTGAACGAGGTCCCGTTAGCACAGGTCAGCGGTACACAGCTCGCGTCGCCCTTGCAGAGGTTGTCCTTGCCGCAAACTTGATCAGCCGCGCAGGCACAGTTGACCCGACCGCCGCACCCGTCGCCGATCTCGCCGCAGTAGCTGAAGTTGGTGCCGTTGGCGCATCCACTCGGCTTGCACGCCGCGTTGCCCTTGCAAATACCGTCGCCTCCGCATACCTGGTCCGCGGCGCAATCGCCGCCACAATGGAGAGCGCCACCGCAGCCGTCTCCGTTGTCGCCGCAGTAGTTGAAAGTGGTGCCGTTCTGGCAGGTCATTGGCACACACCCCGGCCCCGCCTTGCACAGGTTACTGGTCGGGTCGCAGACTTGGTCGGCCGCGCAGTCGCTACCGCAGCGCAGCGTTCCTCCGCAGTTGTCGCCGATGTCGCCGCAATAGTTGTAGAGTGTCCCATTGGCGCACGTCGCGGGAGCGCAGCTCGGGCCACCCTCGCACAGTCCGGTCGCGCTATTACACACCTGGCCGGCGGCGCAGTCATTGCCGCAAGCGATGCTTCCCCCGCAGTTGTCGCCGATGGTTCCGCAATAGTTGAAGGAGGTACCGTTGGTACAGCCAGCTAGCTTGGTGCAGGTCGCATCCCCCACGCAGACATGGTCTTGGCAGACCCAGCCCGCGGGACACGCCGCATTGCAAGCAAGCTCGCCACCACAGCCGTCGCCTATGGTGCCACCGCAATATTGGCCCCCCGTCGGGGTACACGTAAGCGGCGTGCAGTTCGCTGGCACGCACAGGTTATTCTGGCAGACCTCACCCGCGCCACAGTCGCCGCAGTCGTTGCTGCCGCCACAGCCATCACCGATGGTGCCGCAATACTGGCCCTGGCCGCTGGCGCACGTCACCTTGACGCAGCTCGCGCCGCCCACGCACTGGTGGTCCGCGCAAGTCCAGCCCGCAGAAGTACAATCGCCACAGGTCAGCGAACCACCGCATCCGTCGCCTATCGTGCCCCCACAGTATTGGCCGCCCGTGGGATTACAGGTGGAAGGCGTGCATGCGCCGGCGGGAACACACTGGCTCCCCTCGCATACTTGGCCGCTCGGACAGACGCCACAATCTTCGGCGCGGCCGCAGCCATCGCCGATGGTGCCGCAGTACTTGCCCGCGCCGGTGCCACAGGCGACCGGCGCGCAAAACCCGGTGTCACCGGTACAAAGCCCACCCGTGCAGCTCCAACCCGCGGGACAGCCGCCGCAGGTGAGCTCGCCCCCAGCACCGTTGCCGATGACCCCGCAGTACTGGCCACCGGTAACCGTACACGAAGTGAGCACGCCGGCATCGCCGTAGGCTGGGCTCCCTCCGCATAGCCCGCCGATACACTCGACCCCGGTGGGGCAGAGCCCACAATTCAAGGACCCGCCACAGCCATCGCCGATGGTGCCGCAATATTGCCAAGTTCCGACGCTACAGGTGATCGGCTGGCAGATGCCGTCGCCGGATGCCCCGTCGGCGGAAGGAACGATCCCGGTTATGGTCAGGCCGTCGGGCGGACGGACGGATCCGCCATCCTCACCCGTCGCTCCCACCGGACTCGGCCCCTGGCATCCCGAATAGCCGACCGCCCAGAGCCCGGACAGAACGAAGAGACGCGCTACAGCCCGATAATAGCGAGGACGCGAGGAACAGATTTTCAACATGGAGCTGACTCCCACCCGCAAGGTATATTCGTGTACACGGGTCAGCTCTATAGTACCCCAGCGCGAGCTCGGCCTGCAACCGCAGTGACGGCAAACCGGTGCGCGCAACCGCCGCTCCCCCATGCCCGACCCAGTGCCCGCTTTGGTCCGGAGCTCGCGGGCGTATCGCCAATGGTGGGTAATTGCGCTCAATTGAGCCCAATTACATCCAGCCAACCCCAGCCGGCCCCAGCCGACTACCCGAGTCGCGCAGGTCGGACATGTAGGACAACGGGAGCGATCCGGCTACAGATACGAGCCGCGGGCGGCGGGCAAACGGGGGTCGCCGTTCACTGGCAAGAAGACGTTCAGCTCGAGCACGTCGCAATCGCCGGTGCGGTCCAGATTGACCGAGACCTGCTCGAGATCGATGCGCTCGTACTTCGCTAACACGGCGAGCAGCTCCTGCTGCAGTTGCGGAAGATAGTCCGGGCCCGAGCGCGTGCCGACGCGCTCGCGCGCCACGATCACCGATAGGCGGTCCTTGGCCAGGCTGGCCGACTTGGGCTGCCGACGAAAGTAGTCGAAAAAGGCCATGATTTGCCCCCGGGGTGCAGGGTTAGCCGAACAGGCGCCAGAAGATGCCGCGCTTGTTCTCTTCGATGAAACGATGTTCACGCTCCTCGCCGAGGAAGCGATGAACGACGTCGATATAGGCCTGGGCGACCTCGGTGGTTTCATCGAGGATGGCCGGCGTGCCCTTGTTGGATGACTGCAATACCGCCTTGGACTCGGGAATGACCCCGAGCAGGGGAATGCCGAGCAAGTCGAGCACATCGCCCACGCTCAGCATCTCGCCCTTTTTCACCAAGGCGGGAGAGTAGCGAGTCAGCAGCAGCTGGCTCTTGACCGGCGCACCTGCCACCTCGGCCCGGCTGGTCTTGGCGGCCAGAAGCCCGAGCACGCGGTCGGAATCGCGCACCGATGACACCTCGGGATTGGCCACCACGATGGCCTCGTCGGCGAAGTACATGGCCATCAGGGCCCCTTTTTCGATGCCCGCGGGTGAGTCACAAAGGATGTAGTCGAAGCCCATGCCCTTGAGCTCGCTGATCACCTTGCCCACGCCCTCGGGCTCGAGCGCGTCCTTGTCGCGAGTCTGCGAGGCGGGCAGGATATAGAGGTTGTCGATGCGCTTGTCGCGAATGAGAGCCAGGTTGAGCTTGGCCTCGCCTCTGATTACGTTGACGAAGTCGTAGACCACTCGGCGCTCGCAACCGAGCACCAGATCCAGGTTGCGCAACCCGACATCGAAGTCGATGGCGACGGTCTTGTACCCGCGCTGAGCAATGCCGGCGGCGATGTTGGCAGCAGTCGTGGTCTTGCCGACCCCTCCTTTGCCTGACGTTACGACTACGACTTTGGACACGTGAGCCTCCCTTGCGAAGATCGAATGAGCTATGCCGATCGAGTGCTATCCATGAGGCACTCATCCCCAACGAAACACAAATTTTTGATCCATTGGCTCGTGGAGCCTAGCCGCAGACCACCGCGGCCACACCGGCCGCCGAACCTGGCCTACCGGAGCAGGCTGGCAGGGCCAGGAGCACGTCAGAGCGCCGCGACCAGACAACAGCCATTCTCGAGGTAGATTTGCGCCGGCTTACCCCGGTGGGCAGCCGACAAATCCTCCGCCAGCAGATAGGCCCCCGAGATGGCCACCAGCTCGGCGTCCAGTCTCTGACAGAAGATGCGCGCGTCGGTCATCCCATGGGCTCCCGCCTCGGCGCGTCCGCGAAGAGTTGAGTAGATGTGCACGTGACCGTCGGCGATGACCTCGGCCCCCGAGCTCACCGGGGCCAGGACCACCAGGTCCGCCCCCTCGGCATAGATGCTCTGGCCGCTACGGACGGGATGGCGGATGACCACGGTCGGCCGGCGGGCACTCCGCGCTCCCGGCAGCGATGACCGCGCGCGGGTCTGCGCCCCTTCCGGCGCGGGCGGAGAGCTATTCGCGCCGGCGTGCTCGATCGCTGCCGGGGCGGGCTCGGGAGCAGGCGAGAGCTCGGCGGAGAGTGACGGAGGGGAGCTCTCGCCAGCGCGCTGCCCGGAGCGGGGGGCGGGCGGGGCCACGTAGCCGAAGCCGGCGGCGGCGGCACGCGCGCGCACGTCTTCTTCGGCATTGGTTACGGCGACCGGGACCATGCGGCAAGAACGCAGGAGCGCGGCGAGGTCGCCGAAATGCACCCGCTTGGCTTCCTGTCCCAGCCCCACGAGATCGACAAGCACAGGTGCGTCTTGGAATAGCCTGGGCATCTGCGCCACCCGGGGCACGAGCTGCTCGGCGATCAGGCCGGCATCGCCGGTGCGGAGCTGGAGCACGGTCAGCGGCGCCACCATGCCCTTGAGCTCGAACGCGTGGCTTTTCGCCACGCCGGCCGCGCGGGCCGAGCGCGGAGGGGGAGCCGGAAGCTCGTTTTGTGCATCCATGAGGCTTGCCTCAGCTTCCGGCGGTTAGGTCAGATGGTCAATTTTATGATGTAAAGGACCCCGAGAGCCTGTGAGAGTCCTATAAACATGTGCCGGCTCATGCTCCCCCTTCTCGTCGCCCTGCAGATGGCCAACCACCCGGTCGGCGTTGGCGACCGCGCTCCCCAGCAGCCGATGATCGATCTCGACGGTGCGACCGTCGAGTTGGGCCACCAGCGCGCCGTTGTCACCTTTTGCGCAACCTGGTGCTCTCCCTGTCACGAGGCCATCGCCGACCTGCTGCTGGCTCGCCAGCGCAGCGTTCCCTTCATGCTCGTCCTGGTCGTCGTGGGCGAGACGGCAAGTCAGGCCAGGAGCTTCGTCAAGGATAGAGGCATCCCCCGTGACGTGGCGGTGGTGCTCGGCGGCGAGGCCCTAGCGCGGGTCTGGGGCGAGGATCGCCTTCCAACTACCTTCTTGGTCGACCAAGCCGGGATCCTGCGCCACATAAACCGTGGCTACGGGAGCGGCTTCCGCTCCCGCGTGGAGGGGTGGCTGAGCAGAATGCCATGAGAAGGTCGGCTCACTGGGCACGCCGCAGCTCGGCCAAGCACCTGCCGAGCTCATCTTCCAGGTAATTGGTGGCAGCCCGGACGTCAGCCGGAACCGCGTCGTTGTAGGAGCGGATCGCATCGCGCCACAGCGCACCCAGAACCTTCTTCGCCCCACTCACATCCTCGGCGCCTGCGGCCTTCACCAGGGTTGCCTTCTCGTACAAAGATAGATCCGACACGATGACGCGAGCCCGCCGTTGTGCGCGCGCGTGCACATCGCCAGCGACACGCGGGCCTCCGGATGAATGCCAACCTCGGGGCGCGCCTGCGGAGGCATGCCCCTCCCCCGGGCCAGGTGCGTCTCCCGGGCTAGGTGCACCTCCTGAGCTAGGCGCGTCTCCCGGGAGCCCACTGCCCGGAGCATCTTCCGGAGCAGCAGACACCGACGTTTGCGCTATGGACGGATGCTCGGCCTCCCGTGCTGCCGCGCGTTCGGCCGGAAGCTCGGCCGGTGACAATTGGGCCGGGATCGCGCGCTCGGCCGCCGGGGCAGCGCTTGCGGGAGCCATGGGCGTGGGAGTCGCGACCGTGCGAGTTACCGGGGTGGGGGTCGTGGCTGCGCGAGTTACCGGTGTGGGAGTCGGGGTTGCGCGAGCAACGGGGGAAGGAGTTGTGAACGAGCGGGCCCTTAGCGTTGGTCCCGGGGTCCCGCCCGGCGGATGGGCCAAACGCGATGCTGGCGCACGCCTTTCCACCTCGGGCGGAAGCCGCATCTCAATGCGGGGGGTCGGCTCATAGTCAATCTGGGCCGGCTGCGCTTGTGCTCGCTCGCGCTTGAGCTCGCTCTCCAGGGCCGTCCGGATCTCCTTCTCGAGCCGCCTCCGTAGATCGGACTCGATACGACCTTCCAGCTCACGCACCAGCTCGGAACGCAGCTCGTGCTCACGCGCGCGCCATGTCTTCTCCAGGGCCGCCTGCTTCTCCTCGAGGGCGGCTTGCTTCGCCTCCACTTCCTTGGCCAAAGCCGCCCGGAGCTCCGCTTCGACCTCCGCCCGCACGCCTGCGCCGACATCGCGCCGCTCGTTCGCCAGGGCCGCACGCACCTCGGCCTCCACCTTCTGGTCCGCGGCGAACCGCTCCGATGCAATGAGCGATTCCTCTTCCATCGCGTCCAGCATCTTGGTCGAGCCGCAGCCCGGACACTTCCTGCGCGCCAAGGCCAGCCTGACCAGGAGCGATGAGAGGACCAACGACCCGAGCCCCACCGCCCAGCCGGTCGACGGGCTCACCCCCGCCAGCAGAGTTTGACCCAGCGTCAACGACCACATCGCCGCCACGCACCCGATGAACGCCACCCCCGCGGGTATTATGGTCGATATGCCGGGTTTCCCGACCCCGGCGATCTGTTTGCGGCAATTGGCACAACGCACTTGTTAACGTCTTCTCCTATGGCGAGGGCGAGTCACTAGCCTTGTTCTCGATAAGCCTGCGCAACTGATGGTGTCCCCATCGGCAAAAATTGGCAATCCCTGAACGCCAGCCACACCGCCACCAGCCCATCGAGCACATCCGGCACCTCAAGCTCCAGCACCCGGGACACCTGGCGGTGCCTAGTATAGACCGAGCACGCTCTCACCGGCGACCACCCGATCCCCGGCCCGGCACGTGACCCCGACGCCGGCACCGTGGGGCACGAAGATATCGCACTGGGAGCCCATGCGAATAAACCCCAGCTTCTCGCCTTTCTCCACCTGCTGCCCGGGCCTGACATAGCAATCGATATCGCGGACGAAGCGGTCGGCCATCTGGATTACCACCACGGGAACCTCGCCCGCAATGACGATGGTGTTGCGCGCATTCTCGAGCATGTGCTGACTGCCTTCTTCGAATGGCGTCATATCCCAGGCCAAGCGCATGAAGACACGCACCATCGAGAGATTTCCCCCCTGAGCCGGCCGTGCGACCACGGCCGCGATCCGTCCGGCGACCGGCGCGCGATTGTAGTGGACCGAGAGGGGGGTCATGTAGATGCCGATGGATATGCCTCCGCCCGTGGCGGGCAGGCTCGCGGGCCAGCCGTCGAGGGGCAGCGTCACTCCCCCCTTGACCGGGTTGGGCAGGCTGCCCGCTGGCACCTCGCGCACGTAGAGCACTCGCCCGTCAGCGGGCGAAACCAGGCTGCGCCCGGGCGGAGCCCGCCGCACCGGATCGCGAAAAAAGTACCAGAAGCGCCAAGCGAGAAACGACAACGGGTCCATGGCCTTGCCCCTTTGTCGATTAGCGTCAGCCGCGAGCCCGGCGGGCCACCCACTCCACCAGGCGAGGCCGTAGCGGACGGCGCAGGCCACTATCGAGCCAGGCCAGCGGACGCTTGCTGGCCAAGAGAAAGAGCCAAAAGAGCACCATTCCGACGTAGGTGAGGTAATCGCGCAGCAGGCTGGCCAGCGCAGCCAAGGGGCGCTCGCGCAGCCGAGCCGCGAACAGGCGGATGCCGAGACGATTCATGGCCACCAAGCTACCCTTTGCTGAGCGCATAGTCACTGCCTGCCGCACCCCTCGCTCAGTGCGATTCCGCACCACACGTGCGATAGCGCTCACCTGCTGAGCTGCGCATCGCGTTTGACAAGCGCTGCCCCTCGGGGAAAATGGCGAATCTGCGGCCCTGGGCTCCATTTCCCCCTCGGTCACTATTGCCAGGATGGAGTGCTTCTTGCTAAACCGCGGGCGCGGTGTACACAGACCCGCATGCCATCGATGACTAACACCCATGTCGGAGCCAGAGCGCGAAAGGGTTGGCAAACCCTCTCGAGGTCACCCGTTGGGGGAGCCCGTTCATGCAGGCGATGAAGCCAAATCGAGATGTTGGAATTGTCGGCTACGGTGCCTACGTCCCTCGCTATCGCCTGCCCGGCACCGAGGTCAGCCGGATGTGGGATGCCCAGCAGGAGGGCGCCCCGCCTGCCCGTGAGAAAGCGGTGCCTGGGCTCGATGAGGATGTGGCGACCATGTCACTCGAGGCCGCGCGCAACGCGCTCAAGCGCGCAGCGGTCGACCCCTCCCTCATCCGCGCCGTGTGGGTGGGCAGCGAGAGCCACCCCTACGCGGTCAAGCCGACCAGCACCATAGTGGCGGAAGCCATTGGCTCCGTGCCCCATACTTTGGCGGCCGACTGGCAATTCGCCTGCAAGGCCGGCACGGAAGCCATGCAAGCCTCCCTGGGCTTCGTGGGCTCCGGCATGGCCGATTACGCCCTGGCTGTCGGCATGGATACCGCGCAGGGGCGCCCGCGCGATGCCCTTGAATACACGGCTGGAGCGGGCGGAGCGGCGTTTCTCGTCGGGCCGGCGGGGGAATCCCTGGCGGTCTTGGAAGCCTCTACCTCCTATGTAACCGACACCACCGACTTCTGGCGCCGCCAGCACGAACGCTATCCCGCCCATGCCGGACGCTTCACCGGAGAGCCGGCCTACTTCCGCCACGTGCAAACCGCCGCCGCCGAGCTGATGGCCGCGCTGGGACGCAAGCCCTCCGACTATGGGCACGTGATCTTCCACCAGCCTAATGCCAAATTCCCCGTCAAAGCCGGCCGAGCGCTCGGGTTTCGCCCCGAGCAGCTCGCGGCTGGCTTGCTCGTCGACGACATCGGCAACACCTACGCCGGGGCCGCGATGATCGGCCTTACCAGCGCGCTCGACGTTGCCCGGCCCGGCGAGCGCATACTCATGGTGTCGTTCGGCAGCGGGGCAGGCAGCGACGCCTTCGATCTGCGCGTCACCGATGCCATCACCACCCGCCGGACGCTCGCCCTGTGCACGCGTGACTATATCGCGAGACGCCATGAGCTCGATTACGCCACCTACGCGCGCCACCGGGACAAGCTTCGCATGGAGTAGGGGAGAGCCATGAGAGACGTATCCATCGCCGGCATAGGCGTCGTTCCCGTCGCCGAACATTGGGACAAATCGATCAAGGAGCTCGCGGGCGAGGCCGTCCAGGCTGCCATCAGCGATGCCAAGGTGGACAGCGTCGATGCCCTCTACGTCGGCAACATGCTGTCAGGGCTCTTGAATGGACAAGAGCATCTCGGCGCCTTGGTGGCCGACTGGGTCGGGCTGCGCGGTGTCGAAGCGGTCAAGATCGAGGCGGCCTGCGGATCGGGCGCGGCCGCGCTGCGCCTGGGCTACGTCGCGGTTGCGGGTGAAATGGCCGATTGCGTGGTGGTGGCGGGCGTGGAGAAGATGACCGATCGACCTAGCCCGCAGGTGACGGCGGCTCTGGCCACCGCGTCCGATGCCGACTTCGAGGCACAGAACGGGCTTTCCTTCGTTGCTCTAAACGCGCTGCTCATGCGACGCTACATGCACGAATTCGGCGTGAGCCACCGCGACTTCGCGCCCTTCAGCATCAACGCCCACCAGAACGCGGTGGCCAATCCCAACGCCCTCTTTCCCCACACCATAACCGCCGACGACTTCTGCGCGGCCAAGATGATCGCAGATCCGGTGAATCTGCTCGATAGCTCGCCGGTCTGCGACGGCGCCGCGGCCATCGTGCTGTGCGCGACCGACCGGGCGCGCTCGCTCGCTGACCGCCCGGTGCGGATTCGCGCATCTGCCTCGGCCACCGATACCATCGCCCTGCACGATCGGCGCGATCTGCTCGGCCTCGAAGCCGCGGCGGTCAGCGCCGCCCGGGCTTACCGCCAAGCGCGGGTTACCCCCGCCGACATCGATCTCTTCGAGCTGCACGACGCCTTCACCATCATGTCGGTGCTCTCCCTCGAGGCATGTGGCTTTGCCGAGCGTGGCAAAGGCGTCCGCCTGGGCGCGGACGGCGCGATCACCATCGGCGGGCAGATCCCCATCACCACCATGGGCGGGCTCAAAGCCCGCGGCCATCCGGTGGGCGCCACCGGCATTTACCAGATTGCCGAGGTGGTGGAGCAGCTGCGCGGACAGGCCGGGGCCAATCAAGTCCGTGACGCCCGCCTCGGCATGGCGCAAGGTATAGGCGGCAGCGGCGCCACCGTGGTCACCACCATTCTCGAGGCGCTCTGACAAAGGAAGGAAGAGTCCATGGAGACAGCCAGGCACTGGCGATTGCAGCGACACCGCTACGCGCTCGTGGGCGAGGTCTGCGACCATTGTGGGAGCAAGATCTTTCCCGCCCGTGATGTGTGCCCAGAGTGTGCCCTACCCGCCAAGACCCCCTTCGTATTCAGCGGCAAAGGCGAGGTGTACTCCTACGCCACGGTGCATAACCCACCCGAGGGTTTCGAGCGTTCCGCTCCTTACGTGGTGGCCCTGGTCCGCCTGGCCGAAGGCCCCTTGGTAGCGGCACAGCTCACGGACATGGAAGGCGAGGCTATCGCCATCGGGATGCCGGTCGAGATGGTCACGCGCAAGCTGTGCGAAGACGGCGCCAAAGGCACCATCGTCTACGGCTACAAATTCCGTCCCGTGATCACCCCTGGCCCCGCCCGGTGAGGCTATTTTATAAAGGACCCTGGGAGGGTCCTTTAGATCTCCCGCGGGCGAGCTCGGTCGGGCAAAGCCCGCACGAGCTCACGCGGCTATTCTATAAAGGACCCTGGGAGGGTCCTTTGTAGCCCTACCCGGTGGCCTCGGCAAAGCGGCTCAAAGCCCATATCGGGAAATAGCGCCGGTAGTTGTCGTAGTTTATCAGTGCGGTCTTGTTGAAGACCCCGGATAGAGATTGGCGCGGCCAATCGCCGTCCGCAAGCTGGGCGTCGGTGAGCCAGTGTGCCGCGCGGGCCGAGCGGGGATCGCGCGCCCGCCCCGCGTTCACGAGGCTAAGCAGGGCCCAGGCGGTGTTCACCGGGTGGCTGGGACCGCCGATGTAAGTCCTTTCCCGACAGGCCAGCCCACTTTCGCCCCAGCCACCATCGCGGTTCTGATGCAGGTAGAGGAAAGCGCAGGCTCGCGCCAAGGCCGGATCGCCCTCCCCCGCGCCGGCCGCGCTCAGCCCGCGCACCCCGAACCAGGTGCCATAGGTGAAGCAAACCCCCCAGGAGCCCTCCCAGCTCCCGTCCTCGCGTTGGCAGCCGCGCAAGAAGCGCTCGCCCCGCCGAAGAGCTGCCGTTACCCTGCGCTGCAGCCCGTCAGCAGCCGCAGGGCGAGCGGCCGAGCGGCGCCGGAAAAGCGCCAGAGCTACCATGCAGGCAGCGCTGCATTCCGGATAAGAGTGATCGACCATGATGTCGCCGAAAACCTGCGCGGGATTCAAGGCTTCGAGCCAGCGGCCGCCGCGCTGCCTTTCGTAGGTGGCCCAGCCGCCGTCGCTATTTTGCCAGCCCAGGATGAGCTTTACCGCCGCGAGAATGCGCTCTTCGGGCAGGGGAGGCAGGCCGGCCTGCTCGCACATGAGGGCGGCGGTAAGCCCTTCCGCCGTGCAATCGGTGATGGGCCATCCGTGCGCTCGGTTCGAGAACGGCCACCCACCCCGGCTCGGGTGGCGATGGAAGCGCCGGTAGCCCGGCAAATCCTCGAGCACTTGATTGTCGACGATGAATTGATAGGCGCGCGCCAGGGTACCGCCGTCACCCGCGGCGGCCTCCGGGACAGCCGTCAGCACTTGCGTGGCGAAGGCCGTGTCCCACAGGTCGGTGCCATTGTAGCCGTTCATCTTGGTGCCGTCGTGGCCATCCCAGAGATAGCCCTCCAGGGCGGCGAAGCTGCGCTCGGTCGCCGCGCTGTCGCCCGAGCGGAACAGGTGCACCAGGGTGTTGAGCACGGCGTTCACGGGGCCGATGCGAATAAATTGCGTGGAGCGGTCCTCGAACTCAATGTGCTCAAATAGCCGGCCCAGCGCACGCTGGCGTAGCCCGAGGAGGTGCATGCGCTCGGCCAGCCCCATGATACGGTTGGCAACCTTGAGCACTGGCGTCGCCGGGACGTAGACGTCGCGGGCGGCGATGGTGTCGCGATGCTCGGCAAAGCGAATGTCGTGGTACGGGCGATCGTAGAGCTCGCGGCGCAGGGCCTGGGTGAGCTCGTCTGCGGGCATGCGTGCCTTGATCCCGTAAAGGTACGCCATGGGCAGGTATACTTGCCGAGTATGACACCACAGACGCCCGGGATGGAGCGGGAAGGCCCGAGGCAGGAGCCACAGCTCGGGCAAGATGGGAGGCAAGCCTTCATATTCGTAGAGATTGAGGAGAGCCAGGACCAGCTTGCCCCAGTTGGCGCACGCCAGCGCGGTGCCATTGCCGGCAATGAAGGCGCGAGCTAGCGTCGCGCGCGAGTCGGCGGCGGGCAGCCCGAGCAGCCGCCATGCGACATAGCACAGCACCGTGGTGAACAGGCAGCCTTCGCCCTCGGCGTGCAGACCGAAGCTCCCGTCGCCGTTCTGGGTCGCGGTCAGGTAGGCGATCATGCCCTCGCGCCGGCCCGACGCTACGGGCCGCCGCCCGATGTGGCGCGCTGCCACATACATGGGCAAGAGGAACATCGGTCCGCCATAGTCGCCGCGCCAGGCACCCGAAGCCTCCTGCCGCGAACGCAGATGGTCGATCCCCCGAGCAATCGCCAGGAGGGATGTCGAGCTCAGGTCGGATTGCGCCATAACCGCTGCGCCAGCGCGGACGCCGTGCGGAGGTAAGGTTCCCAGAAGGCCCCCCCCTCGATGTCACCGAGGAGGTCCTTGTACATGGGCTCGAGCTTGGCCTTCCACTCCGGATCGATGGTGACCGCCCGGCTGGCCCACTCGTGACAGTAGCGGCAGCTCTCGCAATCGGTAGGCTGGCAGCCTTGTTTGACGAAGCGATCGAGGAAGCCGTCGAGCGCCCGGTTGTCGATGGTCACCGGATTTCGGCCCTCGCGCGGATAGAGCATGCTGGTGGCATGGCCAAAGTCGACCAGCTTGCGGAAGCGCAATAGATTAACGGTGAAGGGCTTGACGAAGTACTTCACCATGCGCCGGACCGAGCTGGCGTCCTTGCCCACCGCCCCGAGCTTGTCCTTGGGATAGGCGTAGTTCTGCACCAGATCGAGCAGATTGCCGTCGTAGCGCCGCTCGGAATAGGCCTTGACCCGCTCGAGCAAGATCTGGGTCGGGGTGTTGCGCTCGACGATCTTGAAGTTCTCGTAGCCAAGTCGCTCGTAGTGGTGCAGATCCTCGGGCCGGATCCAGTTGGCACGGATGTAGTTGACCGGCTCACGCACGCGGATTTGGTTGCACAAGATGGAGCAGTAGTCGAGCGGGAAGCCGCGGCTCTTGGCTTGCGAGGCCGCCGACAGGGCCACGGCGTGGTTGCCCGCGATAGCGCAATCCTGCCGACACCAGTTGTTGACAATGAGCTGCAGGTCAATCCCCCGCGCGGCCTGCTTCATCCCCGCCAGCGTCTCGAACTCACGATGCACGCCCACCTCGGATACCACTATGACGTCGGCGCCCTGGTCGACCCAGAAGCTCACCTTGCGCGGCGTATCAGTGAAGCGGTGCGAGCTGACCCGCACCTTGAGACGGGGGTGACGAGCCTTGATCAAGCGCAAGAAGTAGACGTTGGCCACCGTGATGGAGTCGACGCCGATGCCGTCCACCCACTCCAGCATCTCTTCCATCTTGCGCTGCCCGACCCGCGTGAACTCCGTGTTGCCCATGGCGGAGGCGTTGAGGAGGTAGTTGAACTCGATGCCCTTGGCATGCGCCGTCTTCACCGTGTGTGCCAAGCGGCGACGATTGACCTCGGGCAGGTAGAAGGCGGGACGTCCCCCGCCGAAGTAGTCGGTGGTGAGCTTGCCGTAGACCTCGTAGACCGGATAGCCGGCCAGGCCCTGCAAGAGGGCATCGTCGAAGTTGCATGCGACGGATAGCTTCATGAGTGCAGCACCTTTCGCCGGCCAGAGTACCTCTACTCGGCCCGAGTATTAAGGGAAAAGGCTGGGGGCGAGGCCGCGCCCTCGGGTGTGCGTAATCGCACACCCGAGGGCCCCAAGCGGGGATTCGGGACTTCCCCGGCCCGGTTTCTCGAGTATTATCGCCCCTCCCTGATGAAGGCCAAAGCCACAGACCTTGCGCAGAACTTGCAGGCCGTCCTGCACGGTGCGGCCAAGATCGTTGGCTGCAGCTCCACCCACCTCGTGCTCTTCGACGAGAAGGCGAAGAGAATTCGCGTCCACCTGGGGGCCACCGCCGATGCCGTGCCGCTAATCGCCCGCATCGAAGGCATGTTGGGTGCCCGCCTGCAGGGTTTCTCCTGGCCCATAGCCAGCGCCGAGAGGAGCATGGTCAGCCGCTGCTGGCGCGAGAGGGTGTTCTGCGCAACCCGCTCGCTCAAGGAGCTGGTGGGCAAGGCCCTCTCGCCCTCGACCTGTTCCGCCGTGGAACGCCTCATCGGCCAGCGCAGCTACGCCTGCGTGCCGGCCCTGGGCGGCACGCGCAGCTACGGCGTGCTCCTCTTCGAAAAGGAGGGCTGCCAGCCCTTCAACCGTCAGCAACGCGAAGTGCTGGTGCGCTATGCCCGTCGCGTGGGTGAGATCCTCGAAAACGATCTCATGGGCCAAAGCCAGTCTCTGCTCGCGCGACTGCCCGACCCTTCCTCGCTCGAGAACCAGCTCGTGCGGCTCACTCTCGGCGAGCCGGCGCCTGCGCTCTTCCTGGATCCCGGCCTGCGCATCACTTCGTGCAATAGCGCCACCGAGCAGCTGCTCGGCGTCGACTCGACCGCCCTGTGCGGCCAGCCCATAGGCGGGCTGTTCTCCGTTCCTGACGAAGTCATGGCCATCCTGACCAACCAGACCCTCGACCCGCAGCGCTCGTTTTCCACCCGTGCCACCGTGATGCGCCAAGCCGACGGGGCGCTGGTACCGGTACATGCCGAGGCCCTGCTCCTGGCCGACGACAACCATCACCTGGTGGGCTTCCTGCTGGTATTGCGCACGCCGGCCCAGCGCGATGCCGTCCATGTCGAAGAGCAAGAGCGCCTCGCCACCATGGGGGAAATGGCGGCCCACCTGGCGCACGAAATTCGTAACCCCTTGGTCGCCATAG
>Ga0187889_10002602_pt1 | contig 17266 bp, 14 predicted proteins | sample June2016WEW_7_10_2_FD_132992 | JGI IMG/M metagenome (GOLD analysis project Ga0187889, IMG submission 132992) | Peatland microbial communities from SPRUCE experiment site at the Marcell Experimental Forest, Minnesota, USA - June2016WEW_7_100 | ecosystem: Environmental > Terrestrial > Soil >... | reverse complement strand
CGCCCCACTCCCCGCTGCACGCGTTGTTAGCGCCCACGCCACCGCCGGGAACGAGCAAGTCGAACTGGTCGGCGGCGATGTTGCCTATGTTGATGGCCTGTACGATCATCTGCTGCCCCTTTAGCGCGGCCGCACCAGGGTTGTTCGCAGCATTGTTGGACGAACCGGTGAACTGGAAGAGGTAGCACGTGCCGCAGTTGCCGTTGTGGGCAACGAAGCCATACGACATGTTGGTGCTGGCGTCATACCAAGGCGCCAGGTCATAGCATTCGTAGGCCGAGCCCCCGGAGCAGGCACTTTGCGTGCTCTGGCTCGAGATCTGGGTGGTGCCATCCTCTTGGCAGGCCCGCAGGTTGGTCGTCCAGGCGCAGGAGGGCTTGCAGCAATCCCAGTAGCGCGATGCCCAGCCACTGCTGGTATTGCCAGTTATGCCTGGGTTGGTGCTCCCCGGGCTGGCCGCCCCGCCCCCGCCTCCCGAGCTCCCCGCCTGGCCGGCCACTCCCCCGCTCCCCGCCCCACCACCACCGGTTCCTTGCCCCCCGCTGGCCGGCGAGCCGGCAGCGCCACCTAGGTTGCTCCCACCTCCTCCCGAGCTATTGCCGCCCGGGCAGCGCCCGCAGCTTTGGTCGCAGTAGGTTGCGAACCAGGACTGACCGCATTCGTTGTATTGCACCCACTCCGCGCAGGTTGGCGTCTGATTGGGTGGCGGCTCATCGGAGCAATTGCCCGGCGTCCCGCTAGCCCCTCCGCTCCCGCTCCCGCCTCCCGCCGCTCCCGAGCCGGCCGAGCCACCCGCCGCGCCACCCAAAGTACCGCCGCCCGGATGGCCTCCGGCACCGCCAGCAGCGCCCCCCGCATTTTGACCACCCGCCGAGCCCCCGCTGGCCTGTCCGGTGGATCCTACCGCGGTCGACGAGCCGCCCGCCATCGTGGAGCTCTTGGCCCCCGCGCTGCCGCCGCTCCCCCCGGACGAGGCGCCGCCCTGCCCGGTCGCTGTCCCCTTTATGGGCGAGCTGCCCGCACAAGCAGCAAAGACAACCGCAAAAACGAATGTGACGACGGGCGCTGGGACTAGCCGCATCATTGAGCTCCTGGATCCTGGGTGGAAGATGAGGGTGAGGGGGGCGGGACTAAGGAAATCCAGCAGTTTTGGCAATTCAGCCCTAACAACACGGCACGGCCGTGGTTCGAGCAACGCTACTCCCCCTGCAAAGAAAGTCGCGCCCGCGGCCAAAAGTTCGTGTCCCCAGTCAGCTCCGCTTTTGCTATCGTTGTCCCGCTGCATGAAAAAGCCCCGTACCTCCACCACGTCGAGGCGCAAGAGTGCCTCGGCCGCTAGCCTGCGCAAAACTCCCCTGCCGCCCGGCGATGATGTCGGGGCTGCCGATCTAGCCCGACAGGTCGGGCTGCGCTTGCGCGAGCGTAGGCGCGCCCGCGGCTTTTCTCTCGACGAGCTGGCCGCGGCATCGGGCGTCAGCCGGGCCGCGCTTTCCCAGATCGAGCTCTGCAAGAGCAACCCGTCGCTGGGCGTCTTGTGGAAAATCGCCGTGGGGCTCGGCCTTACCTTCTCGGAGTTGATCGGCGGCCAGGATCGGTCGGCCTCAGTGCTGAGGCGAAGCGACGCGCAGGTTTTGCGCTCGGCCGACGGCAAGATGGAGAGTCGTCCCCTCTCCCCAGCCGGAGCCGACCCCTGGGTGGAGCTCTACGAGCTGCGTCTGAGCGCCCGCGCCGCGCATGCGTCAGACCCGCACGCCACGGGCACCCGCGAGATCATAGTGGTTCTGAGCGGCGGCCTTCGCCTGCACGTGGCGGGACAGACGCACGAGCTGGGTCCGGGCGACTCTCTGACGTTCCGCGCTGACGAGCCCCACTCCTACGAGAATCCCGGACCCTCCGAAGCGCGCTACCACGATTTGATCGTCTACTCGCGTTAGGGCAGGAATAGGGTTGGTGTCACGCGAGCAAGCCGGGGGCGCGACGCTCCCCGGCCCGCACTCGCGCCGTTCGCATCCGCTTTAAGAGACATGCGTCCTTTATGTTTGACACGGAAACCTGGCCGTGCCAGAGTGACACGCCTCAAAGGAAAGGAAGCGGACTTCATCATGAGCGAGAAGCCATACCATTTCGAGACCTTGGCCCTCCACGCCGGACAAACGCCCGACGCAACTCTCTCCCGGGGGGTGCCGGTCTACCGCACCAGCTCATATGTCTTCAAGAATACCGAGCATGCCGCCAACCTGTTCGCCCTCAAGGAGCTAGGCAACATCTACACCCGCCTCATGAACCCGACCACCGACATTCTCGAGCAAAGGATCGCGCAGCTTGAGGGTGGCCTGGCCTCGGTGGCCCTGGCCTCGGGCACCTCCGCCGTCTTCTACGCCATCATCACTTTGGCCCAGGCCGGGGACGAAATCGTCTCCGCCAGCAACCTATACGGTGGAACCTACACCCAGTTCGACGCCATCTTGCCCCAGTTTGGCATCAAGACCAAGTTCGTGGACGCCCGGAGTGCGAGGAATTTCGCCCAGGCCATCACCGACAAAACCCGCGCTATCTTCATAGAGACCATCGGCAACCCGGTGCTCGAATTCACCGACGTCGCCGCGGTCGCCGAGGTGGCTCACAGCCACGGCCTGCCCTTGATCGTGGACGCCACCTTCACCACCCCCTATCTGCTGCGCACCATAGACTACGGTGCCGACATCGTGGTGAACTCGCTCACCAAGTGGTTGGGCGGGCACGGCTCGGCCATCGGTGGCATCGTGACCGACGCGGGGCGCTTCCGGTGGAAGAACAATCCGCGTTTCCCCCTGTTCAACCAGCCCGACAACAATTACCACGGGCTGCGCTGGGCCCACGACTTGCCCGAGCCCCTGGCCCCGATCGCCTTTGCGCTGCGCCTGCGCACCGTTCCACTGCGCAACCTGGGCGCGGCGATTGCCCCTGACAATTCCTTCCTTTTTCTCCAAGGCATCGAGACCCTCCCCGTTCGCATGGAGCGACACTCGAGCAACGCCCTACTGATCGCGCAACACCTCAAACAGCACCCCAAGGTCTCCTGGGTCCGCTATCCCGGCCTCAAGGACGACCCGACCTACGATAACGCCAGCAAGTACCTCAAGCGCGGCTTCGGTGGCATGGTGGTATTCGGGATCAAGGCCGGATATCCGGGAGCGGTGAAGCTGATCGACAACATCAAGCTCTTCTCCCACCTTGCCAACGTGGGCGACGCCAAGAGTCTGATCCTGCACCCGGCCAGCACTTCGCACTCGCAGCTTTCCGAAGCCCAGCAGCGCGAGGCAGGCTTGACGCCGGATCTGGTGCGCCTGTCCATCGGCCTCGAGCATCCCGACGACCTCATAGATGCGCTCGACCAGGCGCTAGCCCTAACCTGATGGTTATTTTACGGGGGACGCCGGCCGGGTGGGTTCCCCAGCCTAGCGGGAGAGGCGTTTGGGCGAGGCACCGGGGCCCTTGCCTATGGGGCGCCCCAGCTTCGTGATGCGACCGGTAAGGCAGCGATTGCAGATATCGGCGGTCTCGCGTATGCAGGCCTTGGCGGGGTAAATTTCGTAGTGGACCCGGTATTCGGGCGGGGTCAGGTTGGGCATGACCACGTTGGCTCCACGCTGGAGCGCCAGCTCGCGTCCTTCGGCCAGATTCAAGGTCGCCAGAGCCGTGGTGCTGGGAATGTTGGTGTCAGGACAGAGCAGCCGCGCCAGCGCTATCACCTTGTAGGTCATAAGCTCGCTGGCGGGGACCTGGCCCGGCCCAGGCTCGGGCGCTGCCCGGCCCAGGGGTGTCTCGGGATGGGCAATGAACGGTCCCACCCCAATCATGTCGAGATTGAGCGCACGGAAGAGCTCAAGGTCGCTGGCGACATCCTCGTAGGTCTGCCCGGGAATACCCAGCATGACCCCACTACCGACCTCATAGCCTAGCGCGGCAAGCGCGCGCAAGATGTCCAAGCGCGGAGCCCGGCTCTGGCCTCGGGGCGGGTGTATGCGCGCGAACAGCTCCTGGTTCGAGGTTTCGAAGCGCAACAGGTAGCGGTCGGCACCGGCCTGCCGCCACGCCGCCAGCTCGTCCAGGCTACGCTCGCCCAAGCTCAAAGTGACGGCCAGAGCAAACTCGCGCTTGATGCGTCTCACCACGTCGCATACCAGATCGACGGTCAGCTCGTCGTCCTCCCCCGCTTGCAGCACGACCGTGCCATAGCCGAGATCGCGCGCCTTCTTGGCCGCCACCAAGATCTCGTCGGGGCTCATGCGATAACGCGATAGGCTGCGGTTGCCTACGCGTAGCCCGCAATAGTGGCACTGGCGCAAGCAATGGTTCGAGATCTCGATGAGCCCGCGCAGGTGAACATCGTCGCCCACGTGCTGCTTGCGTACCAGGTTAGCCTGTCGCCACAGCTCGTCCAACGCGACTTGATCATCGCAAGATAGCCAGCGCAAAATCGCAGTCCGGTCGAGCTCGGTCATAGGGCCTCAGGTAGTTTTTGCCATGGTCTGCCGCTCTTGGCCAGCCCGCTCGGCTATACTCCCTGGCGTGTCACACCGACCCGATTTAGTGCTGGCCTCGGCATCACCGCGCCGGCGCGAGCTCCTGCTGTCCGTTGGACTAGTTCCCGCCGTCGAGCCCGTCGACATCGACGAAAGCGTGGTCGCGGGCGAGGGCGTGCGCGACTATGTCGCCAGGATGGCGGAGGAAAAGAGCGCTGCCGCTCTGGCTCGCCTCGGCCGACCCGAGCTGGCGGTCTTGGCCGCGGACACCGTGGTGGCGCTCGGCGACATGATCCTGGGCAAACCCGCCGACGCAGACGCGGCCGCGGCCATGCTGCGGCAGCTTTCCGGTCACCAGCACGAGGTGCTGACCGCCTATCGCATCCAATTCGGCGAGCGGAGGCTGGGACGCTTGGTGGTCACCCACGTGCACGTCCGTTCCCTCGACGCACATGAGCTCACCGCCTACCTGGCGGCGGGCGAATGGCGAGGCAAGGCAGGAGGGTACGCCATCCAAGGCATCGCGGGCAGCTTCGTCACGGAGGTGCGAGGCTCTGTGACCAACGTGATCGGGCTCCCCCTGGCCGAAGTGCTCGCGGACTTGCGCGCGCTCGAAGCGCTTCCGCGCTATCCGCCTCCAGCCTTCGGGACAGGCTTGGAGCTCGGCGCACCGGCCATTTGCTCGGACAACCGATGAGTCGCGCCGAGCAAATCGCCGCCAACCTGAACATCGTGCGCGCTCGACTAGCGCGCGCCTTACAAGCCAGCCAGCGAGCCGCTAATAGCGTCACTCTGCTGGCGGTCAGCAAGACCACGCCACCCGCGGACGTAACGGCCGCCCTGGCGGCGGGCCAGCAAGACTTCGGCGAGAGCTATGGGCAGGAGCTCCGCACCAAGCACGCGGCCGTGGACGAGATCCTGCGCGCCAACGGCGCCAGCGCGCGGCCGCGCTGGCATTTCATCGGTCCTTTGCAAAACAACAAGGTGAAGTACGTGGTTGGGCAGGTGGCCTTGGTCCACTCGGTTGCTTCGCTCGACCTGGCGCGCACCATCGACAGCAAAGCCGCCGCGCAAGGCTCGCTACAGGAGTGTCTGGTCCAGGTCAATGTGACCGGCGAGGCGCAAAAAAGCGGCGTTGCTCCGGCGGATCTGCCGGCGTTGCTCGATGGCATGGCCAGCCTGGTCCACCTGCGCTGTCGAGGATTGATGCTCATCCCGCCCTATCAGGAGGACGCCGAGGCTTCGCGTCCGGCCTTCGCGGCGCTACGCCGCCTGCAAGAACGCGAGCGCGCCAAGGTCCGACCCAACGTCGATCTGATCGAGCTCTCCATGGGGATGAGCCACGACCTGGAGGTTGCCGTCTCGGAAGGCGCCACCATCGTACGGGTGGGCACTGCCATCTTCGGTGAGCGAACATGATCGGCCCGCCCTCCCTCACCCCACCATCACCGCTCTCCCCCCCTCTCTCGGAGAGGCAGCGTTTTCTCGGGTTGGCCATCGCCGAGGCCGAGCGTGGAGCACGAGCGGGCCAGGGCGGCCCCTTTGGAGCCCTGGTGGTCAAAGATGGCCTGGTGATCGCCTGCGCGGCCAACGCCGTAATCGCCCACAACGACCCGACCGCTCATGCCGAGATCCAAGCCATCCGCGCCGCCTGCCGAGCACTCGCTTCCTTCCGCCTCGACAACTGCGACCTCTACGCCAGCTGTGAGCCGTGCCCCATGTGCATGGGCGCGATCCTATGGGCTCGACCACGTGCCGTCTACTACGCAGCGGCCCGGAGCGCGGCTGAAGGGGCGGGATTCGACGACGCAGCCTTTTACCGCGCCTTGCAAGGAGACCAGGCTCTGCCGCTCGTGGTCGAAAGGGTGACCTGTACCGATGCCGAAGCGCCCTTCGCCCTCTACCGCCAGCTCCCCCATCGGATAGATTACTGAGCCCATGATCGATGATTCATGATCCATGATCGGTAACCATCTTGGTCGTCTGGGGCCGCGGGCGAACTCATCGCCAAGCCTGTTACAATGATCCCATCATGAGACTTCCCCCCCGGCTTGGGCTCGCCTTCGCGGTATTGCCCGTCGCTGCCTGCGCAGGCACTGGTCGATCAGCGCTACCGCAGGCCGCGCAGACCAGGATACCGCAGCAAGACTCCACTCGCCCGACCGAGCCACCGCCCTTCACCCCTTTGGCGGGCCAAAGCGCCGAGGCGCCGGCCGCCATGGGTCCGGGACGCGCGCAGCTTCAGCTGCGCGAGGAGATCTTCGCCGCGGCCTGGACGGCAGTGCGTGACAAGGACTTCGACAAGACCCTGGTGGGTCAGGATTGGGAAGCCGCGCGCACCCGTTACCACGCGATCGCGCTGGCTGGTCCGGACGAGGCCACCTTCTACCGGACGATCAACGAGATGCTGGGAACGCTCGGCCAATCGCACCTGGAAGTGCATGGTCCGGGCGAGATTCCCGACGACGCTCCTTCCCCACCCCCGATGGGCGGCACCCGACCCGCCACCGAGGTCATCGAGGTCGGCACCGGCGTCGGTGACCCCGGCCTGCTGGTGCGCTCAATCGAAGGCAGGCCCACGGTTTCGCAGGTAAGGCCGGGCTCTTCGGCGGCGCGATCCGGACTACGCACCGGCTACCTCATAACTCGCATAGCTGGCCGCGACATCGCCGCCTTGCCCGCATCCCCCCGCGCTTTGCGGCCAGTCGAGGAGCGCTTCCGCCTGCGCAGGCAAGCGGCCCGGCTCCTCTCGGGGCCGGTCGGGAGCAAGGTGAGCGTGCAATTCCTGGATGGGGAAGACCAGGCGCATGAAGCCTTGCTCACTCGCGATCCTCCCCCCCGTCCCGCCGTGCAGGCCCTACTCATGCCGCCCATCGTCCCCGAGGTGCGCACCGCGCGCCATGGTGAGGTCGGGGTCATAGCCTTCAACTTCTTCCTGCTCGAGCCCATCCTGTCCGAAGTCCAGAGTGCCATCGACGGCTTCCGCCGCAGCGGCGCCAAGGCGCTGATCATCGACCTGCGCGGTAACCCGGGCGGTTTCGGTGGCATGGCCATTCCGGTGGCGGCAAGACTGGTAAACCACACCATGAGCCTGGGTACCATCCAGTTCCGCGATTTTGCTAACACCCTGACGGTGGAACCGCCCCTCGGCAGCAAGCCCTTCACCGGCAAGGTGATCCTGCTCACCGACGAAGGCAGCGCCTCGACCTCGGAGATCCTCGCCAGCGGACTGCAGGAAGCCAAACGTGCCACGGTGGTGGGCGAGGGCACGGTTGGCGCGGCGTTGGGATCCACCATCGAGTCGCTTCCCGGCGGTGCCGTCATCCAGATCCCGGTCGCCGGTTTCAAAACCCCACGCGGCGTGGCCATCGAAGGCCGCGGCGTGCGGCCGGACTGTCAGGTGACGGAAACCCGCGCCGCTCTGCTGGCCGGTCGTGATCCAGTTCTCGAAGCAGCGCTCGAGCTCGCTCACCGGGCCGATTAGCTTGGCCCCTGGCTGAGCTTGCCCTCGACCGCCAACCCAAGCGGGCGGCTTGACGAGGCCCGCCTTTCGGACCAAGCATGGCTGCATGATCGCGCTCTTCGCCTTCGTGATGGCCCTCGATGCTGGAACCGCCGCCTCACCCATTGCCAATGGCGCAAGAGAAGCGGGGGCCGGTGCCAGCGCCCCAGCCCCGACCGCCAGCCCAGTCTTGCGCAACGCCAAGGCCATCCTGTCTGATTACGCCAAGGCCATCGGAGACGAGAGCCTCTGGCGCAGGCACAAGAGTTTGCGCGTCAAGCGCGTGGTCAAGGTCGAGTCGATGCACTTCGTCAGCGAAGACAGCACACGCATCGCGCGAGGAGGCAAGCTCTACGAGGAATCGCAGCTGCCCGACATGGGCACCTTTCGCCGTGGCTCGGACGGCAAGATCGCCTGGGCCGAAGATCCCATCGGCGGGCTGCGCGTGCTCAAGGGCGCGGAGGCCGAGGACGTGCGGTTGGGCGCGGCCTGGGATTCCGAGTGGCACCTGGCTGATCTCTACGCTGAGGCCCTGTCGATACCACCGCCCGCCGGTGCCCCTGCCGGGCTAGGCTGCGAATGCGTCGAGCTGCGCAAGAAGAAAGCCCAGCCCACCCGGATCTGCTTCGACCGGGCCACCCATCTTCGCGTCTGGGAGCAAGGCGTCCAGGCAGCGCAAGGCGGCCAGGTCCCCTACGCGACAACCTTCTCGGATTGGCAGAGGGTCGACGGCGTTCTGGTCTGGCACCACGAGGTGGTCAGCGCGGGACCCGTGACCATGGACGATCGCATCGTCGAATTTGTCTTCGACGAACCCACCCCGATAAGCCTCTTCATGCTGCCCCGGAAAAGGTAACCCGAAGGCTCCCCCAGAAGCGGTAACCCGAAGGCTCGGGCTTCCCCCAAGGCTTCAGGTTGCCCGGCTTGTCTCCATGCGCCCGGTGCTTACTACCAGGCCATGCGGCTCGACAAGCTCACCATCAAGGCGCAGGAAGCGCTCGCCGCAGCCCGCGACCTGGCCGACCAACGCGCCCATCAGGAGATCACGCCCGAGCACCTCTTGCGTGCCCTCGTCACTCAGGATGACGGCGTGGTCGTTGCCCTGCTCGGCAAGCTCGGCGTGGATGCGGAGGCAATAAGCCGCAAGGCCGACGAGGCACTCGACCGACTGCCGCAAGTGCGCGGCAGCTCTGCGGATGGCTTCCTCGGCCGCCGCCTGAAGGACCTGCTCGACGAGGCCAGCCGGCAATCCGAAGCCTTCAAGGACGAGTACGTTTCGAGCGAGCACCTGGTCCTCGCCATGCTCGCCCAGGAAAGTGGAGAGTCGAGCCGCATCCTGCGCGAAGCCGGAGTGCGTCGCGACGACTTACTCAACGCTCTCACCGCCGTGCGCGGCAGCCAACGCGTGACCGACCCGGAAGCTGAGCAGCGCTACCAAGCGCTGGCCAAGTACACCCGCGACCTGACCGACCTCGCGCGCAAGGGCAAGCTCGACCCGGTCATCGGCCGCGATGAAGAAGTCCGCCGAGCGATGCAGGTCCTGTCCCGGCGGACCAAGAACAACCCGGTATTGATCGGCGAGCCGGGAGTGGGAAAGACCGCCATTGTCGAGGGCATCGCGGAGAGAATTGCCGCAGGCGACGTGCCCGAATCACTCAAGGACAAGCGCATTCAGGCGCTCGATCTGGGCGCGCTGATCGCGGGCACGAAGTATCGCGGCGAATTCGAAGACCGACTCAAGGCCGTGCTCAAGGAGATCGCCGCGGCCGATGGTAGAATTGTGCTCTTCATCGACGAGCTCCACACCCTGGTCGGCGCGGGGGGCGCCGAGGGCGCCATCGACGCGGCCAACATGCTCAAGCCTGCCCTGGCACGAGGTGAGCTCCGCTGTATCGGCGCCACCACCTTAGACGAGTACCGCAAGCACGTCGAGAAGGACAAGGCGCTCGAGCGCCGCTTTCAGCCCGTGCTTGTGGGTGAGCCTTCGCTTCATGACACCATCGCGATACTGCGCGGCCTCAAGGAACGCTACGAGGTTCACCACGGGATTCGTATTCGCGACGCGGCGCTGGTCGCGGCCACCCGTCTGTCGCATCGCTACATCTCGGGTCGCCAGCTGCCCGACAAAGCGATCGATTTGGTCGACGAGGCCGCGAGTCGCCTCAAAATGGAGATCGACTCCTTGCCCGAGCCCATCGACCAGCTCGAGCGTTCCCTGACCGCGCACCTCATGGAGCAGTCCGCGCTGGCGAAGGAGCGGGATGACGCCTCCGGAAAGCGCCTAGCCGAGGTGACGGCGGAAATCGCCGAGCTGCGCGAGCGAGCGGCGGCCATGAAGTTGGTCTGGCAGCGGGAGAAAGAGCTCATCGGCGAGATTCAGAAGCTGCAGGGCGAGATCGACGGCGCCAAGACCGAGTCCCAGCTCGCCCAGCGCAAGGGTGACCTCAACCGCGCTGCCGAGCTGCGCTTCGGGCGTTTGCCCGAGCTGGAAAAGCGGCTGAGCGCCAAGAACGAAGAGCTCAAGGCGGCGCAGAAATCGGGGTCGTTCCTGCGCGAGGAGGTGACCGAGGAGGATATCGCCGCCGTGGTGTCGAAATGGACGGGGATTCCCGTGGAGAAGATGCTGGAAGGCGAGCAGAGCCGGCTCGGGAACATGGAGGAGAGGCTGCACCGCCGCGTGGTGGGGCAAAATCTTGCGGTGGAAGCGGTGGCCAATGCCGTGCGCCGGGCCCGCGCCGGCTTGCAGGACCCTAACCGTCCCATCGGATCGTTCATCTTTCTGGGGCCTACCGGCGTCGGCAAGACCGAGCTGGCCCGCGCCCTGGCCGAGTTCCTGTTCGACGACGAGACCCACATGGTCCGCCTCGACATGTCAGAATACATGGAAAGACATTCGGTCGCGCGGCTCATCGGCGCTCCGCCGGGCTACGTGGGTTACGAAGAGGGTGGCCAGCTTACCGAGGCGGTGCGGCGCCGCCCTTACTCCGTGGTGCTTTTCGACGAGATCGAGAAGGCTCACGCCGACGTGTTCAACGCCCTCCTGCAACTGCTCGACGATGGCAGGCTAACCGACGGACAGGGCCGCACCGTAGACTTCAGGAACACCGTCATCCTCATGACTTCTAACGTTGGGAGCCACCGTCTCATGGGCGAGCACCCCGACGTAGCCGCCGCCATGGAAGAGCTCCGTCAGACCTTTCGACCGGAGTTCCTGAACCGCATCGACGAGATCGTGGTGTTCGAGCGCCTGGGTCGTCAGGATATCGACCACATCGTCGATCTGCAGCTCGAGCACGTCCGTAAGCTGCTGGTGGAGCGCGACCTCGGCATCGACCTCACTCCCGATGCCCGCGCCTTTTTGGCCGACAAGGGCTACGATCCGACCTACGGTGCCCGGCCGCTCAAACGCGCCCTCATGACCTACCTACAAAGTCCTCTGGCCCGCCAATTGATCGCGGGGGCTTTTCTGCCCGGTGATACCATAGTCATCGACCGCGCTGGCGATGGGCTAACCTTCCAGCGCAAAGCGGGAGATGTTCCCAGCCGCAGTGCCTAGGATGAAAGATCTGTACGCCATACTCGGGGTTCCGGAGAACGCCGACGCCAATACCATCAAGCGGGCCTACCGCAAGCTGGCCAAGCAGAACCACCCCGACGCAACCGGAGGCGACAAGAAGAAGACCGAGCGATTCAAGGAAATCGGGGATGCCTATGCCGTGCTCTCGGACACCAAGAAGCGGCAAGAGTATGATCGGCTGCGCCGCGCACCCGTGGGAGCCGACGGCATGCGGCAAGGATTCGACCCCGACGCGTTTTCGCAGATCTTCGGCGACGCGCGCCGGGAGGGGGCTGGCCGAGGCTTCCCCGACTTGAGCGATCTTTTCTCGTCGATTTTCGGCATGAGCACCGGCGTGGGTACCAGCGTGGGCGGGCCTAGCCGCGGCCGCGCGGCGCGCGGCGCCGACATGCAGGGTACCGTTGAGGTGAGTCTGCGCGAGGCCGCCCTCGGCACGCGGCGCACCATCCACTCGGGAACGGGACGCTCGGTCGAGGTCAACGTCCCACCCGGGGTGGAAAGCGGAGCTCGCCTACGCGTGCCCGGGCAAGGCGGTCCCGCCGCGCGCGGTGGGCGCCAAGGCGACCTGTACCTCGACGTGGCCGTCATGCCCGACCCGCACCTACGCCGCAGCGGCCGGGACATAGAGCTGGCCCTTCCCCTCACCCTGAGCGAGGCCATCCTGGGCACCCAGGTCGATGTCCCCACCGTCGATGGCTCCGTCCGCCTGACCGTGCCGCCGGGGACATCGAGCGGAGCCAAGTTGCGTTTGCGCGGGAAGGGAGTCAAGGCGACCGATGGCAGCCGAGGCGATCAGCTTTGCCGGATCGAAATCGTGGTACCCAAGCTCGACCCGGCCGACCAAGCGGGGCGGCAAATGGTCGAGAATATCGAGCGCCGTGGAACGCTCGGGAAAGTAAGAAGTTTTTGAGTCACAAATCTCACTCTCGACTGGTGACGGAGCAGTGCGCACGACGCTTTTTTTGCCTGTGGGCTTGCGGCCGGCCGCTACCACGCCTAACTTTGGAATAGCAGCATGACCCCGCCCGAAACCCCGAAAGCCCTGCCCCTCCTGTCCCTGCGCAACCTGGTGTTGTTCCCAGGCGCAGTTATGCCCGTCGAGATCGGGCGGCTATCCTCGCTGCGCCTGATCGAGAGCCTTCCCGGCAAGGGTGTCCACCTCCTGGTGGGTACGCAGAAGGACGCCGACGTGGAAGAGCCAGCGGGCAACGATCTCTACGGGATTTGCGTCGAAGGTGAAGTCGTCCGCATCGTCAAGGCGGCCGAGAATAGAGTGACCGCAGTGTTACGCGGGATCGAGCGGCGCCGGGTGACGGGTTTCGTGCAGGAGAAGCCTTTCCTGGTGGCCGCCTACGAGCCGCTGACAGAGATCCGCAAGGATCCCATCGAGATCGATGGTCTGGGCATGGCGGTCTACGACGTGGCCAAGCAGCTAATCGCGATTTCCCCCGACATCCCGGACGAGGCAGCGCAGGTCCTCGACCAGAACAAGGACCCCGCCCGGCTAGGTGACATTACCGCCGCAACCGTAGATCTGTCAGCCGAGGAGCGGGCCTCGCTCCTGGTCGAAGTCGACGTGGCCGAGCGCCTACGCCGCCTGCTCGTGCTGCTCCAGCGCAAAGTCGAGCTGATCAAGGTCAAGCAGAAGATCGACACCCAGGTGCGCGAAGAATTCTCCAAGCACCAGCGCGAGGCGGTGCTGCGTCAGAAGCTGAAGGCTATCCAGGACGAGCTGGGCGAGGGCGACGACAGTAGTGACCTCGACACCTTCGATGAGAAGATCAAAGCCTCCGGTATGCCCGACGACGTGGCCAAGATCGCGCGCAAGCAGCTAGACCGATTGCGGCAAATGGCGCAGTCGTCGGCCGAATACACGGTCCAGCGCACCTACCTCGAATGGTTGGCCGAGCTCCCCTGGAGCAAGCAGACCACCGACACGCTCGAGCTGGATCAGGCGCGCAATGTGCTCGACGCCGACCACTACGACCTGCAGAAGGTCAAGAAGCGCATGCTGGAGTATCTGGCCGTGCGCAAGTTGGCGCCCGCCAAGAAGGGGCCGATCCTGTGCCTGGTGGGTCCGCCGGGCGTGGGCAAGACCTCACTCGGCAAGTCAATCGCCCGTTCGCTGTCCCGAGAGTTCATCCGCGTGTCGTTAGGCGGCGTGCGCGACGAGGCTGAGATCCGCGGCCACCGACGCACCTACATCGGGGCTCTGCCCGGGCGCATCGTCCAGGGCATGCGGCGGGTGGGCACGCGCAATCCGGTGTTCATGCTCGACGAAATCGACAAGCTGGGCTCCGACTTCCGCGGCGATCCGGCGGCAGCTCTGCTCGAGGTACTCGATCCCGAGCAAAACCACGCCTTTTCCGACCACTACCTCGAGGTCAACTTCGACCTCTCGAACGTCATCTTCATCGCCACCGCCAACACGCTGGATACCATTCCGCCCGCCTTGCTCGATCGCATGGAGGTCCTGGAAATCCCGGGCTACACCCGGGAAGAAAAGCTCGAAATCGCCAGACGCCACCTCGCGCCCAAGCAGGTCTCGGAGCACGGGCTCAACAGCGCCCAGATTGTGTTCGACGACGACACCATCACCACCATCATCGAGCAGTACACGCGCGAAGCTGGCGTGCGCAATCTCGAGCGAGAAGTCGCCAACGTCATCCGTGGCATAGCGGTCAAGGTGGCCGAGAACGAGAGCTACGACCCCAAGCTGACCCCGGCCACCATCGCCGACCTGCTGGGGCCGCAGAAGTTTTTCTCGGAGATCGCCGAGAGGACAGAGGTTCCCGGCGTGGCTACGGGCCTGGCCTGGATGCCATCGGGGGGCGACATCCTGTTCATCGAGGCGTCCCAGATGACGGGAAAGGGCAACCTGATCCTCACCGGCCACCTGGGCGACGTTATGAAGGAATCGGCCCGCGCCGCCCTCTCCTGGGTGCGCACCCATGTCGATGAGCTCAGCATCGCGCCCGACTTCGAAAGGGTCGACATTCACCTGCACGTGCCTGCCGGTGCGGTATCGAAAGACGGTCCTTCGGCCGGCATCGCCATGACCGTGGCCCTGGCATCGCTGTTTACCGGCCGCCGGGTACGCGGCGATGTGGCCATGACGGGAGAGATCACGCTGCGCGGCAGCGTACTGCCCGTGGGTGGGATCAAGGAGAAAGTGCTAGCCGCTCACCGGGCTGGCATCAAGCGAGTGGTCCTGCCCGACCGCAATCGCAAGGATATCGTGGACATCCCGGAAAGCGTGCGCAAAGATCTGACCCTGGCTTTCGTGAAGCGCATTCAAGAGGTCCTGGAGCAAACCCTGGAGGCCCAGCCGGTCGAGCTGACCGGTGGCGGAGCCCCGCAGTCGCCCCAGCCCGCACTGCAGGCCTGATACCTCAGAGCGTCATCGATGGCGCTGCACATTGCGCGAAGCCTGGATGTCGGCATAGAGTGCTGCTGTTCGCGCTGCTTGCCACCGGTTTCCAGCGGGGAAGGGATACCCTTGGCGGCAGACAAGAGGGAGAGGAACGATCACGATGAATAAACTGATTATGCAATGGGCCGTAGGAGGCGCGTTCGTGCTGTCCAGCCTGGCCTCGCCGGGGGCGCGGGCCGAGAAGCACCAGACCAACGCGTGCGGCTGTTATGGCGAGCTTAACGCATGCTTCTGCGAGAGGAAGGCCAAGTGCGGCTGCCCCGGCGAGTGCGAGCCCAAGGGGTGCGAGGAGGAGAGGCAGAAGAAGATGCAGAAGGAGATCGCCGAAGAGACCAAGAAGGTCAAGGACGCGGAGAAGGCGCAGCAGAAGGCCCAGGAGGACCAGGCCCAGGCCAAGGCCCGCGACGAAGCAAAATCTTTGGCCAAGGACGACGATGATGATGCTGGCGCGACCGCCGCGGCGGACAAGGGCGGCAAGGGCAATACGGGTAAGGCCGTGCACAAAATGAGCGCGGCGCAGAAGAAGCAGCTCTCTAAGCTCATCGATGCCTTCATGGCCGAGCATCCCGACGCAAGCCAAGAGACCCTGGCCGAGATCCGCAAAGGCTTATAGTCACCGGACGAGCTGCCGCGCAGGCGAGACGAGTCAGAGACTGAGCTGTTCCAGGTAGGTCGTCGTCGAAGCCGGCACCAGCACGACCTGATCGGCGAGCCGGTCCAGGAAGGGCGGCAGGCGTAGCGCGCCAGGAGCCACGATCTCCAACCGCCGGCGGGAGCTCTTTGCGAGCCATTCACTTACGATCTCGTTCACACCGCCGTCTCCCATGCCGCAGCCGAGCGCAACCAGACGTTCGACCTGGGTCAGACCAGCCCGGCAGTATTCCAGCCAGCGCCGCTGCATGAGCCCGGGAAATGGATCGGTCAGGCGTGCCGCACTGGCGAGCAAGGTGCGACCCAGCGTGCGCGGCCTACCTTGCTCATCCAGGTAGGGAATCTTATTGGTCAGAGCCCAGCTATCCGGGAACACAGCGGCAGCCAGGCCCGGGGCCAAGAGCCCCTCATTGGCGATCTGGAGCACGTCTATGATGGCGTCGAAGGTTAGCTCCCGTGGACGCAGCAAGATCAGGTCGCGGCCCTCGCCCCAGGTGAAGATATCGAGAGCGCCGTGCAATCTGAGCAGGTTGATGCCCGGCCAGCCGGTCTTCAGGAAGCCCAAGCAGCCATTCGCCATCTCGGCGTCAGTGAGCAAGCTCGCCCTAACCCGGGCGACGGTCGTCCCAGACTCGTTGCGACAAGGCAGCGTCACCTGACGCTCGGAAAACCCGCAGCTCACCTCGATACCGAAGAGAGCGGCAACGCATTCGACCAGGAGATCGTGGTTGAGCGAAAAGACCCATAACGGCCGGTTGACCCGCGCCAACCGTGCCAAACCCTCGAAGTACTGCAGTCCCTCGCGCACCAAGCTGCGGCGCTCGACCTGATGCCGATAGATCGTCTGGTAGGCGAGCTGGGCTAGCCAGGCATAGAGCTCGTGGTAGGCGCGAGCGTGGCCTGCGCGCGCATCTTCCAGATATTGTGACTCCAGATGGTGGAGGAGCTCTTCGTAGTCGAAAGCCTCGGGCAGGAGTCGGCTGACCACGTCTTCGATAACCGGATCCGGGTGGCCAAATCCGCGCGCCCGCCAAGTCGCGTTCAAGCGGCGCAGCGAGTCCGGGTTGAGCCAGGCCGAGAGCTCCGCGTTGACGTCGGAGCGCAAGGGCATGCCCAGCTCACGCGACGCGCCTGCCCCGAGCAGCAGAGCCGTAACCACGCCCCCACCCTATCGCCGGCCCGGAGCCGGGAAAAGCGTTTTCAGAATGAGACTAGTTCTTGGCCGCGCTCAAATAGCGGTGTATCCCCACAGCGGCCTTCTTGCCGTCGCCCATGGCCAGGATCACGGTGGCGCCGCCGCGTACGATATCGCCGCCAGCAAAGACACCCGGGATGCTGGTCATGCCGTCTCCGTCGGTGACGATGTTGCCCCACTTGTTGAGCTTGAGCTCGGGCGTGGCTTGGGTGAGGAGTGGATTCGACTTGGTCCCGATGGCCTCGATGAAGACTTGACAGGGGATCTCGATCTCGCTGCCCGCGATAGGCACCGGCCGCCGGCGCCCCGAGGCATCCGGCTCACCCAGCCCCATGCGCTGGCAGCGCACGCCCCGCACCCAACCCGCCTGGTCGCCCAGGATCTCGATCGGGTTGGTCAGCAT
>Ga0187889_10002599_pt1 | contig 17275 bp, 14 predicted proteins | sample June2016WEW_7_10_2_FD_132992 | JGI IMG/M metagenome (GOLD analysis project Ga0187889, IMG submission 132992) | Peatland microbial communities from SPRUCE experiment site at the Marcell Experimental Forest, Minnesota, USA - June2016WEW_7_100 | ecosystem: Environmental > Terrestrial > Soil >... | reverse complement strand
GAGCGCGGGCGGCGGGCGGCTGGTCGACGTGCCGTTCTTCCAGCATCTGGCCGAGTTGGCTGCGCGTCTTGGTGTCGAAACCGGTCCCGACCTTGCCAGCATAGATCAGGCGGCCATTTTCGTGCAGGGCGAGGAGCAAGCTGCCCACCACGCCGCGTTGAGCACCGGTGAGAGGTAGGTATCCCACCACGGCAAATTCCTGGCGCCGCTCGCACTTGAGCTTGATCCAGTCGAGGCCACGCCCGGGGCGATAGGGCGAGCCGACCCGTTTTCCCATCAGGCCCTCGAAGCCCGCGCCACACGCGGCGCGCAGCAGCTCATCGGCTTTTCCCGGCAGCGCTGTTGCCCGGGCGAAGGGCGGGCCGGGCGCACCGAGGAGCTCTGTCAGCGCGGAGCGGCGTTCCTCGATGGACTGGCCACGCAGGTCGATGTTATCGCGACAGACGAGGTCGAAGACGACGTAGGTGAAGGGGCGCTGGCGATTCTGCAGGCGCTGGAATGACGGCACGCCGCGCTGGTCGGGCGCGATCATCTCGCCATCGAGTACCAGGGTGTGGGCAGCCAAGGTGGAGACGGCTGTCGCCACCTCGTGGAAGTCGCTGGTCCAATCCTGACCTCGGCGGCTGCGCAAGCGCACCTCGGAGCCCCATTTGCAGGCCAAAATGCGATAGCCGTCGTATTTGAGCTCGTAGGTGTATTCACCCGGGGGAGGCTGGTCGACCAGGGTGGCGTTCTCGACCTCCGCGAACGTTGCCATGAGCTGCGATAGCCCACCCCCCATTTTGGAGCTGCTCCTCATGCCTGAGCTTGGAGTCTGTCAGATCCCGCGCCGGGGCACCCGTGCGCGGCGGCCGTGCAGGGCCGGGTTGGGGACGGCGTGTCACCTCAATGAAAGTCCCGTGACACATCGATACCGGCTATGTGTTCGTGGTGCTCGTGTCCGGGGCCGGGCAGAGGCGCGCAATGGTCCGCTTTCACGGACACGATGCCGTCCTGGTTTTGCACTACGCCAGCGACCACGAGAGCAGCGGTCGTGACGATCAGGTTGCGATAGGTTGCGAAGCAGCTCGGCGCCACGATAACGTTGGCGAACCCGGTTTCGTCTTCCACCGTTAGGAAGACGAAGCCTTTCGCCGTCCCGGGCCGCTGGCGGACCACGACTATGCCGGCCACGGCGGCGCGTTGCCCGTGCTGGATCCGGGCCAGGTGCGCGGCGGACACGATGCCTTGCCGCTCCAGGTCCGCGCGCACGAAGGCCATGGGGTGAGGACCGGTCGACATGCCGGTGCCGTGAAAATCGGCGGCCATGGCTGCAGCCGCGCTCATTTCCGGCAGCGGCGAGCCCTCCGTGGCCGGGCAGGCGAGGAAAAGCGGCCCCGAGCGTCCGATGGCCTGGGCTTGCCACAAGGCCTGCCGTCGCGTACCGCCAAAGCCCGCCAGCGCGCCGATCTCGGCCAGAGTCGCCAGCTCAGGGCGGTCGGCCTCGACGCGCATCTGGAGATCGGCCAGCGACGAGAAGGGGCGGCCATGGCGGGTCGCCGCAATGCGCTTGCCGACGGCTTCGCGCAGCCCTCTCACGTAGCACAGCCCCAAGCGCAGCGCCTGCCCGCCATCCTCCAGGTCGCACAGCCAGGCCGAGGCCGTGACGTCGATGGGGCGCACCTCGACTCCGTGGCGAGCCGCGTCGGCGATCAGAGTGGACGGGTGATAAAAGCCCATCGGCCAGTGGTTGAGCAGGGCGCACACGAAGGCGGCGGGGTGATGGCATTTGAGGTAGGCCGACGCGTAAGCGAGCAGCGCGAAGGAGGCGGCGTGCGATTCGGGAAAGCCGTAGAGCGCGAACGACTTGATCCCTTGCACGATCTCTTCCTGGGCCGGGCCGGTGATGCCCTTGCCGGTCATGCCGGCGCGCAGCTCGCTCTCGATGGCATTCATGCGCGAAGATGAGCGTTTGAAGCCCATCGCGCGCCGCAGCTCTTCGGCTTGTCCGCCCGAAAATCCGGCCGCGACCATGGCCATGCGGATCAATTGTTCTTGGAACAAGGGCACGCCGAGCGTGCGCCGCAAGATCGGCTCGAGCGACGGGTGGGCATAGGCGACCGGGGCACGCCCGGTCCGGCGGGCCAGGTAGGGGTTAACCATCTTGCCCACGATGGGTCCGGGCCGAATGATGGCCACCTCGACGACCAGGTCGTAAAACCGGTCGGGCTTCATGCGCGGCAGGGTCGCCATCTGCGCACGCGATTCGAGCTGGAAAACCCCGACCGTGTCGGCGGCGCGCAACATCGCGTACACTTGGGCATCGTCAACGGGCAGGCGGGCGTAATCGAGAGCGATGCCCTGGTGGCGACGGAGGAGCGGCACGACGTCCTCCAGCACTGCCATCATGCCCAGGCCGAGCAGATCGACCTTGACGATGCCCAGGTCGGCGCAATCATCCTTGTCCCACTGGACCACCACCCGGCCGGGCATGCTGGCCGGCTCCAGGGGCACCACCTCGTCGAGGCGGCCGGCCGCGATGACCATGCCGCCCGGGTGCTGACCCAGGTGGCGCGGCAGGTTCAAGAGCGCGGTTGCCACCTCGGCCAGAAGGCGGGTGCGCCGATCGGTCGCGGGGAAGCCGGCCCGCTCGAGATAGCTCAGCAGCGGCTCGTCCTCGGTCAGCTCCCAGGGCAAGTGCTTGCTCATACGGCCGAGCTGCTCTTCGCCAAAGCCCAGCGCTCGCCCGGCATCCCGCACCGCCATGCGCGGCCGATAGCTGATCACGTTGGCGGTCATGGCGGCGCCCTGGCGACCGTACTTCTCGTATACGTGCTGGATCACCAGCTCTCGCCTTTCTCCCGAGGGTAGGTCGAGATCGATGTCGGGCATCCGGTCGGCCGCGCTGCTCGCCCCGCGCACGCGTTCCTCGGAGAGGAAGCGTTCGAAGAGCAAGTCGGTGCGTACCGGATCGACGGCGGTGATACCGAGCACGTAACAGACGGCGGAATTGGCCGCCGAGCCGCGCCCCTGCACCATGATGCCGCGTTGCCGGGCAAAAGTGACGATATCCCAGACCACCAGGAAGTATCCGGCCAGCGCTAAACGCTCGATGATGGCGAGCTCATGCCTGAGCTGGGCCTGGACCTTGGGCAGCAAGGGATCGTGCGCGGGGTAGCGCGTGCCGATACCGCGCTGGCAAAGCGTGCTGAGCAAGCTTTGCTCGGTCTCGCCGGGCGGGACCGGGTAGACCGGAAAACGGTAGCCCAAGTCGGCCAGGGTGAAGGCGCAGCGTTCGGCGATGGTGCGCGTTGCCTTCACCGCCGCCGGCAAATCGCGAAATAGCGCTGCCATTACCGCGGGCGATTTCAGCCAGCGCTCGGCGTTGGGCGCTACCCGCCGGCCGATGTCGTCGACGGTGCTCCGGGCGCGCGTGCAGGTGAGCACGTCGTGCACCATGCGCCCGGCGGCCGTGGCATAGCGGACGTCGCCGGTGGCCACCACGCCGATGCCGTGTGCCGCGGCCTGCGCCAGTACCGCCGACTCTTGCCTGGCCTCGGCCGCGTCGTAGTGGCGCTGGACTTCGAGGTAGACCTGGGCTGGGCCGCAGGCGTGTATCAGCGCGGGCAGATCGGGGCGGGGCCGGGGGCCGACCAAGGCGAGCAGACCCTGGGCATGCTCGGCCAGTAGCTGAGGGGTGACCTGCGCGCCCGCGGTCTTGGCTCGCCCAGCGCGCGCCCGGGTGATGAGCTTGCACAGGTTCTGATAGCCGCGCCGATCCTCCACCAGGAGCAAGACGGGCGCAGCCGCGGCCATGGTCACCTCGGCGCCGACCAGCGGCCGGAGGCCGACCATCCGGGCGGCGGAGAAAAAGCGAGGCGCGCCGTAGACGCCATTGCTATCGGCGAGCGCAAGCGCGCTATGCCCGTCTTGGGCCGCGGCGCGCGCCAGATCTTCGGGCAGCGAAGCGCCGTCGAGAAAGCTGAACGCCGATCGGCAGCGCAGCTCGACATAATCGGGGGCGCCGGTCATGACCAGTCAGTCGAAGTAGCCGTCGAGGAACCACCCACCGCTGCGCTCGTCGCGGTGAATGCGATAGACCGCCCCGTCGGAGGCGTGCACGTTCCAGTAGGTGCGGGCCCAACCGCCCTGGTCGTCCCACCATTCGCCGGATAGTCGATACGGCCCCGCCGCCACCAGGATGCGCGCGGTGGTGGCTTTGCCCCGCAACGCGGTGGGCTCGTGCCGTTCCACCAAGACCTCGATGGCCTCCGGCGGACGACAGCGGCGGATGGTAAGCGTGGCGGTGGGCGCGCTCTCACGCCCAGGCAGCGCTGCCGCCTTGGCCTCGTCCTTGGCGGCGGAGAACGGCATCAGAGCGACCGCTTCTTCGCGCCAGGTGTCCACCGGGGCGGGCGCGCCCACGTTGTCCGGGCCGACCAGGGCGGCCAGGCGCGCGATGGTCGTGGCCAGTCGATCGGGAGCCGGTCCGGCGGGATGCCAGAGATCGAGCTGAGTGGCCCGTACCCGGGCCGGCAGCGCGAGCAAGCGCACGCCGGTCACCGGTGCCGTGGGTGGGCGTCGCGCCAGATCCAGGCGCACGAGGTCGAGCAGGGTTGCGCTGTCGCGGGTGGGCGCCGCGACCGGAAGGGCCCGCACGTCGAGCCCGCGCGACCCACCCGGCCCGCTCGTTTCGAGCGCCAGGCGGACCGTCAGCCCGGCGCAGGCCAGCGCGCGACAGGCGAGGCGCTGTAAGACCCGGTCGATCAGGCCGCGCAAGAGGAAGGCCAGCGGCTCCAGATTCGCGATGCCATAATCGCAATCCAGCCCTTCTTCGAGCGCGTCGGCGGGCAAGCACGGGACGAAGGGCTCTTCATCCTCGCCCCGGGCGAGCCGGCAGGCACGCGCGCCCGCCGGCCCCAGGCGCAGCGCCACCTGGGCGACGGGCAAGGCGGCCAGATCCCCGACGGTATGAAGCCCCCAGCTGGCGAAGGCGGCGCGCAAGTCGGGCTCCGCGGTCAGGAGCCGCAGTGACAGGGGAGCAAGAAAGGCGCGGGTAGCCGTGTTGCCGGCCCCGACCGCCATCAGCTCAGCTGCGCGGGTGGCGACGCGGGCCACGCCCTTGGCGCTGGCGATCGCGACCCGGGTGCCGAGCCCGACTCGCGTCGCTTTGGCCTGTACGGCTTGCATGATGGCTTGCTCGCTCGGGTAGAGCTGGCCCAGATCTTCGACCGCGAAGAAAATGCGTTCGTCCTCGCATTCGATGCGGGGCGCGAAGGCGTAGCCGACGTCGGCGAGCGCGGCCCGGGCGGCTTCGCAGTCGGCCGGGCCGGCCGAGAGCAGACGGACCCCCGGGCATACGGTCTCGGCCTGCGCCATGGTCATGCCGGCCCGCACCCCCGCGCGCCGCGCCTCTGGGGTCATGTCACTGATGCGCTGGTTGGGCCCGGTAGAGGATACGTCGCGTAACACGCAGGGTGAGCCGTGGGCCTCGGGCGTGCGGCGCAGGACGGCTTGCAGGGCTAAGCGCGGTGCGAAAAGACAAGCCAGACGCATTGCGCTCCTGGGGCGGAAGGAGGGAAAGACGGGGAAGAAGGGCGGGAAGCGTGGGACGCATTGTCGGGATCGTGGGGCCCATGGGCAGGCGGGGAAGGCGCATGGGAGGAATCGTGCCTGCCGCGCAGGAGGGTGACCTGGGACCGCAGACTGGCCAAGAAGGGTGGGCGCTCGAAGCAGGGCGTTGATCGGGAAAGCTCGATTCGCGTCGTGGCGAAAGCCCCCACCAGGGCGGCAGGACTGGCGACCAATACCGTGGTCCCTTGCCGTTCCGTGGTGTGCTTGAGGCGAATCCACGCCGCGTTGGGCAGACGGGGGCGCTCGTCGCCAAAGTCGATCGCTACCAGATCGAAGCCCCCGGCATTGACCACTAGGTCGGCGGCCTTGAGCGTCTGTGCGGGCGGCGAACGAATCCACAGCAGGTGGGGCAGGGCAATGCCAGCAGCGGCGGCGGCGCGCGGATCCAGGGCGCCCCCGGTATCGACGAGAGCCACCGTGTGCTCGGCCGCGATCGCGCAAGCCAGCGATGCGTACAGGACCGCGGTGCGGCCCGAGGAACGCCGCCCGCACAGCTCGGCCAAAGCTGCCCGCGGCCATCCCCCCTCCAGGATGTCGTCGAGCGGCGCCAGGCCGGTCGAGCGAAAGCCCCGGCGCTGTTCCAGCTGACGGGAGGGAACGAGGTGGGCCAGAAGCTCCGGGCTCAAGGAGGACATGGACACTTGATGATACTGAACACAAGTTCAGTAGTCCAGTGGTAGCAATTCACCTCCCGGCCGAGCTGCCCAATGATTCGGACGGCTGCAAGTTTGGCCCGGCGGTTAAGTCCAAGACCTTCACGGCTCAGGTCAACGAGATCCTGTGCAAGGTGCTCTGCCACAACCTGTCATGCCTCGTCATGGCGATGCACACCCTGGCCATCAATCCTAGCTTCCTAGGACTTGGCGAGGTGTCGGCCTAGATGCCGCCAGGCACTTCCGCGCCTCACGCTAGAGGAGCGCGCGCGTATTCTGGCCGCGCTCCATTACCTACATGCGCGCGTCGGAACGTGGCGCATGCTTGCGCGAGTGCTACGAACGAAGCGGGCCACGTTGCGACGGGTGCGAGCTGGCGCGACGCTTCGAAAGCAGAGAAGCCTTGCTGGTCGGATCGCCAAGCTGTGCGACGTGCCGGTCGCAGACATCTACGCCGGCAGGTTCCCCGCAGGGGGCGTGCCCGCACTGCGGACGAGGGGGTAATTGAAGGAACCTCTAGGCTCCTTTAGGATTGACGACGGAGGCGCCAGACAACCATCTGGTGAAAGGATGATCCGTGGACCAGCAGACTAGCGCGAGCGGCGAGTTCAGGAAGTTGAGCCACACCATCGAGAGCGCGGAGGAATTCGCACTTCCCACTCGATGGTCAAAAATAAGGAGACACCTTCATGTCTGCTGGTTCCGCTTTCGCTACTGGGCCGGTCAAGGGTCCGTGCTTGAACGCATTCTCTATACGCTGGTCTACCTGTACCTGCCGCTCACCGCCGCAAGCCAGCTTGGTCTGAGTAACCATACCATCTACGGACTCATTGCTCTGGTTGGTGCCCTGGGAGTAAAGGCCTATCGAGACAGTTCGCCCAAGCATATGCAGCAGCTCGCACAGGGATATCTGACCAGAAAACTCCTTTTGGACCGACTAGTACGTGATGTGCCTAGGGCTGGAATCATGAGCCCGCACGAAATCGCGCGTTTTCAGCAGGAGGCCCTCCATCTAATTGCAACCTACGTGCGCGATCATAGGCGGGACGTGAGAGCGAAGCAGATTTTCGCCAATCTGCTGATCGGGGATGGCGATGATATGGTTGTGGTGGCGCGGGATCGGCCGCATCGAACCGGTAGCGCCAGATATCCCAAGAAGCGCATGCTCGCCGCGCGTGCGCTGGAAACTGGTAGGACCCAGCTGGTCGGAGAACTCTACGCGGAATGGCCGGACACCGAGGGCTCGAAGTCTTATCGCAGCATCCTAGCGATCCCCGTGTTCTTAGAAAACAGGACCGTGGGAGTCGTATCAATAGACAGCATGATCCCTTGGCATTTTCACGCAGATATGAACCTGGCAGACTACTTGATGCCATACGTAGGGCTTCTGGCCTGGACGCTCGATCTGACCTATGTTAAGAATGTTCAGGAGCAGAACGGAGCTAATCGATGAATTCAAACATCGACATCTTCCGAAGGACAGCTATCAGATCGCTGGAACCCGAAGTGGGAGCGGCGATAATCATGAAGAGACGTCAGCTCCAAAGGCAAGCATCCAAGCCAGAGTGGATGCCGCGTTGGGCCTTCGCGCTATGCATGCTCGTCGTTCTGGTAGTCGTGGGTATGCTAGCCGGGCGGCAGAATTCGAAAGCCTGAAGCCAGGGCGCCAGGCATCGCCCTGAACTTTGCCTGCCCGGCAATCTCCGCGCCGCCCGCAGGAACGAACCGTGCGACGTGGCCCGCCGGTAGGAGCTGGCCAGATCGCCCGGTCCCCGTACCTTTCCGTGCCAAGCCTCGTCGCCACATCTCTGCTCGTCTAAGCCCGTGGTCTCCTACCGACCGGCGGGTGGGTATGACGGGTGTGGTTATCCCCTAGAGTTTTGCCTCGGGGTTTTCCCGGTAGCTCAAAAGTTTGGTCAACATGGGACCTTCCTTTCTGCCATCGGGCCAACATGGCCGGCGAGGTCAGGATACCACCGCAGGTTGGCCTTGGAGCGCGATGCCTAATATTCATCCGCGCTGCCTAACATTTCCGCCGGTCATCGCGTCAACTCAGAATCCTTGGGCAAAGCCGTCGACGAGTGCGACACCGGTGCTACACTCGAGACCGTGCCAACGACGAAGAGAAGAATCGCCATAACCGTTGACGACAAGACCTATAACGCCCTGGAGCATCTGTCCGGCCAGCGTGGCCAGTCAGTTGCCGGCGTTGGATTATGCTTGATCGAAGAGGCGCTTGAATACCAGGAGGACCTCCATTTCTCACGGATTGCCGATGATCGCCTAGCCAGGCAAGAGAGAAGGGTGCCTCACGCCAAGGCTTGGGATTGAGTTACCGCATCGAATACCTCGAGAGTGTCGTTAGGGAGGATATTGCACGGCTTTCGCAAGACGTCAGGCGGCGCATCCGCCGGGCCATCGAAGAGCAGCTCACCACGCATCCGGTAGAGTTTGGCAAGCCTCTGCGGTACAGCCTGAAAGGCGCTCGGCGACTGCGTGTGCAAGATTGGCGCGTTGTCTACGTCATCGAGCCGCCAGCCGTCGTCGTCATCGTCAAGATCGGACACCGAAGAGACGTCTATGAGCCATGACGCCACCGCATAGACGAGTAACGCGCGCAAAAGTCTAGAGCACCGATCAGCGATCCCGGTGCTCTAGACGTCTAGCGCAACTCTCACTTCGTCTCGCTGGCGCTGATCAGGCGGAACTCGATACGGCGGTTGGTGGCGCGGCCGGTGGCGGTGGCATTGTCGGCGATGGGCCTATCCTTGCCAAAGCCGATGGAGGTCAGGCGCGACGGGTCTATACCGCGCGAGACCAGGTACGTCTTCACCGATTCCGCGCGCTTCTGCGAGAGGGTGATGTTGTAGCCGGCGCGACCGCGGTTGTCGGTATGGCCCGAGATCTCCAGGCGCACGTCCGGGTAATCCTGCAGAACCTTGGCCGCCCGATCGAGGAGGGTGTACGAGCCGGGCAGGATCTCCGCCGAGCCACTCTTGAAGCTGATGCCATCGATGACGCCGGTGAACTTCTTCACCTCAGGGGGCAGCGGGCAGCCGTTCAGCTCCTTGGTCCCCGGCTCGTTGGGGCACTTGTCGAGCACGTCGGGGATGCCGTCGTGATCGTTATCCAGGTCGGGGCAGCCGTCCTCGTCCTCGAAGCCGTCCATGTCCTCCGGCTCGTTGGGACACTTGTCGACAGCGTCCGGGATGCCATCTTGATCGTTATCCAGATCCGGGCAGCCGTCTTCGTCCTGGAAGCCGTCCTTGTCCTCCGCCTGGTCCGGACAGCGGTCGACGTTATCGGGAATGCCGTCACCGTCCCTGTCAAGAACCCTTGCGCTTTCGATCCTGGTGGACACCACCCGGACCTTCTCGATCTCGCCGAAGTTGACGTAGATGCCGCCGAACGCCTCGAAATCCGGTCCCTTGGCCGAGGTATAGCCGCTGAGGGGGAGAATGACGGTCCAAGGAGCCAGGATGCGGCCGTCGAGCCGGATCCCGATCCAGGGCGTGAGGCCCAGCTTCACGCCCAGACCAGCGTGGGCGAAGCCCCAGTTGCGGTTCGAAGAGGGAGTTATCTCGGGCGGCGTGCCCGAGGGGGCGGCCGCGCTCAGCGACGTCAATCCCCCGTAACCGGCGAGCAAGAAGGGCTGGACCATGTAGCTGTCGGAGAGGTTGAGGACGAGACTTCCACGGTAGGCGAAAATCCATTCCCGGATCTCCGGCACCGCCAGGCCATCCTCCGTCCCGCCCCGGGTGTGGGTGGGGATGGCCAAGGTTTCCGCCTCCAGCCCGATCCAGCGATTGAAGTGGAAGCCCAGGATGGCGCCGAACATGCCCGAGTTGCGGGGCGAGGCGGTCGGGTCGTTGCTGCCTAAGAAGTCGGTGTGGCCGAGCACGTGCTGGCCGGTGAAGAAGTGTCCGCCGCCCACCAGGCTAAAATCGAAGCGGTACTCAGGATTGGTATCCGACGCAGGCTCGGCCGCCTTGGCCGGCAAGGCCGGGTCGGGCGCAGGCGCGGGCGCGGCGGCGGGAGGGGCGGCCTGGTCTTGGGCTACTTGGGCCATGACCGGCGCGGCGAGCCATGAACCGAGCAGGCTCCCGAGCAGCACAGCCCTTCCCCAGATTGGTCTGGCGCGGCGACAACGGCAACGACGACGCATGGTGGTACCTCGCGTTCATGTTTGTGGACGTGGTGCTCCTCCCCGACGCCGCCGCCAACCAGCGCCAACCATAGGCGAAACCTGACGAGATTGCTAGAGGCGTTGCGGAAGACCTACCAACCCTCCCGCACCCAGGCCATAACTCCTGGATGGGTTCCCAAGCGCTTCCGCGTAAATCGCGCGAGTGTCCGGTAGCGTCGTGAGCCTCGTTGCGCCGCCACGGTCAGTGAAAGAGACGTCGATCCAAGGTGAAGTCGGTGGCCGCGTGGATATGAATCTTGGCCATATTGGGGTGCCGCGGATTGAGCAGGAGGTTAAGCTCGCTCGGGACGATTGCGCTCGGCACGGCAAGGATAACCGAATCGCCTGCCTTGACCCACTGATCGCCAAGACGTTGCAAGGACACGGGCGGTGGCTCGTGCTGCCAGTCCTTCGGTAATTCGTGGACAGGAAAAGCTCTCATCAGCCCCTCATCGAAATCAAAGGCTAGCGACTTGTAAACCCCGGACATCGCGACGTGAACCCTAACCTCGAGCACGGCCAGAGACGCGTGCTCGCTGGCGTAGACCATCGGTACACCGACCGAGTTCCATCTCCCGCCGTGACGTCTCGCCCCCTCACCGTCGAAGGCCGTGTGCTCTTGAGGTGGAGGCACCAGCCGCCACCCCCTGCGTATCACGTGTAGACTCCGTACTCGATTCGACCCAAGAGATTCTCAACTTCCCGAGAACCAACTTCGCTCTTTGCGAAGTCCAGGGGTACTGCTCCACCTAGGCCAAGCTGCGGAGACTTGAGCCATTTATTCGCCTCATCTTTGCTTCCGAAGACCTTGATCGCCTTGCTGAGCAGCATGGCGAAGCGGATCACGCGATCTGAAACCAAAGGGTTGAGGTGGGCGCCCGTGGTCCTCCTGCGGTGAAAGGTAGCCTTGGACAGACCAACCAAGGAGAAGAGCCTTTCCAAGGAGAGGTCGAGACTGGTTTGCAGATCGGTGAGCTCGAACTCGCGCAAGCCGGCCTCCATGGCCTTGACTTGCAGCGAGACGGGTATGTCATGGGTTGGACGGCGTCCCATCGCAGCGTCTACATGGAGACGCACCACCCCCTGACCGCCTTTGGCATAGGGGCCCATGTGGCGCCCAACCAGCTTTTCAGATCGAGACTTCTTGGCACCCACGGTTCGAGCTTTCTTGGCGCCCGCTCTCACGTCTGTCAGTTTCATCTGATACCTACCATAGTCCCATGTGCAACCATTGGCAAGGACGGATGACGCGCCGCCCAGCAATGTCCGCGCTGGTCAGCGTCATTTCGCAATCCTAGGGCAAAGCCCCCCTTTCCCGACAAATTCCTACACTCACCCCTAGCTTTGACCCCAGGCCAGCCGTAAAATGGCGCACCTCGATTGGCCATGTCCCAGCCGACCCACCTAATCTTGCCCGCGCTTCTGGCCGTGCTCGCCTCGTGCACCCAGGCGGAGTTCGCTCGTATCTCCGTGAGCGGTGGCAGTCCAAGCGGCGGCGGAGGGGCTAGCGGTGGCGGAGGGGGGGCAGGGGGAACAGTCGGTGGGGGAACGGGCGGGGGAGGCACGGTGTCAACGAATCCGCCTGATGCGGCGCAAGTCTGCGAGTCTAACGCGGTCTGCCCGTCGGGCACCTGCCCGAAATTTTGCCACTCAGGCGCAAACGGCGCTGACGCCTCGGCATCGCTGCAGGTATGCAGTTTTTCCAGCCCTCCAACATCCGCAGAGCAGGTCGACAGCTGCCCCCAAGGCTACGTTTGCGTCTACCCCTACCTGGGCGCCTCCGTGCCCTATTGCTATAGACTTTGCACGGAGGCGGGCACTAACGCGAGTGATTGTCCGCAGGTTGCCTGCTCTAGCCGGCTCCTGAACGAGCCGTTGAACAAGAACACCACGGTTCTCGCTTGCGATCCACCCTACCAGAACTGCACCGATCCCTCCAGCCCCTGCTGTGATCCGACAGCCAGCCCGGGGGGTGATACCGGCTGCCCAGATCCACAGGAGAACTGCTACCTGGTGGCCCCCCCGAACCCCCCGAGCAGCGGCAGCGTCACTCTTTGCGACTACGCCTCCGGCCAGTCGTCGCAACAATGCAATTCTTCCACCGATTGCTACCCGGGCGAGACTTGTGTCGTTGGCGCAGGTGGTGGCGCCGGCCTATGCCACGTGGTTTGCGCAATGGGAGGCGGGGGGGATGCCGGGTGCCCTTGCACGAAGCTCACCAACTCGGCCAACCAGCAGTATGGATACTGCCTATAGCCTTGGCACGCCTGCGGGCAGGGTGCCCATTCCCGCGGCCTGTGGGGGGGGCAGCGCTCGAGGTCCTCTTGCGTGCTTGTCGGTTTTGACTTGACCTGGTGACCGAGTAGGGCAAGCTCTGGGGCCGGGGCTCGGCAGGCTAGGCGGCCCATCCTTTGCCATGGTCAAGCATCGATTACTAGTTTGGTCGGCAGTAGCGCGGCAGGAGCGACTGTTCGGGTTGCTGGCGGTGTGGGCCGCCCTCGTTGCTGGGGCCTGCGGCTCGAACAACTCTGGCCACGCTTCGGCCGACGGGGGAGTTCATGTCTCCGATGGACCCAAGGATCGGCCTCCGGACGCCAAGGTCTGTAGCGGGGATGCTGGACCGCCCACCAAGGGCCAGGGCGAGGCCTGCGCCTGTAGCAGCGACTGCCGCACCGGCTATTGCGTCGACGGAGTATGCTGTGACTCGGCGTGCGATGAAACCTGCAAGTCGTGCAACCTGTCGAGCGCGCCAGGTGAGTGCTCCTTCGTTCCGGCCGGAGTCCCTCCAACCAATCAATCGGCGTGCTCGATAGCGGTGCTGTCGACGTGCCAGCAAAACGGCTATTGTGACGGGAAGGGCGGCTGCCAGCTATACCTGGCCGGGACCACCTGCGACTTCGGCTCCTGCTCTGGCGATGGGGAGTCAGGGCTCAAGACTTGCGACGGCAATGGCGCCTGCTCGGGCGCCACCAGCCTGCCGTGCACGCCCTATTCGTGCAACCCCGCGACTAGCACCTGTTACTCTAGCACGTGCACCACCAGCTCCGAGTGCGCCGTGGGAGGACAGTGTGTGTCGGGAAGCTGCGGCCAGGTGGCCAATGGCTATCATTGCTCGAACGATCTTGGCTGCCTGTCGGGCTACTGTGTGGGAGGGATCTGTTGTGATTCCGCGTGCAACGGACCCTGCGTCTCGTGCACGTTGCCCGGCCTGGCCGGCAGGTGCGAGTTGGTGCCCGCGGGACAGCCGGATCCGAACGGTCATTGCCCGACCACTGCCCAGTCCACCTGTGGCGCCACCGGTCTGTGCGACGGGGCGGGGGAGTGTGCGCTGGCGGCCAAGAACAGCTTGTGCGGCAGCGGCTCGTGCTCCGGCACCGTGCTGAGCCAGCCGCCCATCTGCGACGGCGAGGCAACCTGCGAGCCAGCCCAGCTCATCGATTGCTCGCCCTACCTCTGTGTGGCGGGTGCCTGTACCGGCACCTGCACGAGCGACAGCGATTGCGCCTCCGGCAACTCCTGCGCCTTCAGCAATGGCGCGAAGGTGGGAACCTGCGGACAGAAGAGCAACGGCCAGACCTGCAGCGCGGCGAGTGACTGCCAATCGGGCAATTGCGTTGACGGAGTCTGCTGTGCGAGCACCTGCCAAGGGGCCTGCCGAAGCTGCGCTCTCCCCGGCTCGCTAGGCCAATGCGTCGACGTGGCCGCCGGCTCACCCGATCCGCGCGCCACCTGCACCGACAAGGGCGCCAGCTCCTGCGGTCAGGACGGCATGTGCGATGGCAACGGGTCTTGCCGGAACTACCCGACAGGGACGACCTGTGGAGCTTCCGCTTGCACGCAGGGGTCATACACGGCCCCCTCCACATGCAATCAGGCCGGCCAGTGCGTCGCGCCACCCTCAATCACCTGCAATCCCTACACCTGCAACGGGAACGCCTGCTTCGGGACCTGCACCCAGGATTCCGAGTGTGTGGCCCCTGCTACCTGCGTAAATGGCTCGTGTGGCAAGAAGGGCAGTGGTGCCCAGTGCAGCTCCGCCAGCGAGTGCGTCTCTGGCTTCTGCGCCCAGGGCGTGTGCTGTAACTCGGCATGCGCCGACGATTGCAAGGCGTGTGACCTTTCCGGCAGCGCGGGTTTGTGCACGCCGGTCCCCGATGGGCCCGACCTGACGGGGAAGTGTCAGTCCAGCGCTAGCTCCACTTGTGGCCTTACCGGGGCTTGCCAAGGTGGGGCGTGTGCCTACTACGGCAACACGACCGTCTGCAAGGCGGCTACGTGCTCAGGTGCTTCGTCGCAGACCCCACCATCCTATTGTGACGGTCACGGAGACTGCGTTCCCCCATCCGGTAACAAGTCCTGTGGCAACTTCGACTGCGCCAACGGCAACTGTCTCTCCAGCTGCCAGAGTGACAGCGATTGTGTGTCGCCCACCACTTGCGTGAACAATTCCTGTGGCACCAAGAATAATGGAGACGTTTGCGCCAGCAACGCTCAGTGTACCAGTGGTTTCTGCACCGAGGGCGTGTGCTGTAATTCAGCGTGTAGCGGAGCTGCCTCGGGTGGGCTGTGCATGAGCTGCAAGGTCTCCGGTAACGTTGGCACCTGCACCCCGGTTCCGAGCGGGGGTACCGACCCCAATGGGGGATGCGTGGCGAGCGCCGCCGGAGCCAGCTACTGTTCCAACAGCGGCGTTTGCAACGGCAAGGGTGGGTGCAGTCCTCGGGCCGCGGGCACCGGGTGCGGGCAGGCCAGCTGTCCCAGTCCCGGTTCCACCTATACCGCCACGCCCACCTGTGATGGCTCAGGTAGCTGTAAGACGCCCAGCTCGAGCTCTTGCTCGCCCTATGAATGCAAGACCACTAGCCCGTCGTGCCTGACCACGTGCACGTCGGGTAGTGATTGCGCAAGCGGCGTGACGTGTAACACCGTTAACAACAAGTGCGGCAGCACGCTGGGTGCCGGCCAGCAGTGCAACGTGAATTCCGACTGTACCAGCGGTTACTGCACCGAGGGAGTCTGCTGCAACAGTTCCTGCGGCGGCGCTTGCCAGAGCTGCGCCATCTCCGGAAGTTTGGGTACTTGCAGCAACATCGCTGCCAACCAAAGCCCGCGTGACACCACCACCTGCGCGGCCAGTGCTAGCACGCCGTGCGGGAATACGGGGAAGTGCGACGGGGCGGGGTCGTGCCAACAGGCCGGGTCCGGTGCCACGTGTGGTCCCGCAACTTGTGTGGGCGAGTTGCAAACGCAAGCATCTACCTGCAACGGCAAGGGAACTTGTGATCCCGGAGGCTCGGCTTCGTGCGGGGCCTACCAGTGCGGCACGCAAGGGACGTGCAAGACCAGTTGCTCAGGCAGCAGCAGTAGTAGCGACTGTAACACCGCGAGTGGCTATACCTGCGTCGGCGCCGTGTGCGAGGGCACGGGGGCCGCCACCGGAACCGGAACCGGAACGGCGGTAGCCGGCACCGGCACCGTGACCATCTCGGGTATCGTAACCGGAACCGCGGCCGGAACAGGTACCGGGATCGGAACGGGCGTTGGTAGCGGAACCACCACCCAGATCGCGGTGGAGACGAAGACGGTTACCACGAGCCAGACAGGAACGGTGACTACGACGCAAACGCCAACCATCACCTCCACTCAGACCAATACCAGCTCAAATACCGTGACCAATACCGATACCGTGACCGATACGACAACTGTCACCGTGACGCAAAGCGGTAGCTCCACCGCAGGCGGGACTGCCACGTTTACTGCTACCAGCACGATTACTGATACCGGAACCAGCACAATTACCGATACGGTTAGCGCTACTGTCACTGACACGGCAACCGCGACGATAACAAATAGCCGGACCAGTACAGTTACTGATACGGTGACCGGCACCATAACCGATACTGTGACGAGCACAGTGGCCACGACCGTAACCGCCACGATAACTGATTCCGGTACCTACACCATCACTGATACCGGTACCACTACGATAACCGCTCTGGATACTGGTCTCACTGAAACGGCGACTACTACGCAGACCGATACCGCGAGTACGCAAACCGATACCGCAACGAGTACGTTGGCTGATACGGTAACGAGTACGCAAACCGATACCCTAACGTATACGCAAACCGATTCCACGACGTATACGCAAACCGATACGGGAACGAAGACGCAAACCGATGTGCCGACGAACACGGAAACCGATACGGCTACGAATACGCAAACTGATACTGCTACGGTCACAGGCACTACTAGTTCAACGAACAGTAGCAGCAGCAGCAACACGGCGACAGCGACAGTGACAGAGAGTAGTACCGCAACCTATACAGGGACGGCGACGGAAACCTATAGCGCTACGGGTACGGCAACTGAGACCATGACGGGCACGCTGAGCGACCTTATTACAGCAACGGCCACCAACACTGACGCTACGACCGAGACCGTAACCGGAACTGGAACCATCACTGGAGTTGTGACCGGAACCAGAACTGGGTCCTGATAGTCTGCCCGATGGGAGGACCAAATTGTCCAAACCCGCGCTGATCGAGATTAGATTGATGGCCAGCTTTCTTCTCGTGGGCAGCTTGGCGTGTAGTCAAGGGAGCGGCGGAAACCCGGGCGGAGCCGGGGGAGGTGGTGGGAGCGGTGCCGGCGGTGCGCTAATGCCCAATGGCGGCTCGATTGGCACTGGAGGGTCAGCTAGCTCGAGCGGAGGTAGAGGTAGTGGTGGTGGCGGGGGACGGGGCGCGGGTGGCGGTGACGCGGCAGGGACCATGGGAGGCGGAGGTGCGTCGGATGGGATCACAACCGGAGGGGCGGGAGG
>Ga0187889_10002598_pt1 | contig 17286 bp, 11 predicted proteins | sample June2016WEW_7_10_2_FD_132992 | JGI IMG/M metagenome (GOLD analysis project Ga0187889, IMG submission 132992) | Peatland microbial communities from SPRUCE experiment site at the Marcell Experimental Forest, Minnesota, USA - June2016WEW_7_100 | ecosystem: Environmental > Terrestrial > Soil >... | reverse complement strand
CCTCCCCCTGCCCCCCGTCGGCCCCGCCCGATGGAGGTTCCTGGCCGCCCGCGCCCGGCTGACCGCCCGCGCCCGGCTGACCACCCCCACCTGGCTGCCCACCCGCGGCCAGCCGACCACCCACACCTGGCTGCCCGCCCACACTTGGCTGGCCGCCCGTGCCTGGCTGGCCACCCAGGCCCGGCTGGCCCCCCGTGCCTGGCTGGCCCCCAACGGCTGGCGCGCCCGCGCCACCGGCGGTGCCGGAAGACACACCGATCCCGCCGCCTCCGCCGCCCGAGGACCCCTTTGCGCTGCTGCAAGCTGCGCCAAGACAAGCGAGAGCTACCAAGGAGCAAACAAATTGGCGCGAGATTGGCATGACAAAGCCTCCGGCTGTTGGCCTACGTCCCGTCGGTCCGCCCACGTCCCCTATGCAGCAAGATGCTAGCAGCGCAGGGCAGCCATGTCCATCTGCCAGTCGATCGGCTCGATCGGCGTTGATCCGCAGGCATCCGCCTGTGGCTGGCCCGAGGCTCCATGACCCAATGACGCGCAGCCCCGCCTTGACTTTGAGGTCATTTCTCGATGACGGAAGATGTAGGTTGGTGTGCCTAACAGTGATCAACCAGAAGGGGAGACCGACATGACCACACGCACTCTTGGGATCAAGGCGAGCATCCTCCAGGCAAGCCTCTTGGCCGGCCTGGCGGGTTGCTGGCTCATAGCATGCAGCAGCAACTCCAGCAGCCCGGGGAGCGGGGGCAGCAAGAGCACCGGCATGGATGGCGGCCCTGCCAAGGGCGGCGCTGCCGGTACAATCGACGCCAACCTCGGAGGTGGCGGCACGGGTGGGACCGCGGAAGCGTGCGGCCAACCCGGCCAGCAGTGTTGCGCTGGCAATGCCTGCAATGGCGACGGCTGCTGCGTACCTACAGCTGTCGACGGCGGCTTTGGCCCTGGCGCCACTACTCCCATGTGCGTGGGCGCCGGGGAGACCTGCGAGGGGAGCGGCCTGGGCACATGCTCGTCAGGCGCATGTACCACTACGGCCGGGACCCCGTGCGGCGGTATTGGAGAAGCCTGCTGCGCTAGCGCCGCGGGAGGGGGTGGCGCCGGCCGGGGAGGAGCTAACACCGCTTTCTGCACCGCCAGCTGGTCAAGCTGCAACAACGGAACCTGTCTGGCGTGTGGCACCCTGGGCAGCGGGTGCTGCTCGGGAGCGACCGGCTGCCAGTCCTCCCTGGTCTGCGGCACCGGTGATGGCGGGGCAGCGACGTGCGTGGCCTGCGGCGGGGCAGGCGAGCAGTGCTGCACGGGCGACACCTGCTCGAGCGGGCTCGGTTGCAACGTCACGGCCGGTCGTGGCTTCGGCGGCGGCACCAGCACATGTGAAAGCTGCGGCGCCGAGGGCGCTGCGTGCTGCTCGGGCAACAACTGTCAAAGCGGGCTGGGTTGCTTCGCCACGGGTGATGGCGGTCTGGCCGCGGGAGGCGCCTGCCTTGCGTGCGGAGCCGCCGGCCAAGCGTGCTGTCCCAGCGCCCTCGGCGGTGGTCTGGGCGGGGCCATCGGCGCTGGCACTTGCCCCAATGGCACCGGCTTGTCCTGCATGCTTGCCGCGGGCGGTGACGTATGTGCAGCGTCCTCGACCTGTGGCGCTTCTGGACAATCGTGCTGCGGCACCGGGGCTACCGGGACCTGCAACACCGGCTTGGCCTGCTCGGGACGGAATGCCACCCAGGGAACCGCCGGCACCTGCGGTCCCTGCGGCGGCGCCGGCCAGATTTGCTGCGCCGGTGGGGGCGCGGGCCTGGCTGGTGGCGGCACCGCCGCTTGCACCACCGGCCTGTCGTGTATGCTCTCCGCGACGGGCAATACTTGCTCCTCGACCTGCGGCACTTCCGGGCAGGCGTGCTGCGGAACCGGCGGCACCGGCACCTGCAGCACTGGCTACGCCTGCTCGGGGCGCAACGCTGGGCAGGGGAACGCCGGCACCTGCAGTGCATGTGGGGCCGACCAGGAACAGTGTTGCGCGGGCGGCGGGCTCGGCGGCGGAGCCACCACCTGCAACACCGGTCTGTCGTGCATGCTCGGCGCTAGCGGCGATACGTGCTCCTCGACCTGCGGCACCTCCGGAGCATCGTGCTGCGGCACCACCAACACCGGCACCTGCAGCGCGGGCTTCCTGTGCACGGGACGTGACCTGACCACGACCACACCGGGGACCTGTGCGGCCTGTGGCGGCACCGACCAGACGTGCTGCCCCACCGCCGCGGTTTTCGGCCCCGCCGTGGACGGAGGGGTGAGCGCCTGCACGGCGCCCCAGGATTGCGTCATCGGCGCTACCAGCGACACTTGCGCCAGCTGCGGCAGCACCGGACAACCGTGCTGCGGTACTGGCGGCGGCACCTGCACGAGCGGGCTACGCTGCTCCGGCCGCAGCACCCGCACCGGCGCGCCGGGCACCTGCGCCGCCAGCACCGGCCCCGGGCTCGATGGCGGAAGCCCCGAAGACGCCCCCGCCCCGCCCCCCGGCAACACCATCGACGCCAGCACCGCCACCGGCGGCTAGCTCGTATCTAGTGAGCGGCCGCCGAGCTAGCTTGGGCGGCCGCTCGCCAATTGAAGCCGGAAGCGGAGAGGACACCAGGGACGGCAGGCGGCCAGATCCCTCCGGCCTGGCTGCCTCCGCTCCTCCGGGTGCTCCGACTACCTAGATCCGGTGCTCGTTCCGCACCAGCTTGCGCGCCCCGCCGAACCAGGCCACGCTCCAGTTCTTGGGTGGCTGGATCTTCTCCAGCCGGTCGAGCTGGCCGATGGCGGACAGGCGCTGGTAGATGAGCTGCCAGGCGCAAGGGCTGTCCTCGGACACCTCGCAACGCTCGGGCGTCGAGCCCCCGCACGGACCGTTGAGCAGGTGCTTGGCGCATCGGGTCACCGGACAGATGCCGCCGAACTCGGCCAGCACGCAGTCCCCACAGGCCAGGCACTTCTCCGTCCAGACCGCCTGCTCGGCCAGGATACCGAGGAAATTGGTATTGAGCGCGGCGTAAACCGGCTTGCCGACAAAGCGCTCCGCGACGGCCTGCACACCAGCGCCGCAACCGAAGGACACCACGGCATCGGCACGCTCGACCGCCGCTGCCAGGTCCTTGATGAACTCGTTTTCGCATTGCCGCTCGATGGTGACCAGCTCGAGCTCGATGGGCTGGCCGGCCAGCCTGCGCGCCATGCGGGTGGCGTAGCCCGCTATGCCGACTTCGCGCTCCCCCCCCGCCAGACACACCGTCACGCAGGTGCCGCAGCCAACGAACAGGACCTTCTTGTGGCGGACGATGATTTGCTGAAGCTCGCTTACGGGTTTAGGGCTGGCGACGATCATGGGACACTCTTTCTCAGGGGATTGGGGCCGAGGCCCTTCACGGTCTCGACCACTTCCTTCACGCGCGCGACGAAGGTCGGCGCCATGGCAGCGGACAAGTTGACCATACGCAGGCGCTCGCGCCCGACGCCTAACTGGTCGAGCATCTCGCGCAGGTACTCGCTGCGTCGCTTGGCGCGCAGATTTCCTTCCAGGAAGTGGCACCCGCCCTCGAGACATCCGGCGATGAGCACGCCGTCGATGCCCTTCTCGAAGGCAGCGAGAATATGCTCCATCTCGATCTTGCCGGTGCAGGGCACGTGCATCACACGTACATTCGACGGGTACTGCATCCGGCGCGAGCCCGCCAGATCGGCGGCGGCGTACGCGCAGTAGTTGCAACAGAAGGCCAGGATTTCGGGCTGCCACGCCCCACCCGCCAACGCGGGGCCGCTCTGTTCCAGCCGGGCCGGTGTGACTTGCGCGGCGCTCATTGCTCCGCCCCCTCTCTGGTCAGCAACTCGTCGAGCATGGCGCTCACCTGGATGCATTCATGGTGTTGCAGGGTGATGGTATGAGCCGGGCAAGCGGCCGCGCACGAGCCGCAGCCCATGCACTTGGCCGTCTGGATCTCCGCCTTCTTGAGATCGTTGATCTGGGGCGCCCCGTAGGGGCAGACCTTGACACAGGTGGCGCAGGCCACGCAGCTCGTGGGGTCGACCTTGGCGATCTGACCGGCGATCTCCAAGTGGGACCGCGAGAGCACGGTGGCAGCCCGGCCGGCCGCCGCGTTGGCCTGGGCGATGGTTTCGTCGATGAAGCGAGGCGAGTGGGCCAAACCGACGATGAATTCGCCCTCGTTGGCCAGGTCCACCGGACGCAGCTTGGGGTGGGCCTCCAGAAAGAAGCCGTCGCCAGTGAGCGCCGTACGCAAAAGGCCGGCCAGGGCGGGATTGTCGGACGCGGGCGCAATCCCGGTGGAGAGCACCACGCAATCTGGCCTGATCTCGACCGAACTGCCGTTGCTGGCGTCGTCCACCCTGACCAGGAGCCCGCCTTGGTCGCTGACCACGGGAGGGTGCTGGTCGTCGTAGCGGAGGAAGAGCACGCCTGCCTTGCGAGCTTGCTCGTAGGCCAGCTCGCGGAAGCCGTAGCTGCGCATGTCCTTGTAAAGGACCACGACCTTGGCCTTGGGCTGCTGCCGCTTGAGCTCGAGCGCGTTCTTGAGCGCGGCGGAGCAACAGACGCGGCTGCAATAGGGGTGAGCATCGTTGCGACTGTCCACGCACTGGATCATCACCACGGTGGATGCCCCGCCCCCCGAGGCACCCGCGACCGGCGATTTGGCCAGGGCCCGGCTGGGCAGCGGAGCACCGGATGCCAACCGCTCTTCGAGCTGACGTTGGGTCATCACCCCGGGATGCGCCCCGTTCAGGTAGAGGTCGGTCGGGCGCTCGGCCCCGCCCACCGCCACGATTATAACTCCATGCGCCAGCGTGAGCTCTTGTCCGGCCTCGGTCATACGGCTGATGAAATTGCCCACGTGGCCGGCGACGTGCACCGGTCTGGTGTCGAGGTGTAGCGAGATCTTTGGGTGGGCCTTCACCTTGCCGATCAGCTCGGCCAGATAGGCCGCGACGTCAGCTCCCTCCAAGGTGCGGCGGATGAAACGCAGCTGTCCACCCAGCTCGGCCTCCTTCTCGCACAGGTGGACCACAAAACCCTGGTCGGCCAGGGCCAGCGCGCTGGTCATGCCGGCTAGCCCCCCGCCCAGCACCAGTGCCGCCGAGGTGACTGGCAGCTTGCCCGTGGGCAGCGCGGCGAGGTGGTGAGCGCGCGCCACGGCCATGCGCATGAGATCGGTGGCTTTGCGCGTGGCCGCGACCGGGTCGTGCTTGTGCACCCACGAACACTGGTCGCGGATATTGGTCATCGCGAACAGGTATTGGTTGAGGCCAGACTCGCGCAGGGTCTCCTGGAAGAGCACCTCGTGCGTGCGCGGCGAGCACGACGCGACCACCAAGCGATTCAGGCGCTTCTCCCGGATCACGGTCTTGATGTGCGCTTGGCTGGTGTCCGAGCAGGCGTAGAGGTTGGTTTCCGTGTGGGCAATGCCGGGCAGGTTGGCAGCGGACTCGGCGACCTGCCTCACGTCTACCACCGAGGCTATGTTGTGGCCGCAATGACAGATGAAGACACCGATGCGCGGCGGCTCGTCGGTCACGTCGCGCTCCCAGGGGTACTCGTGGCGTTTGATCAGGGTGCCACGGGCCGGGGCGAGCTTGGCCATGGCGCAAGCGGCGGCGCCCGAGGCCTGCGCCACCGACTCCGGAATGTCCTTGGGCTCCTGAAAAACGCCGGCCACGTAGATGCCCTGCCGCGAGGCGGCCAAGGGGGCAAGGCGGTCGGTCCGGCAGAAGCCGAGCTCGTTCAAGCTCACGCCCAGCTTGGTCGCGGTCTCCTTGATCGAAGCGCTCGGCCGCAAGCCCACCGAAAGCACCACCAGGTCGAACTCCTCCTGATGCTCGCCGCCCCCTTCGTCGAAGTAGCGCACGCGCGCGTTCCGGGTGCCGGGCATCTCCACTACCCGAGAGGGCATGGCGCGAATGAACTTCACTCCCTGCTCGTCGCGGGCGCGGTTGACATAGGAGTCGAAGTCCTTGCCGAAGGCGCGCACATCCATGCAGAAGATGGCGATATCGAGCCCGGGCACATGCTCGAGCGCCACCATCGCCTCCTTGGTGGCGGACATGCAGCAGATGGACGAGCAGTAGCTGTTGCCCCGGGCACTGTCACGCGAGCCGACACACTGGATGAAAGCGATCCGCTTGACCGGCTTGCCGTCGGCGGGACGCCGCAGGTGACCTTCGGTCGGGCCCGACGCCGACAGCATACGCTCGAATTGCACGCTGGAGAGCACGTTGGGGTAGCGGCCATGGCCGAACTCTCCCCGCAACGCGGCCTGGAACTCTTCGTACCCCGGGGTGAGGATGAGCGAGCCCACCGCCAGGGTTTCCGTCCTGGCCGGCATGTCGTGCACGATGGCGCCCGGGCCACAGGCCTTCACGCAGAGGCCGCACTCGCTACACAGCCCGCAGGCCAGGCAACGCCTCGCCTCGGCCACGGCCTGCTCGGCGGTATAGCCGGTTTCGACTTCACGCAGGCCGAGCAGGCGGTCACGCACGGAGGCCCTCGCCAGCGGCTGCCGCGCGGCGACTGCGGCGGCGGGATCGGGGTTGGGCGCGGTCGCCCTGGCCCGGGCTGGGGCTCCGGCCCGAGCCATGGCTCCGGGTTGATCCAAAGGATCCGGCCCACGGCCTTTGTCGGGCAGCACGGGCAAGGGCTGGCCACGCAGGAAGGCCATAATGGCCAGGGCGGCGTGGTGGCCGTGAGCCATGGCCTCCACCAGCGAAGCCGGACCGAGAACGACGTCGCCCCCGGCGAACACGCCAGAGATCGTGGTCGCGAGCGCCGCGGTGGTGGCAACTTTGCCGCCCGTGAGGGGCAGGCCGACGAGATCAGCGGTCTGCCCGATGGCGATGATGACATCATCGGCCGGGATGACGAAGTCAGAGCCCACGCAAGGCAGCGGACGGCGCCGGCCCGAAGCATCGGGCTCGCCCAGCTTCATGCGCTGGCAGGCCAGCCCGGTCACCCGACCATCGCTGGCGACGACCGCCACCGGATTGGTGAGAAGCTCCAGCTTGGCGCCCTCCTCTTCCGCCTGCTCGATCTCGTCCGGCAACGCCGGCATTTCCACCCGGCTGCGCCGGTAGGCGATGGTGACCTGGTCGGCGCCCAGGCGCAAAGCCACGCGCGCGGCATCCATGGCCACGTTGCCGCCGCCCACCACGACGACCCGCTTGCCCAGAGCGACCTGCTCCCCCAGGTTAGCCGAGCCAAGGAATTCGACACCGTACCGCACGCCCACCGCATCCTCACCCGGGAGCCCCATTCTCTGGCTCTTGTGCGCACCCGTGGCCACGAAGGTGGCGGCGTAGCCATCCTCCTTGAGGCTGTCGAGAGTAAAGTCCCGGCCCAGCTTGTGGCCCAGGCGCACCTCGACCAGATCGTTCACGATCTGAGCGATCTCGTAGTCCAGCACGTCGCGGGGCAGGCGGTAGGCGGGCACCCCCAGGCGCAGCATTCCACCCAAGAAGGGACGCGCCTCGAATAGGGTGACGCCATAGCCTTGCTGACTCAAATCCTGCGCCGCCGTCAGACCAGCGGGGCCGCCGCCGATTATCGCCACTCGCTCCGCGCGCCGTTCGACGGGCGGGGAGCTGGGGCGGGGGCGTTGGTCGCGCTGGCCATGGACATAATCGGCGGCAAAGCGTTTCAGGTCACGCACCGCGACCGGGTCGTCGATGTCCTTGCGGTTGCACTCCCCTTCGCACGGATGCTGGCAAATGCGCCCGCACACTGCGGGCAGAGGACAGCGCTCCTTCACCAGCTCGTAGGCTTCGACGAATTTCCCCGCGGCGATGAGCGCCACGTAACCCTGGGCGTTCACGCCGGCGGGACAGGCGGCCTTGCACGGTGCCACCCCTTCGGCCTTGGAGATGCCATAGACGTTGGGGATGGCCTGGGCGTAAGGGCGAAACACGGCCTTGCGGGTACCCAGCTTGCGGTCGAACTCGCTCGGCAACGACACCGGGCAGACAAGGGCGCACTCGCCGCAGGCGTTGCACTTGTTGCTGTCGACGTAGCGTGGACGGCGGCGCACCGTCACGGTGAAGTTGCCCGCTTCGCCCTCGATGCCTTCGATGTCGGCCAGGGTGATGATCTCGATGTTCTTGTTGCGCGCGCACTCGACCAGCTTGGGCGACAGGATGCACATGGCGCAGTCGCCGGTGGGGAAGGTCTTGTCGAGTTGGGCCATGCGGCCCCCGATAGCCGGCGAGGCCTCGACCAGATACACCTTGAAGCCGGATTCGGCCAGATCGAGAGCGGCCTGGATTCCGGTTATGCCTGCGCCGCAGACCATGACCGCGCCCACGGGCTCGGCTGACTGGGCGGTATCGCGAGGAGCACCGTTGCCTCGGCCATTGCTGGGTTGTGCTGAAGTCATGGCTTTGCCCTATATGGCGATGCCGTGGTCGGCTAAGAGCTTGTGCGGGCTCACCACCAAGCTCTTCAGACCCAGCTCCTTGCGCGAGAGTCCGAAAGCCAGGCCGAGCAACTGGGTGAAGTAGAACACCGGTAGACCGAAGCGCTCGCCCGACGCTCGCTCCGTGTCGGCTTGGCGCAGGTCGAGATTCATCTGACAAAGCGGACAGGCCGTGGCAATGCAGTCCGCGCCAGCGGCCTTGGCCATGGCCAAGATCTCCCGGGTCAGCCGCTGGACGATGGCCACGTCGGTTATGGAGTAGCCGGCCCCGCAGCACTCGGTCTTGTGCGGCCATGCGAGAACGCTGGCGCCGGCGGCGGCCAGGACCTGGTCCATCAGGGTGGGGTTCTCGGGATCATCGAACCTATTCACATCGGACGGCCGCGCCAGCAGGCAGCCGTAGTAGGTGACCAGCTTGAGCCCCGTGAGCGGCTTCTTCACCGCCGCGGCGATCTTGTGCAGGCCGATGTCGCGCGCCATGATCTCGAGCAGGTGGAGGACCTCGGTCTGTCCGTCATAGTCCCGGCCGACCACGGCGGCCACCGTCTGGCGCACTTCAGCGCTCTGAGCGATTTCCCAGTTCGCCGCCTTCAAGCGGTGGTAGCAAGCGGCACAGCCCACGGCAACGGTTTGGCCCGCCGCCGCGCTCAGGCTCTTGGCCGGCAACGCAAGCGCCAGGAGCTGGTCGGTCTGGTGCGCGGAGGTAGAGCCACAACAGATCCAACCCGGAATCTCCGGCAGCTCCAGCCCGAGCGCTTTGCTCACCGCCAGGGCAGACTTCTGGTAGTCATGCGCCGTCCCCGCCATGGAGCAGCCAGGAAAGAATGCGTAGCTCACGGCTTGGTCTCCTTCATCTGCGCGGCCCGTGCGAACAGCCTCTCCCGCTCGCGCCGCCCGGGGGCGGCGGCTGACCACAGGGGCAGCTTGCCCTTGCCGAGCATCATGGGCAGCTTGCCCATGTCGTCGAACAGGCGCAGGGTGCGCAGCTTGAACGCGGCCATCAGTAGGGCCTCATGCATGCGGCCCCGCTTGCGCACCGCCTTCATGAAAATGCGGTTGAAGGTAGGGGCGGCGCTCTTGCTCGGAGTTTGCGCCGCCACGCTCATACGCCGAAGGCCGTCGTTGAGGGCCGCCACGCTAACCTTCTGCGGGCAGCGGGTGGCGCAGGTCAGGCACGAGGTACATTGCCAGAGCATCTTGCTCGAGAGCACGTCGCGCTGACCGAACTGCACCTTGCGCACCATCTCGTGCGGCTTGAGGTCGGCCAGCGCCGCCACCGGACAGCCCGAGGTGCACTTCTTGCATTGCAGGCACGCCATCAGGTTGGCGTGGCTCTCCTGCTCTACCGCGGCGGCAAAGTCACCTGCTATCTCCGGCCCGGACAGGGTCACCGTCATTGCTTCTTCTCCGTTGCCGCCGCGAGGACGGCCAGCGCCTGGGCGCTGACCTTGCGATAGACGCGCTCGGGCTCGCACTCCTTGCCGTTGACGGTGAGCAGGTCCTGCACCTTGATGCCGAAGAGGCGCTCGTTTTCTTCCAGGTACGAGTGGATCAAGCGCCAGTCAGCCGGAGTAAAGGGCGCAAATCCGCCACCGTTGAGCTGCTGCTCGACCACCTTCTTGTCCGGGTCGCGCACGTAGAGAGCACCGCCCGAGGCCAGCGAGAACAGGTTGCTACCCGGATAAGGGGTGGCCAGGGGAACGAGTCTGGCGTGACCGTCGAACTCCATGCCGTTCAGGATCACGAAGCCCCCGCCCTTGAGCGGATCGCCGGCCATGAACGACTCGGCCAGAAAGTCGAGGCAGGTGCCGTTGATGACCACCCGCGGTCGACCGACAGCGTTGATGAGCGGCCGACCCGCGCCGTTGCCGAGCACAAAGACCTCGGCGCCCTTGGCGCCATACATGAAGGTCTGGCCCACATCACCGTAAATGACCAGCTTGCCGCGCTTGGCGATCTGTCCCACCTGATCTTGGGCGTTGCCGTGCACGTAGATCTCCTCGCCGTCCATGCCGCTCGCCAGATAGTCCCCGCTCGAGCCGTAGGTGTCGATGCGTACGCCTTCGGTACCGGGACCCAAGCCCACGCCCGTGAAGCGCTGGCCGCGCAAGCGGTAGACGATAAAGCGCCGCCAGCCCGCTTGATAGGCCTGGCGCAGGTAGACGGCATCGCAGTGATCGCCCTCGGGTGGAAACTTCTCGGCGTCGATCACCAGGACCTCTTCCCCGGGCTGGGGGCCGGCGATCGCGCCCCGGTTATCCCAGTGCAGGCGACGGTAAAGCCCGGGACCGCCCTGGCCCCCGCCCAGCAAGGGGGTGGCATCGAGAATGCGCGTCAGGGCTGCCTCCAGCACGGGTAGCACGGTGGCGCGCCGCTTGTCACCCAGGTCGTAGCGCCGATCGTAGAGCAGGGTTAGCGCCTCGATGGCGGTCGCCTTGGCCCGGCCGTTGTCCACGGCTCGCGCCACCTGGTCGCAAAAGTCACCCAGGCCGCTGGCCGGCCACCGCGGCAGACCCTGTACCACGTGAGCATAGAGGTCAGGCGCCCGGCCTTGCTGGAGCGATTCAGCCACCGCCTTGCGGATGCCGGCCGACACGATCTCCACCAAGGGAGTGGTCCGGGCTTGATCGCAGCGCACCTTGCCCACCGCGAGCTCGACCCGCCGGCCGAACTTGTCCGCGCAGTGGAGTCGCTTCTGCCCGCCCTCTTCCGCGATGGTGAAGATGAAGGCGCCGCCGTCGCTGCTCGACCCGCCACGGGCGTTCCAGTAGCGATCGGCCACGGGCGAAAAGCGGGCGTCTTCGCGCGCCAGGCCGCGCAGAGTGGCGTCGATGGCCTGCTTCTCCGAGCAGACAAGCCCGATCTGCACGTCGCCGTTGTCCGACAGGGCAAAGACCTGCGGGCGTAACATGGCGGTGTCGGTTATGCCGAGGAGCTGCAGCCGTTTCAAGTCGGGATGGTTGCGCGCGATGATGAAAAACCACGGGCCGTCGGGCGAGGCGTGAATGTGGGTGGCCTGTATTTCGCGATAGATCTGCTGCTTGTCCGCGGGAAGCTGGTCGAAGTCGAGCTCGGTGGTGGGCGCCAAGGCCTCGATGATGTACTCGAGCGGATACTTGTACACCCGATCCCACAGATCGAAGAGCTGGGCCGACACCTCGGTATCGGTCAGGAACTGCTGTCTGATGTTGCGCTGGCGCAGATACTCGCACACCGAGTGGTAATTGGCGAAATCGCCGTTGTGCACCAGCGCCTCGTTGAGGCCCACGAAGGGGTGGGCGCCGCCTGGGTGCCAGACCCGACCCTTGGTGGGATAGCGCTGGTGAGCGATCCAGACGTGGGCCTTGAAGTCTTGCAGCTGGTAGTATTCGACGTTCTGCTCGGCGTAGCCGACCAGCTTGAACACGAGCTGGTCACGCCCGTGCGAGAGCACGAAGGCGCGCTTTTCCCCCAGGGAGGCGTAGTAGGCGTCATTGAGGCGGTAAGAGTTGCGCCACACGAACTCGTCCTCCAGGTCGCGCGGCGCCAGGGCAGAGAGGCCGTTCTCGGCGGCAAAGGCCTCGAGCACCGCGGGCTTCACCCGCGCCACGTAGCGCTGGATATCGGGCGGCCTGACCTCGAGGCCGGCAATGTCCCGAAAATCCTCGAGGTGGGGCTGCCGGGTAGACAACGCGACATCGAAGTGGGGCAGCACGAACTTTTGCTCCACCTCGGCGGCCGCGCCGGGATCGAGCAGAGCGATTTGCAGCAGGTAGTGCGAGTCGAGCACCTCACGGGAGACGCCAATCTGCTCAGGCACGAGCCCCGCCGCCGCGATGCCGCCGCCCTTGCCGTTGCCCCGGTTCTGCATCTGTATAGACGGTTCGTGGATGAACCGGCCACGCACCGGAATGTTGCACGCGAACCCGGTGACGCCGCACCCGCCCTCCGCGGCCCGCCCCTCTAGGTCGTCCGGCTCGCCCTTGCCATAGACACTGGAGCGCGACGCCAATATAGCTTCCGGGATGGGCATTAGCACGCCTCCTTGGCGTAGTAGAGGAGGTCGCTCCGGCCGCGCAACGCGCGGGTGCTGGCCAGGCCGAGCCTGCTCAGGATCTCCACCATCTGCTCGTGCCAGGCGTTGAGCAGGTTGACGAGCCGCTGACTAGCCCAGTCCAGGCTCATCAGCATCATCAGCTCCGGATCGGTGCTGGCAATGCCGCGCGGACAGCCCCGGCCGCTCTCGCAGCAGGCGCAGCGCACGCAGCCCAGGGCCACCATCTCCGCCGTACCGATGACCACGCCGTCGGCGCCCAGGGCAATGGCCTTCATCACGTCCCAGGCGGTGCGCACCCCGCCGCTCACCATCAAGGTGACGGCGTCGCGAATGCCTTCCGCGACTAGGAACTTGTGTACCTTGGCGATGGCATACTCGATGGGCATGGCAATGTTCTTCTTGGCGATGTCAGGTGCCGCACCCGTGCCGCCATAGCTGCCATCGAGGTGAATGATGTGCGCGCCGGCATAGTAGCTGCCAACCGCGACCATATCCACATCGGTTGGGGTGGACACCTTCACCGAGACCAGGGCGCGCGGATTGACCTCCTTTATCCAGTCGAGGTGCTTCTTGTGGTCTTCGACCGAGTACACGCTGTGGAAGGGGAAAGGCGAGAACAACGCGTTGCCCTCGACCGCTTCGCGCATGCGGGCCACCGCCGCGGTGTTCTTGTCGCCCAGCAGGTGCCCGCCCAAGCCGGGTTTGGCCCCCTGGGCATACTTGAACTCGACGATGGGCACCCGCTGGATGGTGTCCTCGCGCACGCCGAAAAGGCCGGTGGCCACCTGAGTGATGACATGGTTGTCGTAGGGCTTGAGGCGATCGTGAAAGCCACCCTCGCCCGTGCAAGTGAAGGTGTTCCACGCCGTGGCGGCGCGCGCCTTGGCCACGATGGTGTGGATGCTCACCGATCCGAACGACATGCCGCCGCCATATATGGGAAGATCGATGTGCACTTGCGGACGCCCATCGTTGCGGCGATTCAGGTCGAGCCCGGTGTCGACCTGGGCGGGCGGGATCGAGCCCGCCGGCCGGGCGGGAAAATCGAAGTGGATGCGATCGAAGCCACCCCCCGACTCTCCGACCCGGTGCTCCAGCCCGCCCGACGGCGCATGACCGGTTTCCGCCATGTACCAGGTGGAGAGGATCAGGTCCGCCGTCCAGCGCGGATCGCCCATGGCATCCACGGTGGGATTGCGCGCGAGCGACAGAGCCTGCTTTGGGCATCTGGCCACGCAGTAGTGGTCGCTGGTGGCGCAATCCGGGCCGACACACAGGTGATCGCGCGGCCGCAGGGCGAAGGCATAGCCGTCGGGCTTGACGTGTACCCCGGCCGGGCACAGCTTGGCGCAGGCGCCGCAGCCCACGCAGTCGGCCGAGCGGTTGAGCTTGTACTTGCCCAGGGCGTTGCGATAGCGGTCGGGGGCCGGACGCACCGTGCGTTCGACCGACACTTGCGGCTCCCCCCCCGCGGAGACCACGAGCTCAGGCGCCCTGGCGCGCGCATCATTTGCAGGCAAGGTCACCGAAAGCCTCCCGTTCAATGTCTTCCATGAAGATGGCCCGTCCCACCTCGCCGCGCAGGCGGCGCACCTCGCGAATACCCATGGCACCCAGTACTTCGATCAGTTGCGCGTGCCAGGCCGCCATGAGGTTGACCATGCGCTGGGCAGCATAGGTAGGGTCCGGCTCGCTCGCTTCCGCGGCACAGCCCTCCGCATGCGTGCTCGCGCTGGCGCCGCGACAGACGCGACAGCCCAGTGCCACCAAGAGGGCGGTATCAACCGCGATCAAATCCGCGCCGCAGATGATGGCCTTGGCCATGTGCTCGGCCAAAGCGATGCCGCCCGACACGATGAGGGTAACCTCGTCGCGCATGCCTTCCTTGACCAAGCGAGTATGGATCTCGCGCAGCACATCCTTGAGGTGGCGTGGGCTACCGGTCTCGAGCGCGCGGCCATGGAGGTCAGCGACCAAGTGGAAGACCCGCACGCCGGCCCCATGGCCCGCCAGGATGCCTTCGGCGGCCTGGCTCTGCAGCGGCAGGCGCAGCGTGCACACCAGACCGGGGTTAGCGGCCTGGGCCGCCCGCACCCGCCCCAGCACCTGCGGACCGTCGGTAAATTCCGCCATACGCACCCGGGAAAAGAGCGCCTCTGCCGCCCCCCAGTCGTCGTTACCAATGAGCGGGGCCAGGACGGCTAGCTCGTCCGCGCTGGCCAAGCCCACCTCCCGGGCGGGCACCACCGCCAAGGTCCTGAGCGCCTTGGCCGCGCCCAGGCGCGCCCGGGTCAGGGGAATCATCCCCATGTCCCAGGGCGGCACGTCGAGAATCAGCGGCAGCGGCAGGTCGATGAGCGCCGCAGGTGGCCCCGCCAGCTTGCCGTCCGGGGTAAATGACAGACGCATCGGCTTGCCGCCCACGTCAACCGCGGTGCTGATGTATTCGCGGCCGTGAATCCCATCGCGCGTGGGGCGGACGATCTCGGACATGTCGGTCCAGATGCCATCGAAACCCGGTCCGTGGAAGCGACCGCGGTAGCCGGCACCCGACACGGGTATGCGGCCGCTGTCGGCTTGGTTCCATGTGGTGGCCAAAATCTCCGGGCGCCAGTACTCGTCGCCCAGGTCTAGGTACTCGGGATTGAGGGCAATGGCGAGGAGCCCCTTGGTGCAGCCCTGCACGCAGGAAAGGCACCCGCGGCACTCGTAGAGCGGCACCACCGAGGTGGACGGGTCACGGTTGTAGGCGGCTTCCTTCCGGTAAGTATCGTAGACGCAGCGAGGCTTCACACAGTTGGTACAGCGCGAGCAGTCCTCACGCCAATCGACGCTGCCGAACTTCCCCACGCGGCGAAAGCGCCCCGGCGTCGCCGCCGGCTTGATGTGGAACTTCTCGGGCATCGCATGTGCGCCCGGCTTACGCCAGGCGCGCCTCCTCGATGATCGTCGGCAGCGCCGTCTCGCAGCCCATGCTGAGGATATGGATGCCCCGCACTCCGGGTACAGTCTTGAGCTGGGCCGCAATCTCGGCCACTATGCCGATGCCCGCCCGCAGGGCATCCCCGTTCCTGAGCCGCGCTAGGACCTCGTCCCCCGGGAGCGGCACCGTCCCCCGCGCGCGCAGGGCTTCCGCCTGGGCCGCACTGGCGAGCGGCAACACGCTGGCTATGATGGCGGCCTTGTTATCCAGGCCGGAGACGCGCATGGCCTCCATCCAAGCGGTAAAGGCGGTCATGTCGAAGACAGCGTCGGTTATGAGAATCCGTGCCCCGGCGGCGATCTTTTTCCTGGCCTGCAAGACGGACAGCTCGGTTGGCCGCATGAAGGGATGAGCCGCCGCCGCAATACCGAATTGCGGCGTCGAGGCCAGCGGGTTGCCGTCGAAGTCGCAACCCCGCTCGGTCATCCTGGCGAGCGCCGCGCACAGCTGAACGGCGTCCAGGTCGAAAGCCGCCGCGGCCTGGGCCGATGCCCCCAAGGTCTGGTGGGCACCGTTGAGGCAGAGAAAGCTCTTGATGCCCAGGGCCGCAGCGCCCAGCACGTCGGCTTCGAGGGCGATACGGTTGCGATCACGGGTGATGAGCGACAGCATGGGCTCGATCTGCTCACTGGCCAACAACGCCGCGCAGGCCAGGGCCGAGCCTCGTTGCCCGGTGGGATTGTCAGCCACTACCACGCCATCGAGCGACGCAGGGAAAAGAGCAGCCAGCTTCTTCACCGCGGCCGGGTCAGCGTCATGGGGAGGTAGGCAGGCTGCGGTCAGCGCCAGCTTGCCGCTGCCCAGTTTCAAGGTGAGCTTATTAGTCGCCATCGTGACTTCTTCCGCTTCTTATGGTGAGCCGTCGAGCAAGGCGCCCGCACGCATGGGGTTGGGCGCAAGAGTGGCAACATGGGCCAGGAAGGCATCACGCACCGCCGCCACCTCGGAGCCGGCCGGAGACCTACCCGCTCGTGAGGTTGGACCGGCAAGCGCCAGCGCCATGTCCTCTTGCGCTGATCCGGGCAAGGGCAAGAGCTGCAAGCGCCCCTCCCCCAGGCCGATTTGCTTGAGCAAGCCGTCTACGTACGCCAGCCGGCGCGCACAGCGACGGTTGCCTTCGAGGTGGTGGCAGTTGCCTTCCCGACAACACACCACGCCGATGGCGTCGGCGCCATCCTCGAAGGCCTTGAGGAGGTGCTCGGGCTGCAGCCGGCCCGCACATGGCACCACGACTTCCCTGACCGTGAGCGGCCAGGCGAAAGCGGGGACTTCCGGTCGCGGACGCCGGCCCGATGACGGTATCCGGCCGGGGCGGCCAGCATTTTCACAGACAAAGGCCACGAGCACTCGCTGGCTGCCCGGCGCAAGCGCGGTGCGGTTTTCCGACGGGCCGGCTGCCCCGAGAGAAAGATTGCTCATGGCTTCGTTCCCTTCACCCGGCACGCCTGTGCGTGAACCCGGGCCTGCTCATGCTCGAACGCCTTCGGCTAACGATGCGAGGAATTTCCGCGCACGGTACAAAGAAAGCCCCCGCATTGTCCACTACGGATAAGAGGTTCCGTTATTCTTCAATAATCCCGCCCACAATCCCGCCCATGGCGCGAGCAGCATCGGTTAACCTGGCGTTTACATATGCGTTACGTTCAGGACATACGCCAAGGCCGCTTCCCCTATGCCACACAGCCCATCGCTCGTAGCTCGTAGCCGGTAGCCGGTAGCCGGTAGCCGGTAGCTCGTAGCCGGTGCCGGTAGCCGGTAGCTCGTAGCCGGTGCCGGTAGCCGGTAGCTCGTAGCCGGTGCCGGTAGCCGGTGGCCGG